>Ga0226658_10000037_pt1 | contig 47371 bp, 46 predicted proteins | sample OliLak19BULKMAT1_FD_169091 | JGI IMG/M metagenome (GOLD analysis project Ga0226658, IMG submission 169091) | Freshwater microbial mat bacterial communities from Lake Vanda, McMurdo Dry Valleys, Antarctica - Oligotrophic Lake LV.19.BULKMAT1 (v2)... | ecosystem: Environmental > Aquatic >... | reverse complement strand
CCCCCTCTACTGTCTTGAAAAATATCGTATACGGTATTTGACGGAAGCCCTTGTTGTTGATTTACATTAAAGCTGACATAACTTTGACTTAATGATATATGGGCGAAACCGACTAGTAAAATTGCGCCAAGGATTGCCCACTTTCTACACTGTACCAAAAAATCCCTCCTTCCTCATTTTACAAATAAGAAATAAATTTACCTAATGTGAGGATCTTTCAAAACATAACCTTAAAAAGCTACTTTTAAAAAGAATCCATGTTAAATAAATGCCTTCAAACAGAAGGCTAAGAAGAAAATACTTTTATAAATGATTTGTCCTTAGAAACAATGGATATCTCTTATTTAGTAAATTCAAAAACGTGCAATCCTCTTATTGAGGAAATCCTGCCCGGTGCAAAAGTGTTTTTAGACCACGTAAGCGTAACCTGCAATTTGGCGTCTGATACCTCGACCAAATTTACGACAACATCATCTCCTCGTTTGATCGCCTTGCCAGTTTCATCTGTATATTTCCATGTACCACTTCCGGGCCATACAACCCCTCCATTTACCGAAGTAAAACTGGAAGCAGTAAAAACTAACGTCATCCCTTGAAACAAAGCGGTTTGATCTACTTCAGCAATACTAACACGGTTAATCTTCCACGTGTGAGCAATAAGCTTGTTGGTAATCGACTCCGTAGCCAATAGTGGTTTGTCTTCCGCGCATCCATGCAGGATGGTAGTGCCAATAAACATTAGTAAACCAATTCCAACAAAAAGAGATTTTTGTACTATTAGTTGACGTAGTGATATCTCATTTCTTCTCATAGATTTTATGTTATTTTTTGATGAACCTTTTAAATATAGGATACTGACCTTGCTGAAGCTGTAGCAGATATGTACCAGATGTCAATTGGCTAACATCTACCTTAAAACCGTTTGTAGTGCGAACGGATGACCCAAAATGCTCTTTACCGACCGTATCAAAAATGCGTAGTTGAAGCGGTTCATTCCAATCCAATCCCAAATAATTAATATTCAATTCCTCGGAAGCGGGAATTGGATAGATAGATAGAGATACAGGAATTAGTTGCTCAACAGCTGTAATTACATACGAATAGCCAGTAGAAAAACCACTTGAACAACCAGCTTGTATAATCTGAACGGAGTAGACACCTGCCTGCTCAATAGTTAATGATGTGGAGGTAGCGCCCGAAATAATTGAGCCGCCTAAGTACCATTGATTTCCTACAGGGCTGCTTGAACTTAAAATCGGTGCAGCACTATTTGTGTTGTTAGCGGTTATCGTTGGCGTGGGCGGATTTTGATTAATAGTAGCAGTAACCGCTATTCGGGAAGAGTTACATCCATTAGCAATTGCCTCAACATAGAAGACTGTAGTAGCTGTCAAAGTTGGGGTGGTAAAACTAGTTCCACTACCCAATAAGGCACCGCCACTAGAGGAAGAATACCAATTTAATGTTCCATCACCTGTGGCTTGCAACGTAACGATACCACTGCCGCAGGTTGTGGCTGTGCTAGATATAAAAGAGGATATGACTGGAGGTGTTTGAACAGCCGCTACAACCGCACTGCGGGCAGAAGTACAGCCAGCATTATTTGCATCTACATAATACGTGGTAGTGGATATAATGCTGGGTGTGGTGAAGGTTGTGCCCGTTCCTAGAGAACTGCCTCCGGTCGAGTTAGCATACCAATTTAATACACCCGCGCTGGCGGTGGCTCCTAGCAACACCGTGCCGGTGCCGCAGCGAGCACCAGCAGTTGTTCCTGTTACTGAAGGCGCATCGTTAACTGTTGCTACCACAGCACTACGTGCAGAGATGCTACAACCATTATCTGCATCAACGTAAAACGTGGTACTTGATGTAATGCTGGCGGTGATGAACGTTGTGCCAGTTCCCAGTGAACTGCCTCCGGTGGAGTTAGCATACCAATTTAATGTACCTGCGCTAGCAGTGGCTCCTAGCAACACCGTGCCGGTGCCACAGCGAGCACCAGCAGTTGTTCCTGTTACTGAAGGTGCAACATTAACTGTAGCGACAACCGCACTGCGTGTAGAAGTACAGCCAGCATTGGTCGCATCTACATAAAACGTTGTTGTGGATGCAATGCTGGAGGTGGTAAACGTTGCGCCCGTTCCAAGTGAACTGCCTCCGGTGGAGTTAGCATACCAGTTTAACGTACCCGCACTGGCGGTGGCTGCTAGCAAAACCGTGCCAGTGCCACAGCGATTGCCATCAGTTGTTCCCGTTACTGTAGGAACAACATTAACTGTAGCGACAACCGCACTGCGTGTAGAAGTACAGCCAGCATTGGTCGCATCTACATAAAACGTTGTTGTGGATGTAATGCTGGAGGTGGTAAACGTTACGCCCGTTGCTAATGAACTGCCTCCGGAGGAGTTAGCATACCAATTTAATGTACCCGCGCTGGCCGTGGCTGCTAGCAAAACCGTGCCGGTGCCACAGCGATTGCCAGCAGTTGTTCCCGTTACTGTAGGTGCAACATTAACTGTAGCGACAACCGCACTGCGTGTAGAAGTACAGCCAGCGTTGATTGCATCTACGTAATAGGTTGTAGTGGATGTAATGCTAGGCGTGGTAAACGTTGTGCCCGTTCCAAGTGAACTGCCTCCGGTGGAGATAGCATACCAATTTAATGTACCCGCACTGGCGGTGGCTCCTAGCAACACCGTGCCGGTGCCACAGCGATTGCCATCCGTAGTTGCTGTTACCGAAGGTGCAGCATTAACTGTAGCGACAACCGCACTGCGTGTAGAAGTACAGCCAGCATTGGTCGCATCTACATAAAACGTTGTTGTGGATGCAATGCTGGAGGTGGTAAACGTTGCGCCCGTTCCAAGTGAACTGCCTCCGGTGGAGTTAGCATACCAGTTTAACGTACCCGCACTGGCGGTGGCTCCTAGCAACACCGTGCCGGTGCCACAGCGATTGCCATCAGTTGTTCCCGTTACTGTAGGGACAACATTAACCGTAGCGACAACCGCACTGCGTGTAGAAGTACAGCCAGCATTGGTCGCATCTACATAGAACGTTGTAGTGGATGCAATGCTAGAGGTGGTAAACGTTGCGCCCGTTCCAAGTGAACTGCCTCCGGTGGAGTTAGCATACCAATTTAATGTACCCGCGCTGGCGGAAGCCGCTAGCAAAACCGTGCCGGTGCCACAGCGATTGCCAGCAGTTGTTCCCGTTACTGTAGGGACAACATTAACTGTAGCGACAACGGCACTGCGTGTAGAAGTACAGCCAGCGTTGATTGCATCTACGTAATAGGTTGTAGTGGATGTAATGCTAGGCGTGGTAAACGTTGTGCCCGTTCCAAGTGAACTGCCTCCGGTGGAGTTAGCATACCAGTTTAACGTACCCGCACTGGCGGTGGCTGCTAGCAAAACCGTGCCGGTGCCACAGCGATTGCCAGCAGTTGTTCCCGTTACTGTAGGGACAACATTAACTGTAGCGACAACCGCACTGCGTGTAGAAGTACAGCCAGCGTTGATTGCATCTACGTAATAGGTTGTAGTGGATGTAATGCTAGGCGTGGTAAACGTTGTGCCCGTTGCTAATGAACTGCCTCCGGTGGAGTTAGCATACCAATTTAATGTACCCGCGCTGGCGGAAGCCGCAAGCAACACCGTGCCAGTGCCACAGCGATTGCCATCCGTAGTTGCTGTTACCGAAGGTGCAGCATTAACTGTAGCGACAACGGCACTGCGTGTAGAAGTACAGCCAGTATTGGTCGCATCTACATAAAACGTTGTTGTGGATGCAATGCTGGAGGTGGTAAACGTTGTGCCCGTTCCAAGTGAACTGCCTCCGGTGGAGTTAGCATACCAATTTAATGTGCCCGCGCTGGCGGAAGCCGCTAGCAAAACCGTGCCGGTGCCACAGCGACTGCCATCCGTAGTTGCTGTTACCGAAGGTGCTGCATTAACTGTCGCTAACACCGCACTGCGCGCAGAAGTACACCCAGCGTTGATTGCATCTACATAATACGTTGTAGTAGATATAATACTGGGCGTAGTAAACGTTGAACCTGTTCCCAATGCAGAACCTCCGGTTAATGCAGCATACCAATTCATAACACCTATGCTAACTGCGGCCGACAAGGTCACTGTTCCGGTTCCACATCTACTTGCGGGCGTTGTGCTTGTAATAGTAGGTGCTTCGCAAACTAAAATCTTACCGATTCTATTTCGGGCTACTCCGTTGTAGTTCAGAAAGGCGCCACTAATAATAAATCCATTATTCAAAACCGAAAGGCCAAGGATGCCATTGTCTGCCCCCGTGCCAGGATTGAAAGAAGTATCCAACGATCCATCTGTATTTAATCGCGCAATACGATTTCGGCCTACACCATTCACAGCGGTAAAAATTCCTCCAATAATAATTTGATTGTCCGCTTCTAAATTAATGGTGTTTGCTCTGAAATTAATGCCCGTTCCGGTATTAAAAGAAGCATCCAATGTTCCATTACTATTCAACCGCGCAAGACGGTTGATAGCTGTACCGTTAACAGTAGTAAAATCTCCGCCAATAATTATTTTTCCATCCGCCTGCAATGCGCTTGAGTACACTAACAGATTAGTATTACACACAAAACCGGTATCCACTGCGCCAGAATTAAGTACCCGAACGATGGCGGTCTGTACTGTTCCGCTGTAGGCCGTAAAATCACCGCCCACTATTATTTTTCCATCAGGCTGTATTATAAAGTTCCGAACTACGCTATTGGCTCCGGTGCCTGTAAAGCTGGTGTCTGTAGTTCCATCTGAATTTAATCGTACAATTCTACCTCGGGTAGTCCCATTAAAAGAGGTAAAATTACCTCCCAAGAGAATCTTGTTATCTGGCTGAAGTGCCAGCCCAACAACCACGTTATTACCGCCCGTGCCTACATTAAAAGACGGGTCAATTGTGCCGTCTGTATTCAGGCGTGCTATCCCAGCTCTGGCTGTGCCATTATAACTCGTAAAATCGCCAACGATAATTATTTTGCCATCGGATTGAATGGCCAATAGGCGGATTGAATTATTTGCGCCCGTACCCACATTAAATGCGAGGTCAACTGTACCATTGGCATTTAACCGCACAACCCGATTTAGTGGTCTTCCATCAAAGCTGGTAAAATCACCTACCGCCACTACTTTCCCATCGGCTTGTATTGCTGTTGCATTAACATTAGCATTTGCGCCTATACCGCCTCTATCAATTCCTCCAAACTCATAAATTCTAACTATGCGAAGTTTAGGAACCGAGTTGTAGGCATTAAACACACCACCCAGTATCATCTCGCCATTGCTTTGCCTGGATATTGTGTAGATCAGATTATTTGCTCCCTGATTGGGTGCTAAAAAGGTTAAATCAATGCTTCCATCGGCATTGACTCGCACTACACACGAACGGAAACTGGAATTATATTGAATGAAGCCTCCCACCATCATAAATTTATCATCGCTTAACATCAGGATGGCCTCAATTGACGTATTGATACTTACGTTGCATCCCGTGCTCAGAAAGGTAGCATCGAGGGATCCATCCAGATTTAAACGAACCACATAATTTGCCGTGACTCCATTGAACGTGGTGAAAACGCCTCCAACAATGGCCTTATCCGTACTCTGCACTTCTACAGCTCGTACCTCATTATTAAAGCCAGTTCCTGGATCAAATGTACTATCAAGCGATCCATTACTATTCAACCGTGCGATGCGGTTACGGGTTGTACCGTTGTAGGAAGTAAAGAGCCCTCCGATCACAACTTTACCATCCGATTGCACGGCAGCAGAGGTAATGGTGCCGTTCGCACCGGTTCCCGGATCAAAGGAGGTATCCAAACTTCCATCAGAATTGATGATAGCAATCCTACTTCGTGCCGTTGCGCTGAACGTTGCAAAATCCCCAATAATTACAATTTTTCCATTGCTTAATGGGATGATTTTATGAACACCACCGTTCGACCCTACATTGGGGCCTTGTCCGGAAATAAAAGTGTTATCTAGTGTTCCATCTGTATTGATTCGCACCAGAGCGGATTTAGTGGTGCCATTATAGGTACCAAAATCGCCTCCTGCCAGAATTTTTCCATCGGCTTGCAAGGCTATAGTTCTTATCGATCCATTCAGGCCAGTGCCAACATTAAATGTTGCATCCAGCGTTCCATTTTCATTTAATCGGGCAATTCGGTTGATGGCGGTGCCCATGTAGCTGGTAAACTGCCCACCGATAATAATTTTAGCGTCCGATTGAATGACGCTTGCTCTAATGTTGTTATTGGGTCCATTGACGCCAATATCAGAAGTGAAGCCAGTATTTTCCGAATTGAACGCGGGATCGTTTTGACCATCTTGTGCATGCGCACCAATGTGTAAAAACAACCAAATGAGTAGTGTAAAGATTGAAAGCGTCTTACAGTTGATTATCGATCTTTTCATGGGTAATAAATTTTTCTGTTAAAACTTTTCAAATGTGACCAAAGCCGCCCAATGAAATGATAAGACTTAATGAATGGCAGCATTGGATTAATGAAAGGGCAGTTTTGGTATCTGACTAGCGATTCTTGGGCTGCAAACAATTAAGGGTGCATAACGTCATTTCTATGGTGGAAATCCGATTATGCCATTCCATATAATCCTGTTATTTTCGCAGTCCTATTTCTAACACTGCATGAAAATTTCCTACCACTGGCTTTCGCAATACATTGACATACACGAATCGGCAGAAGATATCGGCAAAGTCCTTACGAATACTGGTCTTGAGGTGGAGAGCGTGGAGCCGTTTGAAACCGTAAAAGGTGGCTTGAAAGGGCTTGTGATTGGTGAAGTGATCACTTGTGCTAAACACCCGAATGCAGATAAACTTTCTATCACAACCGTAAATGTAGGCGGTGCAACTAATCTGCAAATTGTTTGTGGCGCACCCAATGTGGCAGCCGGACAAAAAGTAGTCGTGGCCACAGTAGGAACAACTGTTTACCCAACCAAAGGAGAACCCTTTTTAATCAAAAGCGCAAAAATCAGAGGCGAGCAATCTGAGGGGATGATTTGTGCCGAAGATGAAATTGGATTCGGGGAAAGCCACGCTGGCATCATGGTGCTGGATACCCCGATAGCTAATGGTACGCTTGCTTCAGAATTTTTTGATGTGCAATCGGACTATGTGTTAGAAATTGGATTGACGCCTAACCGTGCCGATGCTGCTTCGCATATAGGTGTAGCGCGTGATATTAAAGCTGCTTTGAAAAGGGAGATGAAACTACCTGATATAGGTTCATTCAAAATTCAACACCTGCCTGCCGGTCAGGCAGGTTCAACATTGAAAATTGACGTAGTGGTAGAAAATACCGAAGCGTGCCCTCGTTATTCAGGAGTAACTATTTCCGGAATAAAAATTCAAGAGTCTCCTGCTTGGCTCAAAAACCGATTGAAATCAATTGGCCTCACTCCTATCAACAACGTGGTGGACATCACTAACTTTGTGTTGCACGAAACAGGGCAACCGCTCCACGCATTTGATGCGGATGAAATCAACGGGAAAAAAATAATTGTAAAAAACCTTCCTGCAGGCACGAAGTTCAAAACGCTCGATGGAAAAGAACGTTCGCTCGCTACCAACGATTTGATGATCTGTGACGGTGATGGCAACGGCATGTGTATCGGTGGCGTTTTCGGTGGAATCAAATCGGGCATTTCAGAAAAAACAACGAGTTTATTTTTAGAGAGTGCTTGCTTCTCGCCTCAATATATTCGCAGAACGGGAACGGCTCATGGATTGAAGACGGATGCTTCGTTCCGCTTTGAGCGCGGCACCGACCCAAATGGAACAATCTATGCGCTGAAACGCGCGGCTCTATTGATCGCAGAAATTGCCGGTGGACATATCTCCTCCGATATTGTAGATATCTATCCAACCAAAATCGAAAATAAGATCATTGAGATAAAAGATAAAAATGTAAATCGACTTATTGGCAAAGCGCTTCCTCGCCAAGAGATGTTTACGATTTTAGAAAGTTTGGATATTAAAATCATCGATAAAAAGGAAACTACTTTTACGGTTTCTGTTCCACCCTATCGAGTGGACGTAACGCAAGAAGCAGATGTCGTGGAGGAAATTCTGCGCATTTACGGATTTAATAATATCGAGTTGACAGAGATTGCAGGCACAGATTATTTCGCCAGCTTCCCTGAAAAGGACATCAACAAATTTAGAAAATCAGTAGGCGAAATGTTGGTGGGCAATGGCTTCTACGAAATCCTCACCAACTCGCTCACCAATGCTGTCTACCAGCAAAAGCATAATTTGACTTTCAATGGCGAGCCAGTGGAGATGTTGAACAAACTGAGCGAAGAGCAGGGGATTTTAAGACAGACTATGCTCTTTACGGGGTTGGAAGTGTGCTCGTACAACATCAATCGTAAACAAAAAGATTTAAAACTGTTTGAGTTTGGGAAAGTGTATTGGAAAGACTCCGCCAAACAAGGTCTTGATAAATACGGAGAGGAAGAAAGACTAGCATTGTATGTAAGTGGCAACTTTGAAGCGGAGAATTGGCAAAATAAATCGCAGTCGGTGAGCTATTACGACATTGCGCAGTTCGTTTCACAGGTGTTGCAGAAGTCTTCAGTAGAAAATACCAAGCAAGAGCCGTTGGCTGATCCACTTTTCGAGTTTGGCGTGAGAATTTTGAAGGGCACCAAAGAAATCGGAAAGGTAGGAAAGGTAAAAACCGCGTTGCTGAAAGATTTTGGGATCAAGCAAGAAATATTTTATGCCGACTTATCTACGGCCTTGCTTTTCAAGAATGCAAACCCTAAGTTCGTTGTGCAGGAAGTACCGAAGTTCCCGGAAGTAAGGCGAGACCTTTCACTCGTGTTGGATAAGCAGGTGACGTTTGCCGAGATGAAAGAGTTGGTGCTGGCAACGGAGAAAAAGTTGATCAAAGACGTCATTGCGTTTGATGTTTATGAAGGCGATAAAATTCCGCAAGGAAAAAAAGCCTATGCACTTGGCTTTACGTTGTTGGATGAGACGAAAACATTGACGGACGAAGAGATTGAGAAAACGATGACGAAGTTGATGGGCGCGTTTGAGGGCAAGATGGGGGCGGTTATTAGAAAATAGAAGTCAGAAAATAGAAGTCAGAATATAGAATTTAGAAGATAGGAATTAATGGTGAGGTGTTGGAGGGAATTTTGGATTGAATTATTCAACTATTAAAATACTTGAAGCTCGCATTTGGGCATTCAAAATTTAAAATTTAGAATTCTTTAAGATGGATCAAGAAGCATTAAGAACCAACCTCAGCGGCTTAGAACGCAAAATTTTGGTGTTGCTAAACGAGCACAAAAGTGTGAAAGAGGAGGTAAATGGGCTGAAACTGGAGAATCACGAGCTAAAGAATGGCCTAAAGACAAGGGATGACCAAATGAGCAATTTTAAAAATCAGATTAAAATCACTAAAATTGTAGACCATATAAACCCGGAAGACGGAAGTGCTTCGGAGTTGAAAAGGAAAGTAGAAGAGTATATCCGAGAAATCGATAAGTGCATAGCTCACTTGAGCAGATAACCCGGTTAAGTTGATGGACGAATTGTCAGTAAAAATAAAAATTGCCGATCGCGAATACCCGATGAAGGTAAAGCGCCAAGAAGAAGAAAAAGTGCGCGCGGCCGGCAAGCTCATCAACGAAAAAATAAAGCGTTATCGCGAACAATTTGGGATTGATGACAAACAAGACCTGCTCGCGATGGTTGCCTTCGATTGCCTAGTAGATAAAATGGCAGAAGAAGAAACCCTAGATGTAGTTGACCAAACGGTGGTGGAAAAGGTAAATTACCTGAACCAACTCGTTTCTCAAGCGCTTTAACCTTCTCCTCTTTTTTCAATTCCCATTTCTCAATTCGTTGCTGGTTGGTAGTTAATAGTTGTTGGGGTGATCCTTACTAACTAAAAACAACTAACTACCAACTCGCAGTGAAGGGTGTGGCACCTATAAATTTTATAACCTATGGAAATGGAAATAATGGTTGTGGTACTAATTGCCTTAGTGGCGACAGTACTACTTAGTCTGTCAATCGGTAGTTTACTGTACAAGCGCAAACTCAAAAAGAACGAGCAATCAGCTGGGGAAAAGGCAAAGTTGATCATCAAGGAAGCAGAGATGCAGGCCGAGAACCTTAAAAAAGACAGAATCTTGGATGCCAAAGAAAAACTGCTGAAGATGAAGCAGGAGTTTGAGGAAGACGCCAACCGCAAGAAAAATCAGATCATTAGCAACGAACAAAAAATAAAGCAGCGCGAGGCACAACTGTCCAAAGAACTGGAACAAGTAAAGCGCAAAGAAGCCGACATTGATGAAGAGCGCCAGAGCCTAGCTCAGCAACATGAACTGGTAAAAAAGCGCAAGGAAGAACTGGATAGATTCAATGCCCAAAAAGTTGCTGTTCTGGAGGGTATCTCTAAACTTTCTGCGGAACAGGCCCGCGACCAATTGGTAGAGGCCATGAAAGAAGAAGCAACAACTAAGGCAAGTTCGTACATCAAAGACATCGTAGAGCAGGCCAAATTGACGGCCACGAAAGATGCAAAGAAGATCGTAGTGGAAACCATTCAGCGCACGGCTACTGAGCATGCGGTAGAAAATTGCGTTTCCATTTTTAACATAGAGAGTGATGACATTAAGGGAAAAATAATTGGTCGCGAGGGGCGGAACATACGCGCGTTGGAAGCCGCCACGGGTGTGGAATTTATTGTAGACGATACGCCTGAGGCAATTATCATTTCAGGTTTTGATCCAGTTCGCAGAGAGATTGCTCGTCTCTCGCTGCATCGCTTAGTGCAAGACGGACGGATTCACCCCGCCCGGATTGAAGAAATTGTTGCAAAGACAACCAAAAATATTGAGGATGAAGTAATGGAGATTGGCGAGCGCACCGTTATAGACCTAGGCATTCATGGCCTAGCGCCAGAGCTGATCAAAATGGTGGGGCGCATGCGGTACCGTTCTTCTTACGGGCAAAATCTATTGCAGCACTCGCGCGAGGTGGCTAACCTTTGCGCTATTATGGCCGCAGAGTTGGGCTTGAACGTAAAGCAAGCCAAGCGCGCTGGCCTCCTCCACGACATTGGGAAAGTATGGCCAGAGGAATTAGAAAAACCCCATGCTATTGTCGGTATGGAGTTGGCAATAAAGTATAAGGAACATCCGATCATCTGCAATGCCATTGGTGCTCACCACGATGAGATTGAGATGACAAGTATTATCTCTCCAATTGTCCAATCTTGCGATGCCATTTCAGGTGCGCGCCCTGGTGCAAGACGCGAGGTGATGGAGCAGTACATTAAACGGTTGAAGGATTTGGAGCAAGTGGGCTTAAGCTTTGAAGGCGTAGAAAAATGTTATGCCATCCAAGCTGGACGTGAGCTACGCGTGATGGTAGATGCTGAGAAAGCAACGGATGAACGCGCTGCTCAATTGAGTTTCGACATATCTCAAAAAATAGAAAAAGAAATGCAATACCCCGGACAGATTAAAGTGACGGTAATCCGGGAGATGAGGAGTGTGGCGTATGCGAAGTAGGCTTGAAAAGTAGCAACCCTCCTACGCTAAAAGCTTCGGAGGATAAATAGCGTAAGTAAAGGGACTCTGGAAACGGAGTCTTTTTTTTGGGAACCATCTAAACCGCTTCATTTCGTAAAGGCTAAAGGGCTGCAATAAAAATTAATTTTTCGGTTTGAATATTTTCTCAATACCTTATATTTATACCAAGGATTGGTATATTTTAAAACACTTAAAATTATGGGGAAAAATACATCTGTTTTATTAGGAGATCACTTTGAGGACTTTATTTCTGAGAAGGTTGCTTCTGGAAAGTACAATTCAGCTAGCGAAGTAATTCGAACTGCTTTGAGATTGCTAGAATCAGAGGAACAGAAAATAAAAGAACTAAGGAAGGCTTTGGTAGCTGGTGAAAAGAGTGGCTTTGTGAAGGATTTTGACCCAAAAGAAAACTTAAAGAGAATTCATGCTAAATTTTTATGAGACGTGATTCCTATAGGATTAGCAATAAGGCAAATCAAGATTTGGATGAGATCTGGAACTATACTTTAAAAAATTGGTCGGCAGAGCAAGCGAACCGTTATTACAATTTAATTATTGACGAGATCAAGTACTTAAGCAAAAATATTCAGAACGGTAAACCCATTGATCATGTTAGAGTTGGTTATAAGGTTTCTAAAGTAAAATCTCATTTGATTTTTTACAGAGAATCACAAGAGTTTAATATTGAAATTATAAGGATACTTCATGAAAGAATGGATATCGAAAATAGGTTAAAGGATTAGTTTGACTTTTTCATTTGACAAACCCCCTATTCATCTTGAAATAATATTTGATGTTGACATTTGTCACATCAATAAAGCTACAACTGATCCTTCTTATCAGTTTCCTCACCTTCAAGATTTTCTTACGGCAATCAGACCGACTACCCTCACCTCCAGAAAAAATCAAAATTCTCTCGTGGAACATCTACATACTTCCGGGCATTGTGATGGTAAAAGGCAAAGTTGATCGGGCGCAAGCCATTGGAGAAGTGTTGAGAAATAGCGACCATAATGTAATTGTTTTTCAAGAAGCCTTTCAGCGGAGAGCCAGAAAAAAAATCCTTCAACAATTAAAAGAAAGTTTTCCTCACCAAACAGGACCGGCCAACCAAAAATTAATTTCGCTAAAGACAAACAGCGGTATTTGGATTTTTAACAACCATCCCATTGCGGCCTCGAAATCCATCATGTTTAACAGCCGCTCAGGGATTGACGCCTTCTCGCGCAAGGGCGGGTTGAGCTTAATACGAGCCACTTGGTTTCCTACTTGCGCTGGTCGTGTAAAACCACTTTAATATTTTCATTTCTATTAGTACTTTGGCTATTCCTAATTCATTAAGCCATGAGATTTACGTTGGTTTTTGTACTGATAGGTCTTTTCGCTTTCGCGGAAGCCCAAACATTAAAAGTATCTGGCGAAAAAGATAAACAGTTTGCTTTGGCAGAACTGACTAAAAAGTATCCCGCCTATTCTCAAATCGCCAAACAGATTTGGAGCTATGCTGAATTGGGTTATCAAGAAACCAAAAGTACTGCGCTGCTTCAAGAGACATTAAAGAAAGAAGGATTTACGATTAGATCAGGCATTGCAGAAATGCCCACCGCCTTTTTAGCCACGTATGGATCGGGCAAACCCGTGATTGGGATTTTGGCCGAGTTCGATGCGCTTCCAGGTCTTTCTCAGGATAGCATTCCAACAAGAAAGCCATTGATTGAAGGGAGAGCCGGTCACGCCTGCGGTCATAACTTGTTTGGTACCGCCTCATCGGCAGCAGCCATCACATTAAAAGATTGGCTATCGAAAAATAAAAAATCAGGAACAATTAAATTATTTGGCACACCTGCCGAAGAAGGTGGTGGAGCAAAAGTATATATGGTGCGCGATGGATTGTTCAGCGATGTAGATGCTGTGTTGCATTGGCATCCTTCCAACACCAACGATGCCAGCCCAGAATCGTGTATGGCCATTAAACAAACATTATTTCGATTTTACGGTCGCTCTGCTCACGCGGCAGCAGCTCCAGAGAAAGGACGGTCCGCATTGGACGCAGTAGAAGCGATGGACTACATGACCAATATGATGCGTGAACACATCCCCTCAGATGCGCGCATCCATTACGTAATTACCAAAGGTGGGCTGGCTGCGAATGTAGTTCCTGACTTTGCCGAAGTAGAATACATGGTGCGCCATCCCGATGCAAAAGTGGTTGCGGAAATTTGGGATCGCGTTGTGAAATGTGCAGAAGGAGCCGCTACCGGCACCGAGACAACCATGAAGTATGAAGTAATCTCTGGCTCGTATAACTTGATGCCCAACGAAACCCTTGCGCGACTGATGCATGACAACTTGAAAAAAGTGGGAGGCGTCAACTACTCTCCGCAAGAAATTGAGTTTGCCAAAAAAGTGCAATCCAGTTTTACTTTTAAAGCACCTGATCTTTCACTGGCGCAGCAAGTGCAACCCTTTAAGCTCGGTGGATTTTTTCCAGCCTCTACCGATGTGGGGGACATCACGTGGGTAGTACCCACCACTGGCTTAGGCACTGCCACGTGGATACCCGGTGTTCCGCCTCACTCTTGGCAGGCAGTTTCAACAGGAAGCAATGGTATCGGGTTGAAAGCAATGATCAACGCGGCCAAATGTATTTCCATGACTGGCATCGATCTATTCAACAATCCAGAACTGCTCGACAAAGCCAAAAAAGAACTGGCCGAAAAAACAGGAGTGGGCTTTCAATATCAATCGTTAATTGGAGATCGCAAGCCTCCATTGGATTTTAGAAAAGGATTGCAGTAAGCCAAATTAAAAGAAGTTACGCAATCGATAAACCATTGTTTTCTGAATGTTTCATTACACCCAAACCAGGTTTATGGTTTCGATGCCGTAATTTCGTTTATAAAATGAAATTGCTTTGAGTCCTTCCCGAATTGCCGTTAAGCTTGTATTCTTCATCAACGGATTTATCCATGCCAATCTAGCTGCACGGTTTCCGCGTGTACAAGAACTGTTTGGTATCGATAACGGCACGCTTGGCTTTGTGCTGCTTTCGTCATCGGTAGGTGCCTTGTTTGCCATGCCGTTTACCGGATGGTTGATTATCCGCAATGGAAGCAGGCGCATCACTATTTTCTCTGTTTTTTTGTACTGCATATTTGTTCCGCTTGTTCCGCTCATGCCGGGAATAATTGGGTTAGCAGTTCTGTTTTTTATTATGGGGTTAACAGCGGGTATGCTAGACGTATCTATGAATTCACAAGCCGTGATGGTAGAGAAAATTCACGATAAGCCTATCATGACTTCGTTCCACGCATTGTTTAGCATTGGCATGGTAGCTGGTGCATTCTGCGGGGCGCTGTTTGTAAAGTTGGGATCTACTTTGTTTATGCATTTATCAACGGTAGTTGCGTTGAGCATTGCAGGGGCAGCATGGGCGCGCTACCATTTGATCCACGATAAACCGAAAGAAAAAGAAGTGGATGGCCCAGCTTTTCGTTTGCCAAATGCAGCAATGGTGAGCATTGGCGTGATTGCTTTTTGCTGTATGTTGGGCGAAGGCGCAATGGCTGATTGGAGTACCAATTACATGGAGAATATTGCCAAGGCACCTGCCGCCCTTGCTCCCATCGGGCTCTCCGCATTTGCGCTGGCCATGACGATTGGAAGATTTTTTGGCGATAGCGCAAGGTTGAAATTGGGCGATCGCAAATTGATGGTCATGTGTGGACTAGTTTCCATCTTTGGTATTTTGATTATGCTCGCCTTCAACGATCCCTATTCCGTTATTGCCGGTCTGTTCATCATTGGCATTGGGCTTTCGTCCATTGTGCCGATTGCCTATAGCATTGCCGGTAATTCTAAAAATCTCCCTCCGGGCGTTGGGTTGGCCATGGTAACCACTGTTGGCTACTCTGGCTTCTTGTTTGGCCCACCATTGATCGGCCTACTGGCCAGTTGGCAATCGCTGCGAATTGCGCTAATGCTAGTAGCGGTGCTTTTTATAGTCATGACTTTTCTTAGCGCGCGGTACAAATCAGCGTAATTGGTATTTTTGCTTCATGGAAATTACGCACCTTGAACAGAGCGCAAAAGGTGTCTGTGGAATATACTAGCAGCAATAATATCAAAATTAAAAATCACAATTCAAAAATCCCTAATGCCCCTCATCGAAAAGTCAACTTACCAGCATCCGTTCTATCTTTTTAATGGTCATTGGGAAACAATCATTCCCAGTATGTTTAGAAAAATTGAAGGAGTTGATTACCAGCGTGAGCGCTTGGAATTAGTCGATGGTGATTTTTTGGATTTGGATTGGCTAAAGAATAAAAACAATAAGTTGGTCATCATTTCTCATGGCTTGGAAGGCAACAGCGAACGTCACTATGCGAAAGGCATGGCGAAATATTTTTTTCAGCGCGGCTGGGATGCGTTGGCATGGAATTGTCGTGGGTGCAGTGGAGAGATGAACCGCTTGCCACGATTTTATCACCATGGAGCTACGGAAGATTTAGGTGCAGTGATCGATCATGCCATTCAATCCAAACATTATTCTACCATTGCCTTGGTGGGATTTAGCATGGGCGGCAGCATGACATTAAAATATTTAGGTGAAAAATCGAATCGGGTTCATCCTACCATAAAAAAAGCGGCTACGTTTTCAGTTCCGTGTGATTTAGGTTCCAGTGCTGGAGAGTTAGACAAACAAAACAAGAAGTTCTATTTACAGCGATTTTTAAAAAAATTAAGCAAAAAAATAGAAGCTAAATCCAACATGTTTCCCAGCATCATTAGTCACCAAGGTTTTGAAAAGATAAAAAGCTTCCGCGAATTTGATGATCGTTACACTGCCCCCCTGCACGGATTTGTGAGCGCACAAGACTTTTATACACGGACAACAGCATTGAATTTTATTCCCACTATTACTACCCCCGTATTGATTGCCAACGCCCAAAACGATCCATTTCTTCCACCACTTTGCTATCCCTACCAGCTCGCCAAAGATCACCACTATGCTTATTTAGAAACACCGGATACAGGTGGTCATACTGGTTTTACGCTCGCGGGCAAAGAAATGAATTGGATGGAGGTGAGGGCCTATGAATTTTTAAATCAAGTTGTATGAAGTCAATTGGCTTTTACGCGCTCATCATCTTTAGTTGTTTCTCATTATTGCGCTGTGGGCAATCGGCAAAAGAATCAACACAATCGACTACTGATTCGTTATGGCACGCACCCGATACTTCATCAATGAATATAGATGGGGTGCGCTATGGAAGAAAATTGATCGTCAACACGTCTTATTACCTCGGCCCAAAAGGAACTGTCGATTCTATTTCCAATGGAATGAATTGCCAGAACTGTCACTTGGAAGCAGGCACTAAACCTTTTGGGAATAACTTTGGGTCGGTGGCTTCGCTCTATCCAAAATTTAGGGCGCGCGCAGGCAGAATGGAAAGTGTAGAAAAACGAGTAAACGATTGTATTCAACGGAGCCTGAACGGTAACCCATTGGACTCACTCTCAAAGGAAATGAAAGCATTCGTTGCCTACATCAAATGGGTAGGCAAGGATGTGCCCAAAGGCAAAAAAGCAGAAGGTTCAGGGTTGAAGAATATTGCTTTTCTCGATCGCCCGGCAGATTCGGCAAAAGGAAAAAAATTGTACGAACAACAATGCCGCGTGTGCCATCAAAAAAACGGACAAGGCATGATGTCGAGCAATGAAAAAAGCTACGTTTACCCACCATTGTGGGGAGATAAAAGTTTTAACACGGCAGCCGGACTTTTCCGGATCTCCAATTTCGCCAAATATATTTACAGCAATATGCCACAAGGCGCTACTTATTTGAAGCCCATTTTAACGGAGGAACAAGCGTGGGACATTGCTGCCTACGTTGTTTCCCTACCTCGCCCGAGCAAAGAATTTAAAAGTGATTGGCCAAAGCTGGAAACAAAACCATTTGATCATCCTTTTGGGCCGTACGCTGATAAGATGAGTGAGGCCGAGCATAAGTACGGGCCCTGGATTAACTAAAAACCAACCAAAGTAGTTTGAAAATAGTGGCGTTGGCAAAACAACATCTTCACCACTTCTTTGTTAATTTGCAAACGATTGTTAAGACACGGTTTAAATCTTACAAATTTGCAATTATGTACGGAGGGGGAAATACATTCGAGGGTATAAAAAGTGACAGTGTAGCACAGGAAGACCCAATTTTATTGGCAGCTTTTGAAGCCCGCATTGCCCGGGGTGAAAAAATAGAACCTTCGGACTGGATGCCGCAGTTGTATCGCAAACAACTCATCCGTATGATTGAGCAGCACGGCCATAGCGAAATCATTGGCGCTTTGCCCGAGGGTACGTGGATCACTCGTGCACCCGGATTCAAACGTAAAATGGCTTTGATGGCCAAAGTACAAGACGAAGTAGGCCATGCCCAATTACTCTATAGCGCAGCAGAAACCTTAGGCAAGCCGCGCGAGCAAATGATTGACGACTTGATCACGGGCAAATCAAAATATTCCAACATCTTTAACTACCCCACCTTTACCTGGGCAGATTGTTGTTTTATCTCTTGGCTGGTAGATGCGGGGGCAATCGTTAATCAGCTGGCAAATGCAAGGGGAAGCTACGGCCCATACTGCCGTGCGCTGGAGCGGATTTGTGCGGAAGAATCTTTTCATTTGAAGTACGGACATCATTGCGTGATTTATTTGGCCAGTGGCACACAAAAACAGCGTGATATGTTTCAAGAAGCGTTGAATAGATGGTGGCCACCGATGATGCATTTTTTCGGTCCTGCCGATAAAATATCCACGCATACAGAAATATTGATGAGGTGGAAAGTGAAGATGGGCACCAACGATGACATGCGAAATCAATTTCTGGACATGTACGTGCCAAAAATTTGGGAACTGGGATTTACCATTCCTGATGCGAATCTGATAAAAAATGAAGCAACGGGTCGTTGGGAATACACCGAACCCGACTGGGAAGAATTTAAACGAGTGATCAATGGCGGTGGCCCCTGCAACAAAGAAAGACTTGAAGTGCGAAGAATTGCCGAGGAAAGAGGCAAGTGGGTGCGCGATGCGCTAAAGTCGTCAAAGGCAAAATATGTGACACCACTCGCTTAGCTAGATGTAGTTTTCGGTTTCCAGTTAGCGGTAACTAACAACTGGAAATTTTTTGAACCCTTAATTATTTACAAGACCTTGAACTCTCTTGATCCCCGCGTTGCTCGTTTACCCTTAATTGGCGAAGAGGGAAAGATTGTTCCCAAAGCTCCGCTCGATCAATTCGGCACGTATGAAGTGTTTGTGCAGGCGAAAGAAGGCAAACCGTTTCAGCACGAAGGCATTGTTCATGCTCCAAGTTTAGAGTTAGCCTACGTGCTGGCAAAAGAAACATTTACCAGACGGTTCACTTGCGTTTCGTTGTATGTAGTAGACACCCGCGATGTTTCTGTTACACTTATCACCGAAGGAAATCAGAGTGTTTATGAATTGATGGATGATGTGAAGGACGGGGTCGGTAAAAAAATATTTGAGGTTTATCATCTTGTAAAAAGAGGCAAACAGCATATGCATGCAGGGAGTGTAGAGGCCGCATCAGTAGGAGGCGCAATTACCAAAGCCAAGAATCAATTTGGTGCTGGCAAAGTAGTCTATAATGTGTGGATCATTGAACGAAATGCCATCCGGTTCACCAACGAAGATGATCAAGAATTGTGGTTGACATTGCCAGAAAAGAAATTTCGAGATGCGGCTGAGTATAAAGGAGGTGAAAAATTGAGCCGGTTTTTGGATTCTATGAACAAATCATGAGACTTCGTTACAAATTGGGCTATTTTATTTCAGCGATTGTGGTTGTCATCGGATTGATGCTAAAACTAAGTGAAATTGACAACAATCAAATCATCTTTTATGCAGGACTATTGGGATTGGGGATTTCTGGTATTTTCTATGTCCTTCGGGATTTCTATACTGAAACATCCCAACTGAAATAGATGAAACTGATTGGTTGTATTGTGATAATTATCTTGGTAGCAATCCATTTCGTGTACGACATCAAAACCTACTATCTAATTTTTGCCGGGTACTTTTTCATGCAAGCGTTTGATAAAAAATTTGCTTTTGAACCACAAGAGAAAAATGAATAATCTACCCCTCAAAGAACTACTTTATAAAATGGCCGATGATCAATTGATCTTAGGCCATCGCAATTCAGAGTGGACAGGTTTTGGCCCTTTGCTCGAAGAAGACATTGCATTCTCTTCTATGGCGCAAGATAAAATCGGCCATAGCTTGGCGTTGTTTAACATCCTGCACCAATTGGGAGAGAGCGAACCTGACACGGTTGCCTTCACCCGCAATGCCAATCAATTTCACAACAGCATTTTTACGGAGTTGCCGAATCAAGAATATGACTTCAGTCTGATCCGTCATTTTTTATACGATACACAAGAGGCCATTCGATTTGAATTGTTAAGCAATTCCTCCTATGAACCTCTCGCACAGGTAGCCCGGAAATTTCGTGGTGAACTGCGCTACCATACCCTTCACGCAAAAACATGGATCAACCAACTTGGTTCCGCTACCGAAGAAAGTATTGGTCGGCTACAAAAGTCGCTTGAATATGCGATGCCCTACGCGCTTGGCATGTTTGAGGAATCTCCTTACGAAAAAGAGCTTATTGAAGCGGGTATTTTTGTGGGCGAAAAGGAGTTGAAAGAAAAATGGTTTGTTAAAATCGAAGAAACCATTTCAAAGACAAGCCTTGTTTTGCCAGATTGGAAAATCATGACACCTGTAACGGGCGGAAGAATGGGAAAGCATAGCGAACACCTTCAACCTTTGTTGGATGAAATGAGCGAGGTGTTTAGAATTGACCCGGGGGCAGAGTGGTAAATCGGTTACGATTTGCCAGTTTCCAGTTGCTGATGCTAAATAAGATAACTGGAGTTACGCAATGTCGTTAATTTACTGTCAGGATGAGGCAGTTGAAGCCCATTTGGAAACATGAATAAGCCGTTTTCGACAAGCTCAAACTGACAACATTCAAAGTTTCCTGTAACTTTAGTACGATATGACTGAAAAATCAGTAGTACGAAAGAGGTAACAACTGAACTAGAATCCATTGCATTAGATTTTTCAAAACGGATTTCAGAAATTATGTCAATCAAATTATTCCAAATTCATTTTCTATCAACTATCCATGACCAATAGCCCATCGATAAAGCAAGTGTACGAGTGGTTGGAAGAAGTAAAAGACCCCGAGATACCGGTGTTGTCACTAGTTGATTTAGGCGTAATTACGGAAGTAGAAATAAAGGGTGACACCGTTAAAATAGAGCTCACTCCCACCTTCGCAGGATGCCCCGCAATGGACATTATGAGAAATGAAGTGATTGAAAAATTAAAAAATAAAGGCATTCAGAATGTAACGGCAACCATTTCTTTCCGAATCCCTTGGTCGTCTGAACTCATTTCTGAAAAAGGGAAAAAGGCACTCAAGCAATATGGACTGGCGCCCCCCCCTTCCAACAAAATATTTACCGAACTAGAAATATTGGAAAATGCCATTTGTCCGCGCTGCGATAATACCCATACCGAAATGAAAAGCCCGTTCGGCCCGACACTATGCCGCTCGCTCTATTATTGCTTCGATTGTAAAGAAGCTTTTGAACAATTTAAGCCTCTTTAGATATTTTTAGAAAATCAAAATGGTATATTGAGCAGCGCAATTGATCGGAAACCTTTATACTTGCCGTCTTGTATAGATCAACCCTATGAAATTTCATTTTAGGTTCGTTTGCTTTTTTTTGTTGGGAGCCGGGGTAGCGATGCTTGCTAGCTGCGGCCGTCATGCCACGCCCAGCGAAAGGACGACTTTTACACATACCGATTCACTGACGGAAACCTATCTTATACTTCAAGATACTCTTTTACAAGCTTGGAATTTGGTGATTCGAAAGGAGCAAGAAAAACGCGAAACAATGGATAAAGTAATTCAGCATTTGCTAAAAATGTCCGCTGCTGATCGTTCGCAATTGACCTCGCTGGCCGCCCGTTTTGAACAACTCAACCGCCTGCACATTACGCCCAAAACATTGACCAACCATTACGTGCTAGAGGAGCACGACTTTGCCGCCAAGTCGTTGGTGAGCGAGATTTTGTCTCTGTCGGAGTCAAATCCGGGGGTTATTGGCGACAAAGGGTTTTCTCAACTGATTGATAGAATAAAAGTAGCCGATCAGCGTACTTTTGTCTACCGATCCGGATACGATAGCATTGCCCAACAATTTAATATTTTCCTAAAAAGAAATAAGCTTTTTCTCATGGACTTGGAGAAAAATGGAAGTTTAGAAGCCCGCCCCACCTTTGGCGTAAATGAATAGGTCTACGGATTTTTTTTAAAAGCAGCCTTTACCGCATTGTTCAATTCCTCACCGGCTTTTTTTAAGCTGGCCTCCACCTCTTTCCAACGTTCCTTATTTTCCGCCTCATTTTTTAGTTTGTCGGCTGCCAATTTTAGCTCTTCGTACTTTATTTTCAAATCGGCCTCCACACGCGTGCTGGCGTCTTTTGCTTCGACTAAAAATTGATCGAATTTCTTTCCGAATTCCTTAAAGAATTTCTCAGCAGCTCCTTCCTGATTTGTTTCCATATAATTTTTTATTCAACTTTCTAAAGTTACGGATATTTCAATAAAGAAAATCTGCGTGATCTTAAATTTTAACCATAGATTTTAGAATTGCTTTTTCAAATGTAAATTTCTTAGACTTTAAAAATTTTAATATCACTTTTGAAGAAATAAACAGCGTTTTTGCCAACCCAACTGCTTATCACGACCCACAAGAAGATTTTATCTATGTTCTTTGGCTATGGCTCGCGAAGAAAACTTGTTCAGATTGCGTACCAGATTTCAAAAAACAGTAACTTTGATATTGAAGTTCTACAAATCGCCTTGCATTATGATAAAGACACTAATGAGCATTGGTACAAAAACGGCTGAAAAAAAAGTAGCTTATTTTGAGATAGTGGGGAATCATCACAATCCGGCTAATCAAATGTTCTACCAAGAGTTTATCCAAATGATTCTGGCCCAGTGCTCCGAAAAATTCAAAAAAGCATCCTGATGATTTCCTCGAAATTACGCTTGGCCTGTCTAGTTCTTATTTCTTTTTTCTTACTATCTTCCTGTTCATCGAAAAGCACGTCTTATCAACCCAAGTACAAAAAGCCCAACCCCAATAAGCCTTTACCTTGTCCGCAAAAAGATTGTTAGCCATGCGCAAAATAGTCATAGCCATTGATGGATACTCGGCCTGTGGAAAAAGCACCACAGCCAAAGAGGTAGCCAAAGAATTGAGCTATCGGTATATCGATTCAGGAGCCATGTACCGCGCGGTGACACTGTATTTTTTAGATCACTTGGTTTCGTTCACCAATCCCAAAGAAGTAGAAAAGGCACTCCAAAATATTAATTTAACTTTTAGGGTGAATGCCAAAGGTGCTACTGAAATTTGTATGAACGGAATAAACGTAGAGAAAGATATTCGTAAGATGCGAATCTCAGAAAACGTGAGCCCTATCAGTGCGGTGAAGGAAGTACGTGCTGCAATGGTATTGCTACAGCGGAAGTTGGGCAAAGATAAAGGCATTGTGATGGATGGACGCGACATTGGCTCAGTCGTTTTTCCAAACGCAGAACTAAAACTTTTTTTAACAGCCGATATTTTGGTTCGCGCATTCCGCAGGCAAAAGGAGCTTCTGGAGCGCGAAGATTTAGTGGATATCGATGATATTATTGAAAACCTGCAAACGCGCGATCGGATTGATAGCACCCGCCAAGAAAGCCCTTTGATCAGGTCTACTGATTCGATCGAAATTGATACGACAAACATCACTATCGATGAGCAAGTTGATGAGGTAATCCGGTTAAGTTTGTCGAAGATAATTGCGGGAAATTTGAGAAAGAATTGATCGGGAATAACAATCAATTTAAAATTGCCAAACTTCTTCTTTTTAGTTGCTTTGCCGCTGAGATTTTATTGCTAATTTTGACGCGTTGCTGCCTTGTGGCATGCTGAATTTAACCTAACCTTATTGCTGCCAACCCATGGGCAAATTTATCCGACTCAAAAAGGGCTTTACCATCAACCTAGCGGGCAAGGCATCCCCAAAAGTGGTGGAAATTGAGCAACCCGAAACTTTCGTTATTAAACCAACCGACTTTAATGGCACCTACATGCCGAAACCGGTGGTGAAAGAGGGTGACACAGTGAAAGCTGGAACTCCGCTATTCCGCGATAAGAAGCACGAAAATGTACTCTACACAGCACCTGTAAGTGGCGAGGTGGTGGAAATAAAGCGCGGAGAGAAAAGAAAATTATTAGAGATTAAAATTTTGGCCGATAAAAAGGTGGAACATGAGCGATTTGAAAAGTACTCGGTTTCTGAAATAAATAATCTCAGCGTTGCAGAATTGAAAGATCAGATTTTAAAGTCAGGGGTTTGGCCAAATCTTGTTCAGCGCCCTTTCGGTATTGTGGCCGACCCGGGGGTTACACCCAAGGCGATTCATATCTCTGCATTTGACACCCACCCACTTGCGCCCGACTATTCCGTTTTGTTCAAAGGCCAAGATCAGTTTTTTCAAGTGGGCGTGGATGTTTTGAAAAGGCTTACTTCTGGCGCGGTTCACATAAACACACATTCTGCAAACGAAATTTCGACAGTCTTCTCTCAAGTAAAAGGGGCAGAAGTAAATAAATTTTCAGGGCCGCATCCAGTAGGCTGTGTGGGCGTTCAAATCCACCACCTGGATCCGATCAACAAAGGTCAAATCGTTTGGACAATTACTCCGGCAGGGGTTATCCAAATCGGCAAACTTTTCTTAAACGGGATCTACGATTCCTCTAAAATCGTGGCCGTGGTAGGATCGGAAGTAAAAACCCCACAATATTATAAAACCTTTACGGGAGCATCTGTAAAAAAATTCTTAGAAAATAATTTAAAACAAGATCACGTGCGCGTGATCTCAGGAAATCCATTAACCGGCTCGGCCATCGACAAAGACGGTCACATCGGATTTTTTGATCAACAGCTTAGCGTTTTGCCGGAAGGCGACTACGCGGAATTTATAGGCTGGATTACTCCGGGAGAACGCAAATTAAGTTTCCACAGGGCAATTGGCTTGTTTTCATTTCTATCTCCGAACAAAGAACGGGTGGTCGATACAAATACACACGGAGAACCACGTGCGTTTGTGCAAACCGGCATTTTCGAACAAGTAACGCCCATGGATGTGCTGCCAACTTACTTGATCAAAAGCATATTGGCAGAAGACATTGATGAGATGGAAGCCTTGGGCATTTACGAAGTGATTGAAGAAGATTTGGCTTTGTGTGAATTTGTAGATGTATCCAAACACAAAGTGCAGGAAATCATCAGAGAAGGAATTGAATTAGTTCAACATAGTTAATCAAGCGGTCAATGGAATTTATAAAAAACCAGATTGAAAAGATTAAACCAAACTTTGAAAAAGGTGGCAAGTGGGAAAAGCATTACTACTCCTTTGAGGCATTGGAAACATTTTTGTTTGCTCCGGCCACTACCAACGGTATCAAGGGCGCGCAAATTAGAGACGCTATTGATTTGAAGAGGTTGATGATGACGGTGATCATCTCATTGGTGCCCTGCTTATTGTTTGGAATGTGGAATGTAGGCCATCAACATTTTTTGGCCATCGGCCAGGCGGGTGCCAGTTTTATTGACAAGTTCTGGGTCGGTGTTGTTCAGGTCATGCCAATTGTTGTAGTTTCCTACGGAGTTGGTCTAGGCATCGAGTTTGTGTTTGCCACTTTTAGAAGACACCCCGTTAATGAAGGATTTCTGGTGACGGGGATATTGATTCCGTTGGTAATGCCACCCGATATTCCGCTTTGGCAAGTCGCCATTGCAACCGCTTTCGCTGTGATTATTGGTAAGGAAGCTTTTGGTGGAACGGGCATGAACGTGTTGAACGTAGCGTTAACCGCTCGGGCTTTTTTATACTTTGCGTATCCAACGGATATTTCAGGCAGCGTTTGGACATACATTGGCGATGCTAAAACAGTAGCCGGGTATTCTGGCGCTACGCCATTGTCAATTGCTTCCGATGCAGCTACTGCGGGAACAAATGTAGTTTCACAACTCAGTTCTTTTGGCGCAGGTTGGAACGAGGGTGTGTTTTCTTTTGCCAATATGTTTATGGGTATTATGCCCGGCTCCATTGGCGAAACCTCTACGTTGATGTGTTTAATAGGTGCTGCCATTTTGATTGGCACAGGTGCAGGGAGCTGGAAAATAATTGCGAGCGTATTTGTTGGCGCCTATGCGATGGGACTGTTCTTGAATTTAGTGGGAGGAAACGCATTTATGGAGATGCCCGCTCATTACCACTTGGTGATCGGCAGCTTGGCATTCGGTGCTGTCTTCATGGCCACAGACCCGGTATCGGCTTCTCAAACGGAAACAGGAAAATGGTTTTATGGTGCATTAATCGGTATGTTTACTGTACTGATTCGAGTATTCAATCCAGCGTACCCGGAGGGGATCATGTTGGCGATTTTGTTGATGAATGTGTTCGCTCCCCTCATCGATTATTTTGTAGTAAGTGCAAACAAAAAAAGAAGATTACAACGTGCGACAGTCTAACCTCTACATCATTTTATATGCAGCCGCCATCACCATCGTGTGTGGGGGTGCATTGGCCTTTGCCTCTCAAAGCTTAAAACCTTTGCAAGATGCAAACATCGAATTGGAAAGAAAGAAGAACATTCTTGCCACCGTAATGCAATTGAAAGAAGGCGATGATGTTGTAAAACTTTACTCATCACTGGTGAAAGAAAGAGTGATTGACTTTCAGGGGAATATAAAAACCGGAGTGAAAGCGAGTTCGGTAATTATTGCAGAACAATACAAACGAAAGCCCGAGGAAAGACTTCTTCCCATTTATGAATTTAGAAATCAATCCGATACTTCTAAAATCGAAAATGCCGTGATGCCCGTATTTGGGTATGGGCTCTGGAATAATATCTGGGGCTTTGTGGCCTTAAAATCTGATTTGAATACCGTGCAGGGTGTGAAGTTTGAACATGCCGGAGAGACACCCGGTTTGGGGGCTCGCATTACAGGCGATGACATCCAGATTCGGTACAAGGGCAAGATGGTGTTTGACGGAGATAATATTCGATCCATAGTCATGCAAAAGGGAGAAGGTGTTGACTATTCATCGGATGCCCACAAGGTAGATGGCATGTCGGGCGCTACCCTTACGGCCAAAGGCGTGAACAACATGCTGAAGGACTATTTTGCTTGCTACGAAAATTACTTAAAGAAAAATCAAAAAACTTTATCACTTAACTTATGAGTACCGCAACAGCAGAAGTGGAAGTCGTAGAGAAAAAGGCAGAGCCTTTGTTCTCTAAGAAAAATAAAAAACTAATTTCCAACCCATTGGATATTGATAATCCGATCACCGTACAGGTATTGGGGATATGTTCAGCTCTCGCGGTGACTACTCAAATGAAGCCCGCTTTTGTAATGTCAATAGGTTTGATGATCGTGGCGGCATCTTCTAACGTGGTGATTTCTTTGTTGAGAAACACCATTCCATCCCGCATTCGAATCATCGTTCAATTGGCAATTGTTTCCCTGTGGGTGATCTTGGTCGATCAGGTTTTGAAGGCGTATGTATACGATGTCTCTAAACAACTATCGGTATTTGTCGGATTGATCATCACCAACTGTATTGTAATGGGCCGACTGGAAGCCTTTGCTATGAGCAACAAACCTTGGCCTTCTTTTCTGGACGGAATTGGAAACGGGCTGGGCTACGGGATCATTTTGATGATGGTGGCCTTTGTGCGCGAACTATTTGGGGGTGGAAGTATCTTTGGATTTAAAGTATTTGAAGCAATGGGAATCACCTATCAGGGTAACGGCCTATTATTGTTGCCCGCAGGCGCGTGTATAATAGTGGGCATTATCATTTGGATACAACGCAGCATAAACGGATATAGAGAAACTCACTAATTAATAAGGGATATGGAAAATCTGGTAAGTATTGGTATTCGCGCCATTTTCGTTGACAATATGATTTTTGCCTACTTTTTAGGCATGTGTTCTTATTTGGCTGTTTCCAAGAAGGTGACAACGGCATTTGGCTTGGGCTTGGCTGTTATATTTGTGTTAGGCGTAACTATTCCCATCAACTGGCTAATTCAAAATTACGTGCTTACACAAGGTGTCTTGGCGTGGATAAGCCCTGAACTGGCAACAGTAGATCTAACGTTTCTACAGTTCATTATTTTCATTGCAGTAATTGCTGCAATGGTGCAATTGACTGAGATGGTGGTAGAAAAATTTTCTCCTGCTCTGTATGGTTCATTGGGTATTTTCCTTCCGTTGATTGCGGTAAACTGTGCTATTTTGGGTGGCTCTTTATTTATGGTTGGGCGCCCCTATAACTTAGCCGAAGCCTCCGTATACGGTTTGGGTTCTGGGTTGGGTTGGTTGCTGGCAATTGTTGCCTTGGCTGGAGTGAGAGAGAAGATGAAATATTCAAATGTTCCAGCGCCCTTACGGGGATTGGGCATCACGTTCATTTTGGTTGGGTTGATGTCGTTGGGGTTTTTAAGTTTCCTCGGCTTCACAATATAAATCCTCAGGCGGGAAAAGAAATGCAAAGGGCTTCGCAAGAAGCCTTTTTTATTGAATACTAAATTTAAATTTTATGAAAGGACTGTTCGGCAAAATTGCGCGCTACTTCTTCAACGGAACACTCTTTATCGTTCCCTTAGTTGCCACCGTTTACTTCATCATCGTCTCCTTTCAATGGCTAGATAGTCGCTTGAACTTACCGTATCCAGGCGTTGGCTTCGTTATCATCTTATCGGTGATAACGCTTTTCGGCTACTTTACTTCCAACTTTGCTTTCAAAGCGTTCTCACAGTGGTTTGACAATGGGATGAATCGAATTCCTTTGGTAAAATTAATCTACTCATCGGTTAAAGACTTATTGTCTGCTTTTGTAGGCGACAAAAAAAAATTTGATAAGCCCGTGCTGGTTTGCATCAACAAAGAAAATCAATTGCATCGGATAGGCTTCATCACCCAACAAGATTTATCGGAGCTAGGACTAAAAGATATGGTCGTTGTTTATTTCCCTCAATCTTACGCGGTATCTGGCGATCATTTTGTAATACCACGCGAAAATGTGCAGCCCCTAAACATTCCAGGTCCAACCGCCATGAAGTTTATTATTTCGGGCGGGGTATCGGGGTTTAGTGAGGTGAAGGATTAGTTAATCACCCCAGACCCCACCAGCTCCTCTCCCTCATACCACGCAGCAAACTGACCAGGGGTCACTCCTCGTTGTGGTCTCTCAAAAATAATGTAGAGCCCTTCTTCTTTTTTGTGAAGCGCGCATTTCTCTAGGGGTTGGCGGTAACGTATTCTTGCTAAATAGCTTTTGGATTCACCAATAGATAATTTTAAGTCTTCTCGTATCCAATGTTCATCTGTAGTTGGAATGAAAAGCCCCCTGCGATAAAGCCCCGGATGATCTTCGCCACTACCAGTATAAATTACGTTTTTGTCCGTATCGGTGCCAATGACAAACAAAGGTTTTTCATAGCCACCAATGTTCAACCCTCTGCGTTGGCCAATGGTATAAAAGTGTGCGCCATTGTGTTCGCCCACTACTTCGCCAAGGTTCGGTTGCAACTCATAAGGCTTGGTGATGTTGGTCAAATCACTCTCGGAATAGCCGTTTCTAAAAGTAGCGGAATCAAAGGGTACTTCGATTACTTTTCCTTTTTTCGGTTCAAGCCTTTGTTGTAAAAAATCAGGCAAGTGTACTTTGCCAATAAAGCACAATCCTTGAGAATCTTTTTTCTCTGCCGTGCTAAGTCCTGCTTCTTTGGCGATGGCTCGAACTTCAGGCTTTAATAATTCTCCAATTGGAAAAAGAGCTTTCTCTAGTTGCTTTTGATTAAGTTGACAGAGAAAATAGCTCTGATCTTTGTTTGGATCTTTGCCTGCTATTAACCGGTAAATTTGGCTTCCGTCTTTTTCGACTACTCCTTTTCTACAATAATGACCGGTAACAACATAATTGGCCCCCAGTTTTACCGCAGCATCTAAAAAAACATCAAATTTAATTTCGCGATTGCAAAGCACATCCGGGTTTGGCGTGCGACCTGCCTTGTATTCAGCAAACATGTAATCAACGATTCTCTCTTTGTATTCCACACTCAAATCAATGGCTTGAAAAGGAATACCAAGATGCTGCGCTACAATCATCGCATCATTGCTATCATCGAGCCAAGGGCATTCATTGCTTATGGTTACGGAGTCATCATGCCAGTTTTTCATAAACATGCCGATCACCTCATAGCCTTGCTCTTTTAAAAGGTATGCAGCTACACTAGAATCAACACCTCCGGACAGGCCAACAACAACTCGTTTGCGTTTGTTTGGTGTTGGCGGATGGAGTTCAGCGTTCATTTTTGATAGGTTGATCAAATAGAAGGCGTTTTCTCAGCTAAAAGTTCATTAACCAGTTGGTTAAATCGCTCTTTAAATTGCTCGTAATAAACACCAGTTCCCGGCCCTTCAAAGCCAGTGCGTATATGTTTTACTTTTCCATCTTTGCCAATAAAGATTGTGGTGGGGAAAGCGATGACCTTATTAAGCATGGGTAATGTTTTAGAAGCTTTTTCTTTATCATTTGTTCCTGCAATTACAAAATCATAGCCAACACCCAACTTCGATTTCATTTTTTTGACCCGACCACTGGCATATTCAAATTCATCTTTTCGCTCATAGGCGAGTCCCAAGATTTCAACCCCACGGTCTTTGTTGTCTTTGTACCATTGCGAAAGAAATTTTGTTTCATCCATACAATTGGGACACCACGTGCCGAAAATCTGAAGGATCAAAACTTTGCCCTTAAATTTTTCATCGGTAGGTCTCACCTGTTTATTGTTCAAATCAGGAAAACTAAAATCAACTTTATCAAAACCTTCTTTCAAATAGGTAAGTGATTCCGCGCCAACCAGCTCTGCCTTTTCATTTCTTATGCCTGCAAAAGTCTCGTGTGAAGTCATCCCTGAAAAGAAATCGCCTTTTAATGAATCGCCTTTGAGTAATCCGGCAAAAACAAAAGCATGGTTACCGTCAAAGGTACTCAGCATAAGCTTTTCGTTAACTATGTTACCTTGAAGGTAGCGGTAGTCGCCAGTTGGAGTTAGAAATGTTCCGGTTACTTCATTGCCAATCTGGTTAAAAATTGCGACTGCAGGATAGGTCTCTTTTTCGGTTCTAAAGTTCAATGAATACCTACCGCTATAGTTAGGGGTTGATTCACCCGATTTGATGAATCGGTGCGTGTCTCCATTCTTTGCAGTGAAAGGAAGCTTAAAGTTGGGTTCATAATTCTTACTATAAAAGCCATTGAGCTGATCTCCATTTATCTTGGCTCGCAATTCAATATCAAAAATGAGCATGGTGATTTTAACAGAATCACCGTAGATGGAAATTTCATCTTGCAAAAGTTTCTCCTCTGCATTTTTTAAAAATACTTTGTAACTACCCGTATCTTTTGTTACCTCAAAATTAAACGGCAACTGCTGGCCTTGAAGCTCAATTATTCCCCTCCATTCGCCCGTCATTAATTCCGCTGGCTTACTGGTACATGCTGCCATTGCAATGGCAAAAAGTAATATCGTGATCCGCATTTCCTAAATTTTGGTTTGACAATACAAAAATGCGATAAATGATTCTAATTTTAGTGACTGGTTTGGGCGAAATGTCTTGTAAACAACTTAGTACTATCCCGATATGTTTCAAAATTTGAAAGTAGTAGAGCTTGCTTCAGTTCTCGCGGGTCCTTCCGTAGGGCAGTTTTTTGCCGAGTTGGGGGCGCAGGTGATTAAAGTTGAAAACCTACAAACGGGTGGAGACGTAACCCGAACTTGGAAAAGTATTGGTGAGCAAACCGATGATCGATCAGCCTATTTCTGCTCTTGTAATTGGGGCAAGAAATCGATAGCCATAGACCTTACAACGGGACAAGGAAAAACCATCGTGAGAAAATTAGCAACCCGTGCAGATATTATCATCGCCAGTTACAAACCCGGGGATGCCGAAAAATTGGGTGTTTCTTACGAACAACTAATAGTTAATAACCAACAATTAATCTACGGGCAAATCACCGGTTACGGATCAGACGATGATCGTGTAGGATATGATGCGGTCATTCAAGCAGAGTCGGGATTTATGGATATAAATGGAGAGAGAGATGGGCCAGCTACTAAGATGCCTGTTGCTTTAATTGATGTGTTGGCTGCGCACCAGTTGAAGGAAGGCCTGCTCATTGCGTTGCTTAAGCGCGAGCGTACAAGAGAAGGAAGTTTAGTCGAAGTGTCGTTGATGCAAACCGCGCTTTCTTCTTTGACGAATCAGGCCACCAATTGGTTAGTGGGAAATAAAGTACCAACGCGACAAGGATCTTCACATCCAAATATTGCTCCGTATGGAGATTCATTTTTGACAAAGGATGGAAAACGGATTTTGTTGGCGGTTGGAAGCGACCGGCAATTTGAGAATTTGCTGAACGTACTGAAAATCGAGAATTCAGATCACGAATTGTTTTCGACTAACCAGCTTCGTATTCAAAACAGAAAAGAAATGAATCAGCTATTGACCGAAGCGCTACGCCATTTTTCAAGCCAAGCGTTGACAGAGGAATTGAACCGGAAAAAAATTCCTGCTGGCATCATTCAAAATATTCAGGAAGCATTTTCTGCAAAGGAGGCAAAAGAGATATTGCTCCAGTCCGCGTCATTGAGTGGTGTTAGAAATTTTGTTGGTTCAATTTCCGGTTTCGAACGCACAACTCAACTGCTTCCACCCCCTCACTTTGGAGAACATACCGAGGAAATTTTAAAACTACTATCCTAGCGCAAAACCAACCGGTATTGATACAAGGAGTACTAAAGGTCAATACCCAAAACAAACTACGGTCAAGTTGGCAATAGACCCCATAAACCATTACAGTTCCTTGACTTGAGCTAATAATGTCACTTCCAATTAATTAGCTTACCTTTGCCCCTCAAATTTTATAAAAAAATAGTTAATGAAAACATTTAGTGAACTGGGACTTTCAGGGCAAGTGGTGGAGGCAATCCGCCAGATGGGCTTTGAAACTCCAACGCCCATCCAAGAACAAGCCATCCCGGTTTTGTTGAAAGGAAACACCGACCTAGTCGGATTAGCCCAAACGGGCACTGGAAAAACTGCCGCGTTTGGCCTTCCGTTAATCGAGTTGATCGATGAGAAAGACCGGACGACACAAGCATTGGTTCTAGCGCCTACACGCGAATTGAGCGTGCAAATAACAACCGACTTAGAAAATTTCTCTAAGTCAGTTAAAGACCTGAACATCGTTACCGTTTATGGCGGTGCGAGTATTTCAGAGCAAATTAGGAAAGTAAAAAGAGGCGCTCAAATTATCGTGGCTACCCCAGGTCGTTTGATCGACTTAATTGAACGCAGAGTGGTAAGCTTAGGCACGATCAAATACGTAGTGCTAGATGAAGCCGATGAGATGTTGAACATGGGTTTCAAAGAGGCTATTGATGAAATTCTTTCAGGTACCCCTGATGAAAAAAATGTGTGGCTTTTTTCTGCTACCATGCCGCGCGAAGTTCGCGAGATCTCAAAGAACTACATGAACAATCCGCAAGAGCTCACCATGGGCGAACGGAATCAGGGAAATGAAAACATCGACCATCAGTACATTGTAGTTGACGACCGCGATAAATATTTAGCATTGAAGCGGATTGTAGATTACACGCCAGATATTTTTGCTGTTGTATTTTGTCGTACTAAAATTGACACGCAACGTGTCTCTGATAGTTTGATGAAAGATGGCTACAATGCAGATGCCCTTCACGGGGATTTGACACAGATGCAGCGCGACCGCGTAATGAAGAGTTTTAAAAACAAAACATTGCAATTGCTTGTGGCCACGGATGTAGCCGCTCGTGGTATCGATGTGACTGCGATTACTCACGTGATCCACATGAACATGCCTGATGAACTAGAGTACTACACTCACCGTAGCGGGCGTACAGCGCGTGCCGGTAAAAAAGGAATTTCATTAGCGATCGTTTCCAAAAGAGAAATGGGAAAAATCAGTCAAGTTGAAAAGGCATTGAAGCGCAGATTTACAAAAATCATGATCCCAACAGGTGACGAAGTATGTCAAAAGAAAATCATGGATTTGACTCAAAAAATGCGCAACGTAGAAGTAAATGAAGATGAGATCGATAGTTTCTTACCAGAAGTCTATAACGAGCTAAGAGATTTAACTAAAGAAGATATTATCAAACGGTTTGCCTCCATTGAATTCAATCGTTTCTTGGCTTACTATCGTGATGCAAAAGACTTAAACAAATCGGGTGGGTCTCGCACGTTCAGCGGAGAGGAACGAAGCAGCAGTCGTGGAGAAAGCAGTGATATATCTTCCACAGGAGATCGCGTGTTTATTAACATCGGCAGAATGGATGGCTTGGAAGTAGGCGATCTATTGGGTCTAATCTGCGATTATGGTGAAATTGATAAAGGGCAAATTGGAAAGATTGACTTGAAGGGTGCATTTTCCTTTTTTGAATTAGACAAATCGATTACTGAAAAGGTAATGAAGGGTTTTGAAGGCGTAGAAGTACGCGGCCGAAAAGTAAGATTAGAGATGACTGCAGGCGAACGAAAAGAACGAGAAAGCGGCTTCAAAAAAGACGGAGGCTTTGAAAGGAAGAGGCGCTCGTTTGATGGTGGCAGCGCAAGCAGCGGAAGAAGCGGAGATCGTTCCTTTGGCGGTGGCGGTGGCGGTAGCCGCGGTGGCGCAGGCGGTGGAGAAAGAAGAAAGCGTTGGTAAGAAAGTTGATTGTCCACGGTCAACAGTCGACCGTGGACCATCAATTAAATTTTGATCTTCTTCCACTTTCCTTTCCTGAAAATAATTATCCCGGCAATTGCCATGGCTGATTCTGCAATCGCAATCGCCCAAAAAACTCCGTCCGTTTTTAAATCCGTTTTCATAGCTAAAAAATAGGCCAACGGAATTTGAAACAACCAAAATCCGCAGAAGCTAAGAATAGTGGGTGTCCTCGTATCTCCCGCACCATTGAATGATTGGGTGATTACCATTCCGTAGCCATACATGATGTAGCCGAACGCAACAATCTGTAAACAGCGCGTGCCATAGTCTATCACTTCGGCATCTTTGGTGAAGAACGTTAAGATGGGTTCCGATGCGAAATAAAACACAATTGAGACCAAGCCCAAGAACACCATGTTCATAAAGCCTGCTTTCCAAACGGATTTCTCTGCGCGATCAGGTTGGCCTGCACCTAAGTTTTGTCCGACTAACGTTGCTGCGGCATTGGCCATTCCCCAAGAGGGAAGAATGGTAAAAATAATTACGCGTATGGCAATCGTGTAACCCGCCACCGCGGCACTACCAAAATGCGCAATGATCCGCGCGAGGAAAATCCAGCTTGCGGAGCTGATCAAAAACTGACCTGTTGCACCTAAGGAAACAGTGACCATTCGCTTGATCACCTCCCAATCTGCAATAAAGTTTTTGGCGTTTAGCCGAACGATGCCCTTGCCAGAAAACAAATAGTACAACTGATAAGCAACGCCCACACTCCTACCAATGTTGGTGGCAATAGCCGCGCCCTCCACACCATACGCAGGAACAATACCCCATCCAAAAATAAAAATTGGGTCGAGGATCATGTTTAGAATATTGGCAATCCAAAGTGAACGCATGGCGATTGCCGCATTGCCCGCCCCACGAAAAATGCCATTGATAAGAAACAGCATCATGATGGACATGTTGCCCGCAAACATCCACAGGGTATATTGGGAACCAACAGCGATCATTGAATCAGACGCACCCATCAGACGAAGAATATCTTTGTAAAAGAAAATACCCCCTACAGTAATTAGTAATGACAGGCCGACACCTAGAAAGATCGCCTGTACACCTGCTACGGCAGCACCTTCCGAATCTTTTTCGCCCACACGCCTTGCCACTATGGCGGTTGCACCCATGCTGATACCCATTGCAAGTGAATACACAATTGCCAACATTGATTCAGTAAGACCAATCACAGCTACTGAATCATTACTGTTGAGTCGACTTACAAAAAAAATATCTACCAAGGCGAAAACCGATTCCATGGCCATCTCCAAAATCATGGGAATAGATAAGAGAAAAATGGCGCGGTTGATACTGCCTTCGGTAAAATTCTGTTCGGTGCCCAGCACCGCTTGTTTAAATAAATTGAATATAGATTCCTTTTTTGTAGAAGCTGTCATGATAGTAAGTTGTATTAATAGGAAAGAAATCCTGACCTTCGTCAGAAACCAAAAAATGATCTGGTGAGTAGATCAAACTTATCTAACAAAGCTCTGAGCGAGGTTAGACTAGATAAAAAGCTTCACAGGCGTTTATGATTGATTACAAACCTACGGAAAATTTTAGAAAGTCGAATCTCTTCAATTTTGACAGCCACTAAAAGGTTTAGTTTTCCTCTTTGATAATCTTTCCATTTTTGAATACGGTCTCCTTTTTGATTTTGTCTAGAATGTAGTTGGCGAAGTTTAGCGTTTCAAACGACCTCAACCGTATTACTTTTTCATTGACTCGTTCAACCGAACCAAACGGAGAAAGTAAATTAGATTGGTTAAGGACTTCAGCGGAACACTCAAAATCAATTGCAAAGGTTCCTTCTTCTACCAAGTCTCGGATCTCATAAATTTCCTTATTCTCCCTTCCAAAAAGACGCCTCGCATCATCCACGTAGAGTTTCATTGCTGCCTTAGAAATGTGGTCATCAAAAAATCTTGTAGTATCATTTTCAAACTCAGGTATTGGAAGTATGACAAAATCCTTACGTTGTCCCGCTGTTTTGTGCACCCACTCTAAAAGATACCCCACACTATCGATAGTAACAGTCGGTTGGTTTATACGATTTAAAATCTTTTTCAACTCCACACGCAATAGGGCTCCACCATCGGTATACCGCTTTCGCTGACCGGAAATAAAATTTCCCAATGAATAGGCTACGAGTTGATTTTTTTCTTTGTACCAATGCATCGGCTGAATAGCATGCGGATGCGCTCCAATCACCATCTGTGCGCCATGCGCTAAACAAAATTCAGCTAGATTCTTTTGCCCCTGATTGGGAAGTTGTTGGTACTCCGCACCCCAGTGCATAAAGACGATGATAGCATCTGCGTCTAACGTCCTTGCTTTTATTAAGTCCTTTCGGATGATGGCGGTATCAATTCTATTAACCACATTGGGCTTGCGTACCGGAAGACCATTGGTGCTAAAAGTATAATTTAGCAACACAAGCTTAAAGCCATTCTTTTCAATTACCAACGGGTAATTCTTCTCTCTCGAAGTTGAATCCACAAAAGTGCCAGTATGCAACACTTGCATACTATCCAACATCTTGATCGTTCGCTCAAGCCCCTTTCTTCCCTTATCTACACAATGATTATTGGCCGTGACCAAAACATCAGCACCAGCATCTTTTAGCGCAACCAAAAGTTCATCGGGTGCGCTGAATTGGGGGTAACCAGTAAAGGGCGGGCCGGCTAATGTTAATTCGAGATTCCCAATAACAAGATCTACAGAAGAAAAATATTTTTTGATGTACTGAAAACTCGAATGATAATCATGCTTTTTGCTAGAAAGATCATAGGCTGCGGCAATTTGTGAATCGTGCTGCATCACATCCCCAAAAAACAAAAGTGAAAGTTTGGTGGTATCCTGAGAAAATGAAATGTACCAGCACAAACTGAAACCAAAAAAAAATAATGTACTTCTTTTCATAAGACCGGGCTAACTACAATCAACTATTTAATTCAAAGATAGCAGTTAGGTTGATTTAAAAATACGCAAAGGCTTACCAGCGGTTTGATATGCCCAGCAAGGCCAAGGCAGCCTGCTTAAATGCACGGCCAAACGGAATCTGTTTTTTGCCAATTTCGAGATATTCTGCCGTAATACTGTCTACTTTGAAAGTAGCAACAATAAAAGATCGATGTACACGCACAAACTTTGACTCAGGCAAAAGTTGTTGCAGGGAGGAAATATTTTCTCTGGTGACGATAAATCGATCTTCCAAATGGATCTTTACATAATCATCAAGGCTTTCGATATAGAAAATGTCGTTGAGCAAAATGCGAATAGTCTTTCTTTCAGATTTCAGGAAAATGAAATCGTCCGTCTCTTGTAGTGCAGGAGTTTCTGCGGAAGGCTTTATCTCAAAAAATTTATTGACAGCCTTCAGCAATCGTTCAAACGAAATTGGCTTTTGCAAATAATCGAGCGCATTGAGGTCAAATGCTTCAAAGGCAAATTCGCGATGAGCGGTAACCAATATAATGGCAGGAGGAGTTTTGAGTGTCTTGATAAATTGAAGCCCCGTGATCTCCGGCATTTGAATATCCAAAAAAATCAAGTCCACTTTTTTCTTTTGAAGAAATCCAATGGCCTCTACCGCACTTCCACATTCTCCGGCAATCGTCAGTCCTTCAATTTTTGAAACGTGAGCGGCTACCAGTTTCCGAGCCAAGGGTTCGTCATCTATAATTAAACACCTGTTCATGAATTTCTCAACTCTAAGGTAACGGTAAAAACGGAATCCGATTTGTCAATCATAAAAGTATGATGTTCCGGGTAAAGCAATATCAATTGGCTCTGCAAATTTTGTAAGCCTATTCCCAATTTTGCGTCTGTCTGTTCAACAAAAGAATTGGAGATCGAAATGCTGACTCTGTCTTCCTCTCCTATCACATTCATGCGAATCCAACCTCGTCCAACAGTTTTCATCACCCCATGTTTAAATGCATTTTCAATCAGCGTAAGCAACATCATGGGGCCAATACGCTTATTTTCAATCGCGCCATCAATGAACAAATCCAATTCCAATCGATCCTCAAATCGCAAACTCTCCAATTCACTATAATTCTTTACCAATTTGATTTCATCCTCCAGCGCAATAAACTCGGATTTGGTTTGGTGAATCACAAAATCCAATAACTGACTCAATGCCATGATCGCTCCCGGAGCCTTATCTGATTTCTCGGTAGCGAGATAGTACAAGTTATTGAGCGTGTTGAATAAAAAGTGTGGATTGAGTTGCAGCTTCAGAAATTTAAGCTCGGATTCTACCTTTTCGCGCATCAGCTTTTGATAATCTTCTCTTGATTGCCGCCAGTGTAATACCATTTTAATAGCTACCGCCAGAAACACCACTACTAATAAGGAGGTGAGCAGAAAAACTAAATCAAACGATGCCGGGCTCATTGCTTGAGTACGCGACCCTGCCATTACTATAAACGTAAGCACGGCAATCATCATGGCCATAAAAAGAGAACCAATCAAGACGTAAATAAAGTAGAGCGCAAACAATCCGAATCGTTCTGTCATTAGATAACGAGGGATGAGAAAATAATTTAAGAGATAGGTAGCTCCAATCGTCACCGGCAATAGTAACCCGACAAAGAAAAAAGTCTGAATATAGTTGCTTTCCCTTCGTCCAAAGAAGACCACATAAAATAGCAGAATAAAGAGCCAGAAAAAGAAATGGACCAGCCAACGCTGTCGCGTGAAAAGGTAATCTATCCAGCTTGCTACTCGGTTCATGTATGCATAATTAATAAAAAATGATTACACCGAATCAAAACTTGATCAAACAAGTGATGCAGTAACCTTTTCGACCCTTTTTAAAACCCTTTCGCCAAATCGGTACTTGTAAAATGTGAATGCCTGAGATAAACGACCCCTTGTCATTTAGAAATTTTTGGAAGTAAAATACCTGGTAACCTTGCTGAAACAAAAACTAAACTTAAACTTTACAACTATGATCGCCAGCACTCTGTTTGATTTACACATTGAAGGAGGAGCCTCCTTCATGTTTCCGATTGCCATTTTATTAATCACAAACCTATGCCTAATAGGGTATCTTCTTTTCAATTTGATAGCGAAGAAAAGTCTACCCGCAAAACCACTAGAACTCTTGAAACATATCGGTGGGTTTGCATTGGCATGGGGAGCTTTTGGTACATTGGTAGGTTTGTTCGCGGCCTTCAACGCACTTGAGGCAATGACCGAAATGATTCCATTTAATGTTCTCTGTGGAGGATTGAAAGTGGCATTGATCACAGTGTTGTACGGATTTATCACGTTCCTAATTTCGCTGCTTTCCTACATTGTATTTAAGGTGGCGGAAAAAACCAGCTAGTATCAAATGATCATTTTTCTTCTATTTAATGTCGTACTATTTACAATTTCCATTTGGTATTTGAAGAACTCCGTTGATCGAAATCTGATCGGAAACATCATTATCCTAGAAATAGCCTCAACAGTTTTCAATTTACTGTTCGGGTTATTTCTACTTTTTGATTTTATGGAATCTCATCCAACCGAAGTCGGCAAAAATTTATTGGCAGATTCCGCGGCCATGATCTCTTTAATCACACTGAGTATTCTTAGCTTGGTTCACGCATGGATCTCCATCATTCTGATCGCCAAATCGGTGAAGAAGTCCGGTTAATATTTTTGCTCCGTGTCGTCCGCTTAGGGAGACTATACTTGACTCATGAAGGAGAAATTAACTGTCACACATCGTCACCCAAAGGGGACGATGTACATGAATTAAAGGTTTAGCCATAGGCAAAATTTCATTGGGATTTCTGCCAAAAGAGTGGTTGCTTCGCGGCTTCAATCGTCTACTAGCAAGGCATGGCCGCACCAAAAGAAAGAATTTTTACTCCCTATCAAGTTTTAATCATCGGGTTGCTATCCATTCTTCAATTCATTATCATTCTGGATTTCATGGTGCTTTCGCCATTGGGCGCCATTCTGATGCCAGCCTTAAACATCACCCCCGCACAATTTGGATTAGTGGTATCGGCCTACGCATTTAGTGCAGGTGCTTCGGGCTTGCTGGCCGCGGGGTTTGCCGATAAGTTTGATCGGAAAAAATTCCTATTGTTTTTCTTTGTTGGATTTTTGATCGGTACCTTTTTCTGCGCCATCGCCCCGACTTACAAACTCCTTCTAGCCGCCCGGATCATCACAGGAATTTTCGGGGGAGTGATCAGCTCGGTTACTTTTGCCATCATCACAGACCTATTCAAACTGGAAGTTCGTGGCCGCGTAATGGGTTTTACGCAAATTGCTTTTGGCGCCAGCCAAGTGTTGGGCTTGCCTATTGGATTAATACTGGCAAATCGCTTTGAGTGGCATGCACCTTTTTGGATGATTGTCATCTTTGGAACATTATTGGGTCTCGTCATTGTAGTGTACATGAAACCGGTTACACAACACCTGGCCGCCAACGTAAAACAAAATGCCTTCAAACATCTGTCGAATAATCTTTCCAATAAACTTTACCTCCGTGCTTTTTTCAGTACCATCTTATTGGCCACGGGTGGTTTTATGCTGATGCCCTTTGGTAGTGCTTTCAGCACGAACAACCTAGGTCTTACCATGGGGCAATTACCAACACTCTATTTTGTGACAGGAATTTTTGGAATCACGCTGGGGCCGCTGATTGGTAAGTTGGCAGACACCGTTGGTAAATTCAAATTGTTTGCGATGGGCACCGTTGTAAGCATCATCATGGTGGCGATTTACACACGATTGGGAATTACTCCGCTTTGGATCTGTATAGTAATAAACGTGATCCTCTTTGCTGGCATAAACGCGCGAATGATTTCTTCTTCAACATTGATATCGGCCATCCCTGCTATGCCCGACCGCGGTGCATTTATGAGCATCAACTCTTCTTTTCAACAAGTTTCTGGAGGCGTGGCTTCTTTTGTAGCGGGGCTGGTTGTAATCCAAGCCCCTTCGGGCATTTTAGAGCGTTATGATATTCTTGGCTACGTGGTTATTGGCAGTATGATCATTGCCATGGCCATGATCTATTGGCTGGATAGTTATGTAAATCGGAAAACGGCAACGGCTTCGATTTAATTGAGTTCACTTAAAAAAAAAGGAGCTCATCGCTCCTTTTTTATAAACTCAAAAACAAACTCTATCCAATCGATACCCGCTTGAACTCGGCAACGGTTAGTCCTTTCGTTACGCTATCCAAATATTGAGCAACAGTTTTAGAATTGTCTTTCACAAAAGTCTGTGGCAATAACGTACTCTCTTTGAAGAACTTGTTCAACTTGCCCTGAGCAATTTTTTCTACCATGTGTTCAGGCTTGCCTTCGGCAATGATTTGTGCTTTGGCAATCTCCAATTCCTTTTCAATCAAAGATTTGTCTACATCGCTCTCATTAACCGCAACAGGGCTCATGGCCGCTATCTGCATGCCAATATCTTTACCTACTCCGATGATTATCGGAGTAACATCCTTTCCGCTCACACCTTTCAACGAAACCAATACACCCAATTTACTTCCTGAGTGAATGTAAGGAACAATCGCCTCGCCTTTCATGTGAATGAAAGAACTTACCTCTAACTTCTCTCCGATCTTTCCTACCAACTCTGTGATTTTATCGGCAAGGGTAAATCCACCAACTTGCTCAGCTAATAAAGCTTCCTTGGTAGCCGACTTTTTTGCAAAAGCAGTCTCAACAATCAGCTTACCTAAATTTTGAAACTCCTCGTTCTTCGCCACGAAATCGGTTTCACAATTCAAAGCAATCAATATCGCTTCCGTATTGTCGTCCGATACTTTGATAAACACCGATCCTTCTTTGGCATCTCTGTCCGAACGGGAAGCCGAAACTTTCTGGCCTTTCTTTCTCAATATTTCTATGGCTTTCTCAAAGTCGCCATCGGCTTCGGTCAACGCTTTTTTACAATCCATCATACCCGCGCCTGTCATGGTGCGCAGCTTGTTTACATCTTGTGCTGAAATCATTTGTGTTTATTTATTTAAGGTTTTAGTCCCGATAGCTTATCGAGATGTGAATTACGAATATTGTCTTGCTTTAAAAAGGTCGTCCTGCCAACCGGTTAGGAAAGCAGGACGAATAAAACTTTAGTGAAAAGATTCGGCTATGCTTCCTGGCCTACTTCGTCTACTTTTTTCTTCTCTTCCTCTTCCTTCTTCATCCCGGCCTCTTCTTTGTCTTTCTTGCGCTCCATCAATGCTTCTTCAATGGCTTTGCTCAAATGATTGGTGATGATTGAAATTGATTTAAACGCATCATCGTTAGCAGGGATCGGAAAATCAATATCAGAAGGATCTGAATTGGTATCCACCATTGCAAACACGGGGATATTTAGTTTCTGTGCTTCCGCCACCGCAATATGCTCACGCTTTACATCGATAACAAACAATGCAGCCGGCAGGCGATTCAAATCAGTGATACCTCCTAATAACTTTTCCAATTTTGCTTTCTCACGTGTGACCATCAACCGCTCACGCTTTGCCAAGTTATTGAACGCCTCGTCTTTCATCAACTTATCGATCTGCGCTAACTTCTTTAACGACTTGCGGATTGTTGCAAAGTTGGTCAACATACCGCCCAACCAACGCTCCGTTACATAGGGCATGTTCAGGCGAACAGCCTCTTGGTTGATAATGTCTTTGGCTTGCTTCTTGGTCGCTACGAACATGATCTTACGACCCGAACGAACAATATTCTTGATCGCATAAGTGGCCTCTTCCAAGCACTTCATGGTTTTATTCAAATCAATGATATGGATACCATTGTTTTCCATGTAGATGTACTCGGACATCTTAGGATTCCACTTTCTTGTCAAGTGTCCGAAGTGAACACCTGCATCCATCAAACTCTGGGTTGTTATTGTCTCTGCCATGCTTATTGATTAACGCTTGCTGAATTGGAATTTCTTTCTTGCTTTCGCGCGACCTGGTTTCTTTCTTTCCACCGCGCGGGAATCGCGTGTCATCAATCCTTCCTTTCTCAAGGCAGGACGACTTTCGTTGTTAATTGTAACCAGTGCGCGGGCGATCCCCAACCGGATAGCTTCCGCCTGTCCTTTGATACCTCCACCTTCCACACTCACCGTTATATCGTAGTTACCATCTTGTTTGGTGATAGTAAGTGCCTGCTTAACAGTTGTCTGAAGTATTTCTGATGGGAAATAATCTTTTAATTCTCTTTCGTTCACGATAATCTGACCTTTGCCCGGTTTCACATAAACCCTGGCTACTGAGGTCTTTCTCCTTCCGATAGTGTTGATTATCTCCATGTATTAAAACTTTAATTCTTTGGGTTGCTGTGCCGTATGAGGATGTTCAATACCTGCATACACATGTAAACTTCTGAACAATTGACGGCCCATTGTATTCTTAGGTAGCATACCGCGAACGCTATGTTCCATTAATCTCGTTGGGTGTTTCTCCATCATCATACGCGGAGACACTTGCTTTTGTCCACCGGGAAAGCCAGAGTAGAAGAACATAAAGCGGTCGTTCATTTTCTTTCCTGTCATCTTTACCTTTTCAGCATTGATAACGATGACGTGGTCTCCCATGTCGGTGTTGGGGGTGTAGCTCGTTTTGTGCTTTCCGCGTAATACGCGAGCAATTTGGCTGGCAACTCGGCCCAAGATTTGATCCTTCGCATCTACGATAACCCACTGTTTGTCAGCGGTTGCGTTGTTTGCGTTGGTCGTTTTGTAACTATTGTGATCCACTGTATTTGCTTTAGAAACTAATAATAACTGTTTGCCTTTTAAAAAGGGAGACAAAAGTAGGTTCAAGAAACTGAATATCCAACACTGAATGATTTGATTTTTGGGATTTCGGTAATCTATAGGCGGTTTATCGCTTATTTTCGGCCAGTTGCTTAACCAACGCCTGAAAATCCTTTGGGTAGGGAGCCTCAATTTTGACCGCTTCATGGTTTAAAAGGGCAAATTCGAGCGAAAAGGCATGCAGTGCCATCCTTTTGATCAATGGGTTCTCATCGGTTTCTTTTTTTAGATTAAAACCCCTTTTTACTGACGAAACAAAAAAAGGTTTGCCCCCATATACATCATCGCCCGTGATGGGTGCTTTTAATAGCCGCAAATGGATGCGTATCTGGTGCATTCGACCCGTGATGGGGTGGCATTCGACCAAGGTGTGATGTTTATAAACTTCTTTGGTAGTGAAATAGGTAAGAGCCGGTTTTCCCTCTATTTTGGATATTTTCACCGTGCCATCGTTTAACTTTAGGATGGAGGCCTCTACCGATTTTTCTTGAAACGAATGGATACCGTCCACTACAGCGTGATACGTCTTCAAAACCTCACGGTTTTCAAATTGCATACTCAGGTGGCGATAAGCCTCCGGATTTTTGGCAATGGCCAACACGCCCGATGTGTCCTTGTCCAACCGATGACAAACCTGTGCATCATCAAAGACTTGTTTGGCCATTAATAGAATATTCAGGTTTTCATTCCGATCGTCCAACGTAGAAATAAAGGGAGGCTTGTTGATCAGGACGTAATCTTGATTTTCAAATAAAATGGAATCACTAAATTTAAACTTGGGTGTTTTCACGCGGCAAATCTACGATGCTTCTGCAAAATCGCCCTCTTCTATTTTCGCACGCGGCAGTTTGAAACTGAATACCGAGCCTTTGCCCACGGTGCTTTGCACTTCGGGTTTGGTATTGTGGCCATCCAAAATGTGTTTCACAATCGCTAGCCCCAAGCCCGTACCGCCCTTCTCACGACTCCTACTTTTATCCACTCGATAAAATCGCTCGAAAATTCGTGGTACATGATTGGCCGGAATGCCCTCACCCGTATCCGCGATAAACGTGGTCACATTTTTTTTGCCTACATCAAATGTGATCGCCACCTCACCGTGTTCCACACTGTACTTTATTGCATTCGATACAAGATTGGTGATGACTTGCGAGAGTCTTTTCATATCGCCAAACACAAAAATCTTGGCATGATGATCGGCCGACACCCTTACCTTTATTTTCTTGCGCTCAGCTTTTTCTTCAAATTGTTCCACCACTTCATCACACAGCTTGCGCATATCAATTTGCTCAAAGTGCATCTTTATATCACCTGTTTCTAGGTGCGAAAGCGTTAAGAGATCTTGCACCAATTCATCCAGCCCGTCTAAGCTCTTGGCCGCTTTTTTCAAAAACTTGCCGCGAACGTTTTTATCATTCACCGCTCCATCTAGTAATGTGTGCACGAATCCTTGTGCCGCAAAAATCGGTGTCTTTAATTCGTGCGATACATCTGCAATGAACTCCCTGCGGAAGGCCTCTAATTTTTTAAGCTCATCAATTTCCTTTTGCTTGAGTGTCGCAAAAGAAAAAATCTCCTCGTTCATTTTTTGCAGCGGATTGAGCGCTCCCGACTTTTCTTTAGCAATGCCCGAAAGTTCTTTTTTTCTCAGCTTGCCCAGCATTTTATAAATTTTATTGATCTCCCGGAAAATCAAAAATTCCAGAATAACAAACGTGAGGATGTAGGAAGCCGAAAAACTGATAATCGCAGCCACCAGCAGCGCGCTGCGATCTACATTCTCGATCAACGATAAAAATAATGCCGTGACAATAGCAATGGAGGCTGCTAACAATAAAGCCAACGTACGCGCACTATAAATCATCTCGCTAATTTAATGGCGTGCAAAGTACAAAAATGATCAGAAGCTTAGAAACTACCGGGACGTAGAAGTGATTAGCCCATGTTAAATTTATACCCCACTCCCTTCACGGTGGTAATATAATCTTCGCCAATTTTTTCCCTTACTTTTCGGATATGGACATCTACCGTGCGCGCCAAAACATAGACATCCGATCCCCAGATATTTTGTAATAATTCTTCACGGTTAAAAACTTTGTTAGGATTTTGAGCTAAGAAAAACAGCAATTCAAATTCCTTTTTGGGCAAGCTCACCTCGCGGTTATTTACCTTTACCGTGTAGCTGGTGCGGTCGATAATTAAGTCGCCCACTTTCACTTGAGAAGAAGAAGATTTCTTCTTTGAATCCCTGCGGAAAATGGCACTGATACGACTCATCAAAGCTCGCGGCTTGATGGGCTTGAGAATATAATCGTCTGCTCCTCCGTCAAAAGCAGCTATCTCAGAGTATTCTTCGGCACGTGCCGTAAGGAAAACGATAAATGTGTTCACCAATTCAGGCATAGCCCGTAGTTGCCTGCAGGCCTCTACGCCATCCATTTTGGGCATCATAATGTCTAATAACACTAAATCTGGGTGAAATTTTTTGGCTATGTCCACAGCCTCAGACCCCTCGCCTGCGGTGCGCACATCATAGCCCTGTTTTTCTAAGTTATACTTGAGTAACTCCAGAATTGGCTCTTCATCATCTACCACCAAAACTTTCTGCGTTGGCTTATTGGCCATAGTCTGTGCATGCTTAATTGCGGACTAAAAGTAGACGTTAATTAAGCTATTTAAAAACCAATGTTAAGAACTTAACAATTACTTAATGATCAAACCCATCAAAGAAAAGGGTACTTTAAACTGAGGTAGTGCACATAAGCTCTCATATTGCCGTTAAACTTTTCGTCAAGTTCGTTTTCAAAGGCTGTTTGTTTGGACTTGTATAATCGGTAGGACATAAAAAAAGTATTGTTCGGAAGGCGTTTTTTCAGTCTATCAGAACTTCTCTTTTCATAAAGACCTAGCGTGTC
>Ga0226658_10000031_pt1 | contig 49079 bp, 74 predicted proteins | sample OliLak19BULKMAT1_FD_169091 | JGI IMG/M metagenome (GOLD analysis project Ga0226658, IMG submission 169091) | Freshwater microbial mat bacterial communities from Lake Vanda, McMurdo Dry Valleys, Antarctica - Oligotrophic Lake LV.19.BULKMAT1 (v2)... | ecosystem: Environmental > Aquatic >... | reverse complement strand
CCCCATCAACTATAGGCTGGTATGTCTTATCCTCTATAATAATATTATTTATTATAATATAATCATTTTTAGCCTTGTTATATTTGATGTACATACCCTGTGCATGAGTCGCATCGTTCGCATCGGTCGCAATTTGAATTTGCTCTAGGATATAATCTGGTGTCTCTAAATAAGAGGTTTCGATGGGCTTTTCTTCTTTCCCTTCCCTCAAAGCCTCTTTTTGAGATTGTTTGGCTTTTTCTATAATATCACTCATAATAATTGTCTAACTGCCTCCATAAAACTTAACTTTTTAGTATCCATAAGAAACTGGATAGTGTCACCACTCCATCCACAGCCAAAACACTTGGCTTTATTGTCAGAGAATATACAAAATGAAGCGGTAGCTTCTTCGTGGAACGGGCATTTGGTGAACCATTTGTTGCCGGCCTTGCGAAATTCCGTAGAACCTAACTGTTCAAAAGGGAATTGTCTGGCACGTTCCAACTCAAAATCCTCAAACTTGGTAAGCTTTGGCAAATTTATCTCCTCCTTTGTGACCTTTGACCACAAATTAAGCCAGTAAGTAACCCACTTCTGGATAACATAGCTTTCTGAGAAAACAGCAGCCTCGTATTGTTTCAAAAAGACCCGAGTTACGGAACGAGGCTTAGACCTAAGGATAACCTTAACGATCCGTCTACGCTCCCCTGCAAGCTCGTCCAGACGGGACATGCACGATTCAAGCTTCTGTTCGATAATAGGCCTTAGATCGGCTCTAAAGACCTCAAGAGTAACATCATCGGGCAGAGTGGGCGGGTATTGGAAGTGATTAAGACTCTTACCGCGCTTGATCCAATCTCCAACGCTTAAAGCCCCACTAGAAATGGGTCCCGATTGAGGGGTTCTAGCAGGGCTTAAAAAACTGGAAATATTAACGGAACCCATATATCTAACGTACACCCATTATTTTGTAGTGTCAAGCCCCGCATATTGTGTCATTTTAGCCTCGATACACAAGATACAGCACCAATAAAATATCCCCCACCAGTCTTCACAATAGTGAGGGATATTAAAAATCCTTGAACAAGATTATTATACCTCTATACCAAAGAAAAAGCAGCCGATAAGCGAGTATGCTACGATTATCCGAAGAAACCCTCGTAACCTTGGCTCACGCAATCCCGCACTGCTTTTACCACCTGCGTCAGACCGTAGAGGCTTTTCAAGAGACCCCTACCTTTTTACTTGCTAGCCGAAAGTCGCCTAAAAAAGTTAATAGCTACTCCCATAGCCCATACTTGAGCCGCTGTGTTTACTTGTTCCAACGTCCCACCATTTTGTAGTGTAACCAAACCAATAATAACAACGGGTGAAAAGAAAATAAGACCGTTCCTAATTAAAGATTTTACATCTTCGAAATTTAAGTTCCATTGTTTACTCTGCATTTAAATCACCTCCGTCTACGTAAAACGTAGTTAACTAACCCCACCAACCACGCTACAAGGCGGTCAATCAAAGACTTAGGTGGTAATTGTCCGATAGGAACTTCTTGATAGGCTTCAGGTTGAGTAGTAGGGGTAGTCCCATCGAAAGGATTAATAGAGCTATCCATGCCTCTTGTCGTATCACCACTAGGAGCATCAATCCAAGACCCACTAGCAAAATCGCTAGAAACCACCGATTCTGTGTCCGTTCTATTCGTTGGCACTTCTTCTGGTGTAGGTATAGGCTCTGGCGTTGCTTCAGGCTGAGGCGGAGCTTCTGTGACGGGGTCTTGCGGTTTGACGGGTTCAGGTTCAATTAACTCTTTTTTTTTTGGTCTAAGCCAGCCAAGCACACCAGTATAGTTATGAGGTTGTTTGTGGCACAAAGTACCAACAGGCCAGTTTTGATCGAATGAGGTTAGCTTGTATGAGTCTGCGGTTATACAGATAGCAATGTGTCCGTATTGACCAACACCCACTCCCCAAATAACAATGTCACCTTTTTGTGGGAAATTGGTTGGTTGATTAGAAATTCTCTCGAAAGCAACTTGATTGTAGTTATTCCAAACGTCTTTTGCTCCTCTAACAGGCGAGGATTGTTTAGCTACTACGACTTCTTTAACGTACTGTCGGTAGAGATCCATGCACTGATAACCATACCAACCGTCATAGTCAACACCCTTGCCATTCCATTTGGTGATGAACGTATCAAACGTCATTTACTAGTTGTATTCCTTTTTAATTGCGTTGTCAATATCTCCCCCCAAGAATGTCTAAGTCTACTAAAATATCTTTAAGTTTAGGTGGGTTTTTTGGGGTTATGTACGGGTGGATATCCTTATCAATCCCAAACTCCCAAGTGCTTTTTGGTCTATCCAAATCCCCACGCACTGTTCCTTTGAAGAAAGTCCTACCGTCTACCGAAAGTCCAATCCCGTCTAAGAAGATTTCTCTCACAACGACCCCACATCATCACCTAATATTTCTCTACGTCTTTGGTTGATTTCTTTTAACTCTTTCATCTTCTCTCTAAACTCCAAAACGTCAACGGGTATAGGCATAGCCATTTTCAACTTATTATCTTTAATATCAAATCTGGCTTGTTTTGGTATGTGGTTTACATGCCATTTTACTTTTGCCTCCTCGCTCTCAAAGCCTAGTAGACTAGCGGGGAGAAAATCCTCAAAGCGAATATTAGGCTCACCTGATTTTGATATTCTCTGTATGCGTTTAAATTGCGATCTCTCCATTGTCATACGCCTTTTTTAATCTAATAAGTTTCTGTTCAACTGATACCTCATCCCGTATCTTTGCAAGTTCTAATCCAAATCCTTTGTCTACACAATTCTTAGCGATTTCGTTTAAGGTTTCGTAAACGTGTTCTCTATGGTTTGGTTCTAAATCCCTTCTATATGTTTCCTCAAGGACAATCTTAAACCCTTGTAACATCAAGTGGTCTTGCCCCGTGACGCTGATACGTTCCATGTCATTTGCTTGTTAAATATTGAATAATCAAAAACGTCATAATCGCACTAAGTATAGCCGAAAAAGACGGGCTTAACCATTTCCACAAATTACCAGCCGACTCGAGTTTTTTAAGACGGGCATTAACCCCAGCCCACTCATTTAACATGGTTTTAATTTCTTTAACGTCAGATTTAACTTCTTTTAAAGTTTCACCAAACTCAGTTACTCTTGTTTCTAGTATAGCCAAACGTTCTCCATCATCTTTCATTTTGGAATGTATGTAATTATGTTGTCCATGTTACTTGACTATATATATGTATTGTGGTAATATACGTCTCTTATGATAGAGGTACTTGCAGGGATCGTTGTTTTTGTCATTGTCCTAGTAGCTGTGGTAACAATTCTTGGATGTTTGGCAAGCTGGTTTGGTTGGTAGACCTTCTTTTAAAATCTATTCTTTGTAATTCTTCCAATTTTACTTGCAACTCTTGTTTACTGTCACCCACAGTTGGTGTGTACCTATTCAATAGTGCTTCTTCATTTGGTGTAAAAGCTGTTCCTGCGCGGGCTTTTGCAATTGCAGCTTTAAGATTTGAGATAATTACATTAAACCTGAGAGACTCAGGGTCTGCTTTACTGAATTTTGATTTCAGGCCTGTTAGTTTGCCTCCAACCATTCCTGTTGCAATGTCAGGATTTGCAGCAAACAGAGCGATTGCTTCTTCAACCAAATCTCCACTATCCTCCCGTGAGACTTGGGCTTCTGATTTGCTAGTGGTTTTACTTCTTTTATCTTGGTACGCAGTCTCCACATCGTACATAGCTTTCAGGTCTTTTGCTGTTGCATCATCGCCTGCTTGAACCGCTGAGCTCCACGCAGCACCTAATTGTTCTACTGTATATCCTGTTCGTGTTTCATCTTGTGATCCCGCAGGAACTTCGGGAGCAAGATTTTGACCAAGCATATCATCTGTAATTGCTCCACCCTCTAGCTTTGGTCCTGCACTTCCAAGCGTTTGCCCAAACACACTAGCAGCTGCTGGCAAGGACGTTGTTGTTCCTTGCGTGGGCAGAAGCGTGTTTAAAAGTCCTTGTGTTTTTGCGCCAGGATTTCCTTCGAAAGTCCCTTGCAGTAGTCTTGCGATGTGACCCTGCGGATCTACCTTTGCAGGAGTCTTGTTTGCAACTGCGCCTGCCTTGCGACCAACTAGGTCTTGCAATGTTTTAACTGGGCCTCTTAAAGCAGCACCAGCAGCTCCTAGTAGTGGAAAAGAAGTCTTCCCCGTAGCTTCTGGGATAAGACCTGCTGCAAGTTGCTGAAGGGCGTGTTGGTCACTATTGATCTCTCGAATTGTTTTGTCACCAGTCTCGTCAATAAGGTCTTTTAGAAGATTCCACGTTGCATATTTAACGTCCTTATGGATTGTAATTTGGTTTCCATCTTCTTTTGCTTTGTGTACATTAGAGAGAGTGTCCCCAATTCTCTTTTTGAGAGCATAAAGACTTTTTAAGTCTTTCACTTGGCTTATGAACTTAGTAACCTGAGATTTAATCTCCCTCTTTACTTCTCTATGCGTAACATTTTCATCACCAATGTCCTCGTAAAGGTCAGTTAGTCTTTGCTTGAAGTTTACTTTCTTTTGGTCAATCGCAACATTGTTTTTTGCAATCCGTGTTTCAATCGCGGTTTGCATCTTATCTGCAACTTCAGGCATTTGCTGTAGCTGATTTTGAGGGTCGCCTGTTAATCCCCATTTTTCCTTCATTTTTATTATTCCTGTTTGAGTTTTAGCCCAGTAAGGAGAGGCCGCTATTTTTGCCCTACCTACGTTTTGTCTGGTTCTACTCCCAAACGCAGCAACTTTCTCTGCAATAGAACTTTTCTTTGCAGCCTCCTTTGTGAACCCTAAGACCTTAGGAAGTAACTTTCCACCGACTACACCACCTGCTCCACCAGTTAAAATACCGCTCTCGATACTTTCCTTATTAGAGTAGGCATTAAGACCTCCTGATAGTCCACCCCTTGTTAAAAGCTGTTTAACACCCGCACCTTTACCAAAAGGAACCGCATAAGATGCTAGTCCTGCGGTTGACCTTGCAGTATCAGAGACAAGTTTGCCACGCTCAAGATCCTCAATGTTCATAAACCTAGAAGGCTTTTCTAATCGTTTCTTTTGTTGTTCTGCGGAGTCAGCTTTGCCGAATAAAGCACCAGGGTTAAGACTAATTTGATAGCCAGCCTCCCCGACACGCTTTGCTGTATCTGTAAATGGTTTAAGAAGTGACGCAACTAATCCTTTTTGTTGTGGCTGTTCTACTGTTTTAGTCTCTGGAGCTTTATTATCGACAACACTTAGTATTTCATACTCTTGGGGATTAAAGCCTCGCTCGTCTATTTGACCAGTTTGTCCTGTTTTTTTTTGTCTTACCTTTAGGATAGCCATACTATTATCTGTTATCAGGAATAAAGCCAAAAGCTTTTAAGTTCTCTTGTGCCTGTGGTCCTAAATACTTTTGGATACCGCCACCACTAGCGCCACCACCAGCTTTTGCCGCAAGGGTTTTTAGGGAGTTTGGATCAGCAGGGTTAAATGAGTAAAGGTTGTTACCAAACTCTACTGTTTTATATTCTGGGGTTGTCGGTTGAGTTTTTTGTATCTCAGCAATTTTTAGTTGCAACTCCTGTGACTTCTGATTTTGGTACATCGTCAGCGCATCTGTGATCGCCTGGTTTGCACCGTTGGCTTTGAGCTCTGCAATTGTGGTGGTAATTTTCCTAAGTTGTTCTACCTCATCGTTTACAAGATTTGCCTGAGTGTTTCCAATTCCTCTGAGTTTGTCCTCTCTCTCAAATGTAATATCTTGCTGTGCAGGATTTACTTTGTTAGTAATTGCCTCTTGGATAAAACCACTCTGAGTGTCGAAGCCTCGCTGTGCAAAGTTTGTGGTCGTGTCTTTGGTGATTCTGCCAGTAATATCACCAAGTAACTTGGCGTACCTGTCGATCATTGGTTGCTTCTCGGCTTCTAGTTGAGAACTTGCCGTAGCATACTTCTGGGAGACTTCACCGCGACTAGCCTCAAGAGAGTCAATGGCAGGTTTGACTGCTTCACTCCTTAACCGTGATTGTTCTTCTGCCAGCATCGACTGTGACATCGGCAAACCGTAGCGTTGAGCATCTCCTGGAGAGTAGCCTGTATCACCATGAGCTAAATATCTAACTGCACCACTTGATGGTTCTCCACCATACTGAGATTTTAGTATATTTCTTGCGTCTTCTTCGTTACCTGATGTTTGTCCTGGATTTAATGCCATTGTTATTTTTACACAAAAAAAGACGCACTATGCGCCCTCTATATCGCTTACTACTTAGATTTTAAAGTTTCTTAGGCCTTTGTGTCAATTTATCGAGTAAAGACTTCTTGTGCGGGTTTATTTTTAGTTGCTCAAATTCATCTTCTGTTGCCGTGGAAACGTCAATAATCTCACTTGGCATCTCAGGAGTATTCGAAATCCATAGATTGCCTGTAGAAACTGCCCGTGTTCCATCGGGGAATACATATATCTTCTTAACTCGCTCCTGTGGTTTTCTAATCTTCATGCGTCACCGCTCACAATACCGTGGTCTGTAAACTTCCATTGTGTCTCTACCCACAAATTAGCCGTTGTTCCACTTGTATTGTAAATACTTATCCGAAAGACCGAGTTTGTGCCTGTGTACCCAGGAGCATTTAGATCAAAACCACTGTGAATATTAAATTGGTTTTTAACTGGCCCGTTACCATAAAAAGGATATATCTGCATTGAGCCAACTGTTGCTGTTCCCTCGTAAACTGCTATATAGGGAATACCAAAGTTTCTATACTCCAAAGTTTGTGGCGTAAAGTTAGGGGTAATGGTTGTTGTGACAATTGCATAAGACCCTGCGGCTACTGTTCCCCCACTTGTGGCTCCACCTGATAAATCAACAAAACCATTGTCTCTTAGGGTCGCTTGAATCCTGCCTGTTTTTAGTTCATATCTGGCAAGAGATTTTATAGACGGCATATTTGAACCTACGAACCTGTTGGGCAAAGAGTTTACTCTGTTAAAATACTTATCGTAGCCGATATCAACGTAATCTTGATTCATCTGTTCATACCTTCAAATTCATAGTCACAAGAGAACCCATAGTAAGTGAACGGGGCATCTTTTGAAGATTCTGTAATCTTGATAAAAATTAGCTTCGAGCGTGTTTCTGGCGGAAAGATGAACTCAACCACACCACTCTCGGCATCTCCTAGAGGTATCCATGTTTTTGTGTTTGGATGAAAGGTGTTTTCAGCGGCAATAGACACTTGTGCACGACAGCCTGGATTGAAGAATAACCATATCTTTTTCCATCTCTTATCTTGCCCTGGAGAACCACCGTCATAAATCATCTGCATTACAGAATTTATCGGGTGTCCGTTGTCTGTTGGGGACCCATCGAATGTGTAACATTGTCCAAATGCATCACCGAAGATAAACTGTTCAACCCCATTTACATCTTTGTAGGTATTGTATGCTGTCGGGAAAAAGTTAGGGATGCTGTAGTCTCTCCACTCGTTAAGTCGAAAATCGTAAACGTGTACAGCGTTACTGATAGTCTCACGGGTCAGATCGTCAGTTAAAGTACCAACTGCGGTGTGAATGTCGTATTTGAACTGCCCACTAGGTGCAGTATCAAAAACAGCCCCTGCAATCCCTGTGTCTAGCTTGTTGTACACTTGTGGCTGGATAGGGTTGCTAATAAGTTCAGGTTTACCACCACCGAAGGCAAAGTAGCCAAGCCTGTTTATCCAAAACTTAACGCCTTCCTTCTCGACAATAGACCTGACTGACGTTGGACCAACTTTTGTAGACATATCGTTAAAGTCCTCAAAACCGTTCTGTTGGTACATAAGTCCAGAGTCTTTTGTGCTGTAGAGCCAGTCACCAACAACAAAGCTAGAGTTGATCTTGCCTTCGTTAGGAACAACTACAAAACTAGAATCATTCACCCAGTCCGTAGGTGTACCTAAGTTGGAGTAGTTCAAGTTTGAGCCTGGTACCCAAATCCTACCTTGGTACTCTGTAATATCTGGTCCTGCTGGTGCGCCTACTGTGTCTGTAAAACTCGTACCATTTGTAGAGTGTCTGGTCGTTCCGTTTGCCGAAGTTACCACCAGAGTATCAGCCGATACTGCACGGCGAACGATAGCACCGTTGGGGACTGTACCATTGCCACAGACTGTCCAAGCACCTGTACCTTGTGTTGAGTAGTAAAGAGTTGAGCCACTAGAGCGGTAGTTCCAAAACTGTGTACCGTTGTTCCTTGTCCAGTTAAAAAGAGAGTTTACCGTACCACCGTCTGGAGTACCCAAGTAAGTAGAGAACCCACCACGTTTTGTCTTTGCACCAAAAGGGTAAGGGTCAACATTGATTAGCTGGATAAACTCACCCTTTGGTTGGATTAGGGGGTTAACAACTTGGTTTAGTCCTAAGTTGTTGTAATTATTGACAAGTGGCATTTAGATCCAGTCATCGCCAGAGATGACTTCCTCCAGATGTACCATCGTCTGTGAGCTCTTGTCGCGAGGGGTAAGTTGTCTGACGAACATATCCTTTTGCCCGTAAGCGTCACTGAACTTACGATCAGCGTCTTTTGTTTTACCGTCCTTCTGGTAAGCCATCCCAAGACCATAGTCTACAAAAGAACGTGTGTAGCCTCGCATTGGCAAGGCAAGTTCATCTGTATCGTTTACCATAGGTGTACCTGTCCTATAGAAGTAAATCTTTGCTGTGCCACCACTCTCGGCTGGTTTAACATGAATAATGGTGTCACCTTCCCAATTATGATAGGGGTGTGTTGTGTTGTAGGTCTGAGTTGGCTGAAATACGTTTATGTCTTGTTTGGTTGAAAGGTAATAGTCGCTACCGTTGTAGGTAACTTCGATCTTCCTTGGTTGTTTGAAGTCTGCTGTTGTTATTGTTCCTAGTCCACTTGTACCAAATGTTACTCCAACTGTACCTATGGCGTAGTCTTCGTTGACTGCAACAAGAGAGTTGGTCATTTCTTCTTTCCACTCGTTTATCCAGTTGTCTATCTCACCGTCTTGTACGAAGTTACTATCCCATAGTTTCTCCCGCACACGATTTCTCATTTTTGCCAAAGAATAAAAGACGTGTCCTGTCGGGGTAATCCAATCACTTTCGGTTGTATTTAAAGTTAAAGCTGAATTTCTAAAGTAGGTTCGGTAAGCATCTGTTGTCGTACCGCTTGTATCATCAAAAATGGTGTGGGTGGAGTCTGCTTGGTACTCGATAGTACCGCTCGCGATTGGAGTAGCTGTACCTGCTGTACCTGCTACACTTTTTTCAAAAACAACTTGGTTGTACTTTATGCCGTAAATTGGGGTGTCTGCTGGGTGGTCAAAGTCGAGTGCGGCGACTGTGAGTGTACCTACGTTGGTTACTGTCCCAAGTACAACTTCTGTTCTATCTTCGCCTGTTTTTCCTATCTGGAACGCCCAGCCTGTAGTAAGCCCTGTGGTATTTTTAGACCGAATTATAGTTGTACCTGCTACCTCTGCACTGGCAAGATAAGTTATCGGTGCTTTTTCATGTAGATCGTTTAAATTACGGATTATTGGCATAGTTTTATTTTAGCTACCAGTATTTAGATTGTAAACCTGTTGTGCCTACATCCGCCAACGTGACATCTTGTGTCGAATCTAGTGTCGGAGTAGTTGTACCTGAAATTGTCTCTGAGTAGTCTGCGTGGATTCGGCCAACTGCACCTGCTGCCCCATCTCTATTAGCTGCTCCGCCAGTTCCCGCTGCCCCACCAGTTGCAGTTAGTAGAGTTGTTCCTAAAGTAATTGTCTGCCCCTTCAATAGAATTGAGCCTCCTGCTCCACCACCACCCGCAGAACTATTCTCATCACTATAATTATCCCCTGCCGTCCCATTACCAGTAGCTCCCCCTGTAAAAGTAATTGTTTTGGCAATTATTAAAAGTAATCCACCACCAGCTCCACCCGCTCCGTCACCTCCAGAAACTCCGTTTTTTCTTCCCCCACTTCCACCACCACCACCAAAAACTGCTAAAGTCAACCCAGCGTTCCCCGCAGCTTCTCCGCCATTACCACTAGTTTTAGCTGAACCAGCAGCACCGTTACCACCACCGCTTCCCCCTTGTTGTACTTGTGACTCTGATACAGCTCCGTGCCCACCGCTCGCACCGTTGCCGTTTGCAGAAGTGGATAATGAATTAGTAACCGCTCCACCCGCTCCAAGGGTTCCCTCTCCTTGATTACCTACGTCAGCACTGTTTAGCCCCGAATTTTTCCCTCCACGATAGCCTCTATTACTTGTACTTATATTCCCCGTAATCGTTACCGTCCCATTACAAAACAAAGCAACAATTCCTTTTGTTGTCCCATCAAAAGCCTCACCTGTTAAGGTTACGGCTGTATTTATAGTAATAGCTGAATTTTGTACTAAGCGGTAGACTTGACCTGTAGTGGCGTAAGTCTTTGTAGCGGCATAGGCCATTGTCCAATCAGTCCCACCACCAACTGAGGATATTTTGTTAAGCTCCCACGCACCTGCTCCCGAACCACCGTTTCTCGATTGGTGGATAATGACTAAATCACCTGCGGCAAAACCAGTACCTGAGCCTGCGGTTAAAGCCGTTTGTCCCTCTGTAATTGCAGCTGTAGTATTAGCGTAACCTGTGCGTGCAGAATCAGCTGTATTGGCAGAAATGGTTACAGCACCAGCAGAACCGTTGCCGTATTTCTCAGTCCAAGTAGAAGTATCATCAGAACGAAATTGTCGTTGTGCCATTTATTCAACATATCCAACAGCAGTAATACTGACATTGGAAGTGCCGTTTTGTGACCAAACTAGCGCAGAACCGCTTGTAGTTCTAAGAGGAGGGTTGATAGGAGTTAAGGCTAAACCACCATTTGCCGCAAAAGACATAGTACCTAGAATTGCAATTGTTGGAGTTCCGCTAGAAACACCAATTTGCGTAGCGTTAGTTCCGCCCGATATTACGAGCCCTGTAACGTAAATGACAGATCCTGCAACTGCGGCTTTAACTGTTCCTGTGGCTGTACCTGTACCAGTTGATATTGCTGTCCATTCGTTAGCAGGGTTAACTTCTGTACCAAGAGTTTTGGCAAATACCGTCCCTGTATTGATAGTGCCACCAGTAACAATAACTGATCCACCTGCAAGATTAGTGACTGCTCCGAGCGTGCCTGTGAAAGGTACGGATAGCCCATCTGCGCCTACATCTAACTTGACAACAGGATATTGAATCCCGCCAACATCATCGGTTCTTATCGTTACGCCAGTTCCAGGACTGACAGCAAAGTTATCGGCCATTATGGTGCATATGGGGAATTAACTGTCCCCGCTACAGTGTAAGTTAAGCCAAAAGGAAGTCCCGTGTACATACCTACTGTTTGCACATAAGGATAAAGTCTGTCTGTAAGTTCGTGCCCTAAGTCTGCGGTTTTGGGTGTAGGGCTAAAGTAGTTGATCTTAGGAGTATCTTTTTGAAAGTCTGTCTTTGGTACAACGTCATAAATCACAGGTTCATAGCCATAAGTCTTAAACTGTGCGTCTAAGTTACCTGCGTCTGACACTGACCAAGTACCATTGTTGTTTACAACAGGTTTGCCGCCAGTGTATACGTTAGATGGTGTCCAAACCATATCTTGGTAATCGTCTGCGTATAAATCTGTTGTTGTGTCCCACGGGGCTATGTAGAAAACGTACTGTGCACCTATTGTTAAGGTTTGGGGAATTGGTAGGGTGAATTTCTGAATAGCACCTGTGATCGTGGCGTTTGTAACCGTCCAAGAGTAAAGCTCTGAACCCAAAGCCTGAGTTGGAATTGAGTCAGCATCTGCTGTGGCAAGGTAGATTTTAATGCCTTTGCTACCCTTGTTGCGGTCAAACTCAATTGCAGTTAATGAACTTCTAGCAGGAGTAAACCCCATACCACGATATCGTCCACTGGCAAACTCACCAAAGCCTGCGTTGTTGCCGCCAGACGTTTGTTCTTGGTCTAAACTTTCAATCTGTTGTGCCACCTATGACCACCCTATTCCTGCGTTGATAGTCCCCGTCACTGTTGTGACTATTCCGTTTGAAAAGTTAACATTCAGTGGGTGCACTGCTGGAGCAACAACTGTAAGAAAAGGGATTGTTAACTTTAGATTCCCTGTTGCTGTTCCTGCTGTAGATTCAGAGTCATAAACTGCCAATGTTCCGTTACCCGTACCGAGTATGGCTAGTGTTCTAAGACTAACCTGTCGATTTGCAACCAAAGTAGTTGCAGCTGCGCCTATTGATGTAAAGTTATTGCCTTGTATTTGATCTGCCATGATTTCCTCCTTCCACAAAAAAAGAGAGCCCTCGGCCCTCTAGGTTCCGTTTCTTGTTTTAATTTTAAAAGATTAAGTTAAGTTTTGCAAACTGACCATGATATTGTTTAGCTGCTTGGTTGTACATCAAGGCTGCCTCAAGTATATTGCTTCATACAGGTAAGATTTCATCTTGGAGTTTTAAAATGTATGGCAACCACTTTTCCCTAAAGATTGTGTCTATGTTGAAGTTTTTAACCACGTTCTCACGACAGTCTTTTGCAACCTGTGCTGGGTTATCCATTAGCCTCAAGTACGTTTTTTGCATTGCAACAAAAATACTCATGGGGTCTGGTACTTCCCAGAAGGAAAGTGCACTTGTCCATCTGCGTGAAGCTGTGCGTGCAGCTTCTCCTGTCTTACCTTCAATAATCAACTCTGGCATTGAGTGTATATCGTGGATTACAACAGGTTTACCAATCGCTTGTGCCTCAATAATTGTCAATCCAAAGCCTTCCGTTTGGCTTGGGTGTAGTAGTGCGTCAAATGCGCTAAACCAAAGAACTGCGTCTTCCCGCGTTGAGAGGTGGGCGGCAAACAATTGATCTGCAAAGAATAGCTTTTCTAGTATCCCCAAGTGTTTAGCGTACTCTTGTATGGGGAAATTGCCTGGTGCAACTTGTTGAGTTTCGATAAACAGTCTAGCTTCGGGGTGCATATCGGCAAACATCTTAAATCCTTCCAGTGCCTCTTGGAATCCTTTTCTTGGCGGATTCTCTTTGTTGGCGGCTATCATTCCCCAAAGAAAACAATCGGTAGGTACACCAATCTTTTTTCTTGCTTCCATTTTGTCTACTGCTTTGAGTTGGTTTACGTCTACTCCTTCGTAAAACATATCTGCGACAAAACCATGCTTTAACAGTTGTTTTTGTCCAAACTTAGAGAAGGTGATAATTTTATCTGCAAAGGGAAGAACTCTAAGAGTTCCAGGAGCTGGTGGGTCTGAGTCAATCGGAAGGTAGGGTATCCACTTACAACCTATGGAATGGAGGTTATTTATCCACTGTGGGTCAACCACCCAAGCGTCTATCATTGAGATTGCTACATTAGCCCCAAAGTGTCTTGCACCATAGAACATGGTGTCTGAGCCGTGCGGATCACCAATTCCAGGGTACATTCGAAGTGTACCTTCGTCTATGCGGTAATCTATCCAATGCCCGTGAAGTCCAGCTTTTGCCGCTTGTGCTACTTGGAAGCCTTCGAGCATGAAACGTCTGATGAGCCAATCTAGCTCAACCGAATAGCCCGACTGACTAAAAATCGCGTCACCGTGGAAGATAAGTTTTAAATCACGTCTTTTGGTCATTGGAAAGTAAGAACTGAATATAGTTATGTACCTCTGGCTGAAAAAACTTCGCAAGGCCGTCAAACTTACTTGGGGAATTTCCGCCTGCGATGTGAATACAGACAATTTCTTTGTCACCGTCTATCGGCCACATATCAAACTCTGCACCTGATTTGTTTGGCAGAATGAGTTTTTTGTCCTTTAGAATAGCCTCAGAATAGTAACCTTTGGCAATAAGTCCGTGCCACTTGTTGTTTGCTTCCTTGTCCAAGAACCTGACCTTGTAGTTCCCGTAGAAACAGAGAATGTTGAGAAAATCTTGTTCGTAGAATTGGTAAGTGTTTTGTCTTTCAGGGGTACACATGGATAACCAGTGGTTTACAAATTCCTCTGACTTCATAACAACAAAACCACAGTTAACATACTCCTCTAAGCCTTTGATGTCCCAAACTTGTACGAGCTTACCCATAGATTGTTGTTGCGCTACCATCTCGCGAGGATTGCCGTTCTGTACTACTGCAACGTCAAAATCGCCCTCCCAAACGTGGCTGATGTCTCCTGTGATTATCATGTCAGAGTCGAGTCTGACTACGCAGTCGTACTGTTTGATGAGATCAGCGGCAAACCAAGGGGTCATGTACAACATCTCGCGTGGAGTACCACCTTTTTGGGCAAACTCCTTTTGCGTCATTAGAATTATGTCGGCTTTCTTTTCGATATTGGGGTTGGTCTTTTTGAGGGAGTTGAGCATTTTAACGGAGTAATTGTAGTAAGTGTCTCCAATGCCAGTTACAAGTATTGCTAGAGGTTTTTTCTTTATAACGGTCATAAAATATGGGCATCACCGAGGATGATACCCATAATTTTAAGTACTTAGTCCTCGGCTAAGTCATCGTAACAAACTTATGCTAATTGCGTCAATCCAGCATTTAGATTTTCACTTGATGAGTCATAAGTTGACTTATAGAGCACTGTGTAAACAGTTGTACCTGTTACATTGGTCGGCGCTCTAAAGGCGTGAGTTGCTGCATCAACAAAGGCTGAGATCGTACCGTTATTTACGGCTGATCCACCTGTTAGTATTCCTGCTGATGAAGTGAACATAATCACGTCAGATGCTTTTTGGATTTTATCGGGTAAACCAAACTTAGCGGTTGTACCTGTTGTACCAAACTGTATGAGCGGAGTTCCTGGTCCAAGTTGAGAACCAAAGGTGAAAGAACCACTTGTAATTCGAGCAAAGATTTTAGTCCCTGCTGTAGTACCTGCTGTACCTACTCCTGTAGCTTGACCTATTGTTTCAGTAATTACCTGACCAAATTGGTCTCTGCCATTTATCGTGGCACTTCCGCCTCCACCTGTACCTGTACCAATGTAGTTTAATGCTAAACTTCTTGGGTAATCAGCCACGGGCAAAGTAACAGTAATTGTCGAAACTGCATTAGTTCCTGCTGCTGGTGCTGTACCAACAGTAGTATTGAGTGCAGGTAAGATAACCTTGTACTGTCTGTACCAGTCGGTCTCATCAGGCGCAACTTTATTGTCTGCGTATGCTATATCTGGGTGATAATTTTTTAATCCTGACATATTTGTATTAGAGGGGTTCTTAACCCTCTATTTTTTACTTCACCTCCTTCTGTTTTTTAAATTCTCTAATTAACATAGTTCTTTGTTTTGGGCTTATCCCAGCCCTATTGCACATCTGTCTAAAAGACGCACGCTTTTTATATGTCCTCGGCTGTCTACGTGGCACATCATTGTCCTAAATCTGCGCTACTGTACTGGCCTGACATAAGCTTCCTTTTGATTTCTTCTCCTCTGAGTCTTCCTAGTTCTTTCTTGCCGTAATACGCCAAAGCAGCCTCGCGTGGTGAATTCCCTTTAGAACCACCCTTCAGAAGGCTTTGTAAGAAATAACTTGCGGCATCAGCACGTTCCTCTACCATTTCTGAGTACTGTTTTTCTTTCTTTGCCTGTAACTTGTCGTTGTCTCTTATCGTTTCGTTGATGATCGCCATGTTTTTCTCAGCAGAAAAGCCAGGATCACCGTCTGGTTTTTCTATCATATACTTGTAGTCCCTTGGACTAATCACTGAGTCGTTCACGTTCATGCGAGGGTGTGAGACTCGAACTCACTCACCTGCCTGTACCCTCTACGGTAGTTTGGTGAGGTGCTTGCTAACTTATTGATTCGTGTCGCATTGCCTCTCAAGATGCCAAACTTACCAAAGCATCTAATCCGTCTTCTGTGTTTCCCTAGCATTTGCCGCTGGTGCCAAACACATAACATTTGCATACCAAACCAAAACGGCCTGGAAAGTTAGTGTGTTTTGAAGTCTTAGAAGTGCATCCTGCCCTTCTTCAACCCAGTTCATGTCAGAAATTTGACATAGAGTCCAAGTATCAAGATTAAGAATAATCATTTCTCCATCTGGAACCTGGTAGTCAAGAAATACTCCGACCTGTCCTGCGCCTGCTGCAAAGTCAAGACCTGTCCATCCACCTGTCAGCTCGGTTCTATTAACCTCACGCCTCATTGCGGTAAGAAGTTGTCCGTACTTTTTGTACAGAGTCTTGTTAACGAATATTGCGTAACGATCGCCGTCTCTGGCGTATTTCCTAGCTGCGATGTAAGCAAGTTCCATACGATCAAGAGAGAGAGCTTCTGCGGCAGAGCCGAACTGTGGAGTCCAGCCTTCCGTGTTTCTCGCTACCCCTGCGTATGTACTAGCACCTGTAGTAGATGAAAGAGCATCTCGGATACCGTTCATTTGAGCGGAACCTATGCCCTGACCTGATCCATCAAGAATTGAAACTACATCGTTAGCCGCTGATGCGACTATGCCCGTAAAGTTAACAGTACCTGATGCGGTAGCGCCCGCAGGAGAAACAGATGAGATTGTCCCAAGTGCTGCTGCGTTTGTACCTACACCTACGATCATGCCTTTGTACAGGTATTCTGCTGCATCAAGGTCACGATTGACCGTACCGTAGTAATCTACTGCACGACCGTCATCTGCTGATGCAGAATCGAGTGCCTTTAATGTAACTGATGTTCCTGAAGCTGATCCTGCAACCTGACCTACAATTCCCGATGCGTCACCGTAGAATTGGCGGTTCAAGTCTCGACCAAAGTCGTCTACTAGAGTTTTTGCTTGCTCAACAAAAGCCTGTTTGATTGCCATTCGATCACCTTGGGTAGAATCCATTACCAGTTTACTGATATTGAAAGCCCCAGTGTGTTGTTTGACCGTAACAGAGCCTCTTGTGAAAGTTGCGCCATCTGAAGCGTTGATGTTATTACCATCGTTTGCGAGAGTGGTAATTCCACCATGTCTTGAAGTTCGAAGTGCGGCTTGGAACGCGTTATTAATCGGTTGCACGCCAGCATTTCTTTTCAATTGATTCAAAGCGATTTTCTGCGTTGGAAAGTTGTCTTGGATAAGAGGTAATACTATCTCTTTCAAAACAGCTGTGTAATTACTTTGTAACATTGCCATAAAATTTAATTCACCATCCTTTCAACCCCAGATTTAAGCTTACGCTTAGGGTCTTACTGATTCCTATTAAATATGTCGTCCATGAGCGCATCTGCATTGTCATATGTCGGCCTAACTGCCTGTGGAGCTTTTGAGCCAGCAGTTGACGTAGACTCTGTAGCCATTCCTGGCTTCTTTGCCTTTTCAATTTGCTTTTCTTTCCACTCGTCAATTTGGTCTTCATATTTCAACTTAAATGCAGTCTCAGGGCTTCTAATCCCCTCTGCACCCATAAAATTCAACAACTCATCTTCGTTTGTGTTGATGCCATATTTCTCTTTGGCATCAGCTATAACGCCTTTGGTAGTTGCAAGAGTATCTCTTGCTCCTAGCCGTCTGTCGATGTAGCTGTCAACATCTTCGCTTAGAACTGCTCCGTACTCACGAAGCTCCTTTCGGATTTGTTCTTTTTTCTCCGCTGGTGTAAGGTCAACACCTTCTTCGATTTTGGTGTTAGTCTTTACACTTTTGAGACTGTCGTTTTCTTTTTCAAGTTCCGTCAGTCTCTGAGTTGTTTTAATGTACTCAGGATAAATCCTGTCTAATGGTCGGTTTTGTTCTGTCTGCACTTTTTGTGCGAACTCCCCAAGACCTACCAATACGTTTAGTTCATCCTGCGTGTACTCTTTGTCTCCAACTTTCGTTTTTTCAACTGTTTCTTCTGTGTCATCTGTTGTTTCCTCGGTTGGTTTATTGTAAAAATCATTCATTCTGTATCACCTCCTTGCTATGCAGGCCGTTGCCTGGTAGTAAAGTTTTTGCTCACAAAAAAGAGAGCCCTGCGGCCCTCTATTTCCGTTTCTACTAAATTTTAAGGTTAAGTCGCCCTTCTTGTCAACTTATCCCACTCCCAACAAATTTAAACGGGGGAGAAAACTTGATATAACAACTCCATTATCGGTAAAAGCGTTCCCTGTACCTACCGCCAGAAATGAAGCAGAGTTTTGTACTTTAGTATTTGGAGTAAAGTCTGTGGTAATTTTTACCATAGGTAAATTATACCATTTTAACTACCAACACCAAGAAGAGTTAGGTAAGGCTTAGAAGTTGCTCCTGCTGCTACTGTTGGCGTTATTATTACTAAATTTATACTTGGATAGATTTGGGCTGTTACGGCAGTGGAAGTATTGTTTACAACTCCAAGTTGTCTATCTCGATAATTTATTTGCTTGATTCCGCTAGCCATTAGATTTTGTTAATTCTCTCTAATTGTAAAACGTGTTCAGCGTCTCTGGCTGTTGCAACGTGTTCCTTGTGTCTTAGACGGACTGTCTCCCCTTTAAAGATAATAAACGGGATACGAAAATTATGGTGAACCATTGATTGAACAAAACCTGTCAAAGCCCCTGGACTTGCAATTCTAGCTTGAGTGATCTCATTACCTGCTGTGCCAGTAGCGACCTCGACTATCTTATGAGAAGCAGTCGTGGCGTTCGGGTCAGAGACTAGTCCTGTGACGAGGTAGTCGTTATCAGCGGTGGCAGCCCCATTAATATTTACAGTTACATAAGAACCATAAGTCGCTGCTGTAGCAGAACAAGTTGTTACTACATAGTCACTAATTTCAGAGTGAAATTCTCCAACTCCTCGGATGTACTCGTCCCAATTAATCAGTTGTCGGGATAAAGCCAACTGAGCTGGATCATAAGCCACTCCATAGACCGCTGACTGTCTACCAACGGCACTCGCATCGTGGTGTTGGTTACGAAATGAAAGACGAGTTGAAGCGGGAAGTAGAAGCGGGGCACAGGCTTTAAAAAAGGAACCAGTAGCTCCTGCTTCAACACTTGTTACCCCATCTGTATTACCACTGACCGAAATACTGGCACTATTAGCAAATATTAGCTCCTGAATGTTAACTTCCGAAGCCGCAGCTCCTGTAGCAAGTTCAACTTTAGTTAATCTCTGAAACAGAGCGAAGCCATTAGCCGTGGCTGTGGCTAAAGCTCTATGCCAAGAAAAAACACCAACCAGGACTAGGGGAAGGGTACCAAACTCGGTAGTACTACAAATTTCAGCATAAGCAGAGTTAGTATCGGCAGCGGCATTAGCACTTGCTATTCCTGGAGTCATTCCTGTACCTGTTCCCGCATCGGGCAGGATCAACTCTGGGGAGTTACGTCTAACAGGTAGCATAAGCCCACCAGTAATACCTGCTTTAATCTTTCAACTCCTCGCCTTCAATCCAAACTTTTAGAGTAGTCGCTGTATCCGACCCCATTTCTATCTTATCGCCTGCATCTAAATATCCTATTATATCGACTCGGTAAGGTTTGTAGTCAGGGGAGACAGGGAAAGAAGCAATTTGAGCGGCTGAACCGCCAGAGGGAGTTATTTGGACATTAAACTTAGCCCCGACTGTACCGTAATTGACCACCCACAATCCAGTGATATGAACACCAGCTTCAGAAGCAGGAGCGGTAAAGGATACACCCGTAGCTGACGTTGTTAAAATAGTAACGTCTAATAGGACTTTTGGATCTAATATTGATGGTGTTAAGCCTGCTGCCATTTAATTTATCTCTTTTTTTAAATTATACATTAAACTTCATTCCAATATTGCAGTGTGATAAAAGCCGTACCTGCATTTACAAAATGGTAAGTTATTTCGGAATTAGCTGCTGTTTCATGCGGTGGCGAGAAAATTCTTGCAATACCTCCACTTGGCACAAATGCTCCACCTGTCAAGACACTTAGACCTGTTATTGCAGTTCCAACTAATATTCTTACATCGGGAGTGCCTGTCTGACAAACAATCGAACAGCCCGCCACCATAATTTCAGTTCCTACACCTGATGCCGTAACTAAAGTTCCAAAAGTTGATCCTGCTGCTGTTGCAAGTGTACCAAAGGTCGAACCAATGTTAACTGGTCGCCAGTTTTCCCTTACTGTACCTGCGGTTACTACGATACTGCCTGTAGTAACCCTAGCTACGGAGATTGTACCTTCTACGTTTTGTGAGGATTCGGTCTGATCTGCCATAGATCAATTATATACTAAGTAACGATTTCGTCCCAAAAGCCTGTAGCGTAGACATCGGCAGAGAGTGAATTGTCCATATTTGTAATTTTGGCTTGGAATTTAGCGGTTCCGTTACTGGCAATTATGAAAAAGTTATCTTCAGGAGAATCAAATCTTTCTGTTGGGTAAGCTGCCGAAGTAAACAATACACCTGCTATTACTGTACCTGTGGCATCGTCAGTGACACTTTCAATTGATGCTTTAATCGGAACCGAAGAAGAAACAATTACCTGATGAAGTTGTCCTGTTCTTGCAGCGGTGATTGCAGTAAATGCTAAAGTTGCCGAACCTGCTGCTGCCAGTGCTACAGATGTCTGGAAATTAGTTTTAGGGCTCGTAGCACCTCCGCCAGGGTTAGAAACAGTGACTGTGCCACCGTTGAGGTTTAATATCGTTCCGATTGTAGCTACGTTGGTTAGTGACCCTGTAGTGAGAGTTCCTGAGGCCTGTACCATCGTTCCTGCGGTTACAATGACACTTCCTGCCGTAACAACAACTGATCCTGCGTTAAGGTTTGAGATTGTTCCAACAGTAGCCAGATTGGTTAGCGAGCCTGTGGTTACAGTACCTGAGTTTAAGACAACCGAACCTGCATTAAATGTTCCAGATGCAAAGTTAGTTAAAGTTCCGCCTTCTAAGCGAGTAACTGTGCCTAGTTGGATATTGGCACTAACGTCACCTGCGGTTTTAGTTTTTACTGGTAATGGTGTGTAATTGTCAGCCATGAAACAAAAAAAAGACAGCTTAGTGCCGTCTCATTCACTTTCGTAAATATATTTTAAATCTTAATGTGGTCTTTGTCAATTTGTGCCTGTAATTTAGATATATTCTCCTCTAGGCCTGTGATTTCTTTGTCTGTAGCTTTGATATTTTCTGCTATTCGCACCTTTTCTTCCTCGATCTCCAAAAGTCTCAAGTTTTGTCGTTGAATAGTCAGTTTAAACTCGTCACGGGTAACTTCCGTTTGTTTTAACCCTATATGTAGATTTGGTTTAATATCACTCACCGATGATGGCTCCTTCGTAATTTACCGTAGTACCATTCTCATTATCTACCTTTAGAAAAAGATTCGTCGATGAGGGGATTGTCTCTGGGCTAGGTAAAATTATTTGTGCTGCTTTATCGGCAATTGATGTCCTGTAAGAATATTTAGTAGTCCCTGCACCTATTTGAAGATAATAATACCCCTGTCCTTCTCCATTTGCTATAAAACCTTTTAGTTTAAAACCTGCTGGTGTTATATAGCTGACAATTGTGCCTGTTGCACCATCTAATATCGAACCTGTAGTTCCGAAGGTATTTATTGCGGCTGCTGTTGTGGTTGTGGTTGTACCAGCTGGACCGAGGTTGTAGACGTACTGTGCGCCTGTTGCGGGATCTGCACGTCCAAGAATGATGTCAGCATCACTATTGGCTAGTGCCGTGCCCGTTGAACCAGCTACAAAGAGTTGTGCGGGAGTTCTATTCCTTGCGTATCGCTCATCTTGACTAGCCACACTACTTTACCTTCTTTACGTTTTTTTGTTGCTGGTTAACAGTTGGAGCTTTGACAGGCTCAGGTTGTTGCTCTACTTGTACTCTGCGGCCAATGTGCATGACAATATCTGGGTGTTTTTCCTCACCGTCTGAAAAAACAGTAGATGCTAGTCCTTTCTGCGCTAGGTAGAAATTAAGATCGTCTGAGATATCCCAGACAGTATTCCATCCAGTCTCGTCAGTATCAAAAGTCCATGTGCAGTTAAGAACTCTTTTCACTTGTTGCTCCCTTTACTTTGGCTGCGGCTGCCGCTTGTTTCTTTTTGAGTTCGATCTGGGCATTTGACTGTTCTTCTTTTATTATCATGTCCTGTCTTGCTTGTGTTTTTTTGATATCAAGCTCTGTGTCGACCTTCTCGTCCACGTTCTGGATTTCCTGTCTTAGTTTTTGCATCTCCAGTTCGTGTTTCTCCTGTTTTTGTCGCATTTCCTCTTGTTTGGCTTGAATTTCGATCTCTACCATTGGATCTGTAGGTTTACCATCAACCAAACCAGTGTCATTTAGAACTTCTAGGGTAGCCATCTTGCCTTCGTCCACTCTTTGCTGTTCGTCTGGAAGTACTCCACTACCTTGGAGGTCTTTGACAACCTCAAGGAGAGCAACTTTCATCTTTTCCATGTCTCCATCTGATATTGGTGCTGGATTTTCCAGTTGATCCATCAATTCTGCCGTTGCACCGAACTGGAAAGTCTCAAGAGTCCTTTGAATGATGGTTTTTACCGCTGCTGGTGGGATTAGACCCTTTTCTGATAGTGGTAGTAAGAACTCTGAGATAAGTTTGAGCATATTCTCTCGTTTCCCAGCTTTTGTGTAGCCCAGACCAGCTTCAATCTCGATATCCACTCTACTTTCTGCCGAAATTGGGATAGTGTCACCCTCAACAGGTACTCCAAGCCTCTTTCGCTCTGCCATTGCGCGTTTTCCTGCGATATTGAAGTATTGTGGCTCTCCTCGCTCAAGATATTGGACACTTTGTGGGTTAACGAAGTGTTCATCTGCTATTTGCAGGAAAAGTTGGGTGATATTCTTGACAAGTTTCTTGGTTCTTCGCTGTGCAACTGCAAGAGAGGCATACTCACTCTCTTTTATTGACTCAATGGCTGCATTTGAACGTGTACCTTTGGGTATTTTACCCATAGAGGAGGTTGTAACGCCTTGTTCTTCAATAAAGTTGGTCAAAAGTTCCATAAAGTTGAAGACAAAGCCTGGAATTGGCTGAATGTTACCCTGTGTTGGTGGTGTTGAGAGATATTCGTAGACTACTCCACCTGCGATGTTGGTTGGTTTGAACTGTTCCCCTTGTTTCTTCATCCAGAAGCCTGTAACCATCGTGTTTATGTACCGCTCGACTCTGGAGGTTACAACGTCAAGGGATTTGTTGGCTGGTATGAAGCGTTCGATTAGGGGAACTTGGTAAAGTGCTCCAGGTTCGAAGCGGAACTCTGCGAAGGGATACTTGTAAATGTCGAGATATTCGTCAAAAAGCCAGATGTTACCTGCGACAAACGCGTGTCTGATTACACAGTCACCATCTTTGCGCTTCGAAAGTAGTTCGGGGTTCATTGAGCGGATACGTTCCCTGTTCTCATCGTTGAGGTATTCTTTAATGAACGCTTCCTTTTGGATTACTGTAGCAACAAGATCAGGGTTGTTTGGTATTCCTTGTTTGGCTCGCAGGTAAGCTTCTTTGATTTCTGAGGAAGCTAGTTTATTGTCAGGTGAGAGTTTGGCAAGCTGGGTTTTGTCAAAGAGCTCGTTGGCTTTGATCTCTGAGATTGTCTTAGGGTGGGCTTTTATTAGAAAAGGTGAGTCGTCTAGTTCTTGAACATCACCTTTAACCAGAATGTCAAAAGCGTCATAGACTTGCGTTCGGATGGCTTCTTTGACGGCATCAGGCCAGATTTGCATATAAGAGATGCCGTGTTTGGCAGCTAGCATTATCATCAAGGCAATGTTCTCTGATACCTCTTGTTTTTTAAATTCTTCTGCTACCCAGTGGCCTTGGAGTTGGGCAACTCTTTTGTTCTCGTCTTTTGCTTTTTTTAGTTCTGGGTTCTCCACCATTCGTGGAGGTTGGTTAGGATCTTGGGGTTGGTTAGGATCTTGTGGTGCAGGAACTGGTGGGAACGCTGCAAAGTTGATCGCCTCTGGGTAAACTACTGGTGTAGGGTCGTTTAGAATTAGAAGGTTGGTTACACCTCTGATTTGTTTACTAGCTTTGGGGATTGCCCGCATAGGAGAGTAAAGTGACGCAGAGTCTGAGAGGTCTACTATTTTGTTGGTTGAGCGTGAAAGATAACGGAAGTGATAACCATCATCAAAGAAGTTGTTGTCGTACCATCTGCGTTCCCAGCCACGTCTGGCGGAGACGGCATAGGACATCACCTCATCCACTGTTTGACCAATGTTTTCGGTTTTTACTCTTGATGTTTGGAAGCTGTTATCGTTTGCCATTGTCTTTTTACCTCGGCCCTCTATTTCCGATAACTGTTTTTATTTTAGGGATTTACGATTTTATTTGCAAATTCTTCATCGGTTAGAGCGTTGAGTGCTGTAAGGTCTTCTTCGATATCTGTTTGAGGTTCGACCTTTATCTTTTCTGTTTTGTCTGAAAACTCATGGTTTAGAAACTCTTGGGAGTTTTTTGCAATTAGAGCGTTTATTGTCTTGCTTTTTTCTTTACTCTCAAGGTGAAGATGGTACGCAAAAAGGAGAAGCGTTGCTATGTTGGTCACGGCAAGAATGGCAAGTGCGTAGTTCATCTGAATAAGAACCTCGATTTGTAGTAAGCCTCATATGGGTTAGGTAGAATAAAGTAGTCAAAGTTGTACATGACAGCTTCTGGGCTGTGCAGGAATTTCCATTTCTTCTCTATTATATGTATATCTATGGGGACACCTTCATGTTCGAAAGAGATTAGTCGTTGGTCGTCTGGGTCAAACGTGAAAGTATCAGAATTTCCACGTTCGCACTTGTCACGCATATAGTTAATAAGGGTGGACATTGTTGAATAGCTTAGGTATTTCTTTTGAAGACCGATGGAGATTCTGTCGCCTGAGAGGAGCCTGCCGTCTCTTATGGCTTTGCCAGTTTCTTTGATGGGCATACACTCAATAGCACAACTCTCAAAAAGATCAAATGCTTCTCGTAGTGCAGTGTTTAGTTTTTCTAGTGGTAGATCAATAGGTGGGATCTGCCCACTCGGCGAACTCGTTGGCTTCTCTATCTTGACTTCCATGTTCCATATCCATGATAAGACGTTGCTTGTATCTTTGCAAGCGATTAAGTTCAACTTCTTTGGGAGGTCGGACGGTTTCGTTGAGCTCGGAGACTGCCAGGGCGAGGCTGATGACAATGTCGTCATGGAGTCCGCTGGGAGCATTGTATCTGATCTTTCCTGTTGGGCCGATGGTGTAGGCAAAGTTCTCCAGTTCGAAGATAGTTTCTTCTATAGGTAGGATTTTAAAACGTCTCTGTTCTATCCATATGCTCAGTTTTTCTATCAGGTCTTTCTTGGACATCTCCGTTATTTTGAACGGTGTGACTGCAACGCCAGCTCTTGCAAGGTCATCTACTATCGGGTCGCCTATGCCTGTTGCGTCTGTTACGCAGACTGCATTGTTGTACCACTTGGCAGTTTCAATGACCTTCATCTTTTGGAACGGCCAGTCTAGCTTGTTGAAGCGGTCTTGGTACACTTGGCAGTTTGTTTGACGGTCAAATACTGTGATGACCGTGTAGTCTTGGTGCTTGGCAAGATCAAGCCCCATAACGTAGTTCTTATCCTGTACAGGGCGTTGGGGTTTACTGGTTGCAACATCTCGGACTCCTCGGAAGACTTGTCCGACACCTTCTAGCCATGCACATTCGTATTCTTGGTTGTAAAACTCTTGGCTGATTGATGTGTTTCTGGCTTCCTCAAGGTTGGAAGCGGAGATTATGCCAGAGGTAGAAGCTTTGAGAAACCAGCTTGCCCATTCTTGGAATTGTTCTGTGTGCTGTCCACGGTTGTAGAAATCAAAAAGGTGGTTCTTGCCAGCTGGTGTACCAATAAACCAAGCCCAACCATTGTTAGCTCGCAGGATAGGTTCAACTACCTGCCAGGCTTCGAGTTTTTGTTTCTGGAACTCGTCAAATACTACACCGACTGGTCCTGCACCTCTGAGGTGGTCAGGATCGTCTGCGCCTTTTAGACGGATGACAGAACCGTTGGTTAGGGTGACTGAGAGTTCTTGCTCGTTTCTTTTTAAGATGATCTGCTCTGGAAGGAAGTTAAAAAGCATGATCGGATCAATCCAGAGAGATTCCTTGGCTAGGGAATAGGTAGGAAAGATATGCCAGTAGACACCACGGCGGATTAAGGCCTGTCGGATAATCTCGGTTATTGCGGTGCTAGTCTTTCTCGCGCGTCGGTGCCAGACAAGAACCTTAAAACGATGAGTATCGTAGATAACCTGTGTCTGGTGCGGCATAAGGTTCTCTGGAGGGAACTTAATCTCAGGAAGAACTTGTGGCATCCACTAGAGTATATCAGAGCTGTGAACCTTCATGGTTGTCCTGGTAGTGCTGTTTGTATTGTGTCTCTGGCATAGATTGTTTGCAGAATTGACAGGTAGTGTTTGCTATCCACTTGTTGGCAGGAGGTGGTTGGCTTATAGTAGTTGGTGTAGGTTCTGTTGTTTTTTTTATAAATGCTCGTATCCATGAACGGAGGGTGTGGGCAATAGAGTCTCCTTTAAAGTTAACAAGTGCAGTAAATTCATCGTGTAGTTCTTTTGGTAATTCGAAGTGGATATGGCTCATGTACCAATATTGTACCAAAGCTGTACCGTAGGCACAAGTAGTGTTTTTTTGTGGAAGTACGCATACCATTGGGAATGATTGAGTTGGTCTTCGCGGCTGATTGGTCTAGGTAGGGGGTAGGCGTGGGTAGGTAAAAAATATACTATACAATAACAAACAAAAGAGTACCGTCCCATAGTGTGTAACGTAGGTACGTTTTCTTTTTTTTTTGTACGTGGGTACGTTTTTTTTGTACGTGGAACAAGCTTAAGGTACACCCAAAAAAAAACCCCGTACGTCATCATTGTCCATGGGACTCCTAGACTTACTATGGGATATGGCATACTGTAGAGTGAGGCACGCTTGCTGTACGCTATGGGGTGGGGTGTGCTAGTCCGAGTCAACCGTTGTAGCCTCAACGTGGGGTATGTAGCCACCGCCAGTTACGCTAATGCGCACGTCGTGTTTGCCGTTTATGTTCAACTGTGCCTTTGGTGCGTACTCGTTGGGGTGTTGACGTTCGAGTAGCCAGCTACTAGCTTTCCAGTCAACCTTTGCGAAATTGTCGATATTAGCCACGTGTTTTGCCTTAAACCCAACATACGCCCTATCAACCTGCGAGGCGTACAATGGGTGCTTCCGTATATATCGTAATAGCGTATCAACGTGTATACCAACTAAACTGCTAGCGTCTTTGGGGGTCATTCCCTTGCTTATACACTCTAGTAGTTTTGCACACACTTGAGGGGTCATTTTGGTCGCGTGTTGTTGGACTAGTCGTCTATACAGTGACAAACTAGCAGGGTCTGTAGCTTCTGTTTCTTGCGCAATGGGTACGGTCATAGGCATATTTTAACATAATGACTACAAAACGTGGCGTTGAGTGCCATTCTAAAGGCTTAAAATCAAGCAAGTGATACAATGGGTCACCGTACAACTGTATGTTTTACAAGTATAAACGACACTATGTTTGTGCTTGACAACCATACAGTTATATGGTACATTTAATCAGTAAGTAAGGGTTATTGCATAGCACACAAAACATAACCGCTTATTAGTCAATGACCCGTTACTTATATAAATATAACATGAAACTACAAGAAGCAATGCAAAAATGGCAAGCAAGCGGACGGCTAGCGTTTTACTACCCTCGTAAGCATACAGTAAGTTTAAATGGTGGTCGACAAATGAGCGAAACGAAAGCTCTAATATATTTAACAAAATGGTTTAACGATCTACGACCTTGCTATTGTGACTATGTATTCCATGCACAAGGTTGTTAACATGACAACAATTGAAGAATTAAAAAATAGAATAGAAAAACTATATTTTCAATGGTCTGAAAGTGGCCTAAACGAATATCAGAAACTAACGCTAAAACATTTAGAAGCTGAATATAGACTATTACAGAAGGAGGTGCATAAATAACATGACAATAGACAAAACACAGTTGACAATAAATGTTTATAACAGGCTTAAGCCAATAAGCAGGAAAATAAGCGCTTTAGATTGTAAATCATGCAATGGTGAAATATCAGAGCAAGATTATGATATTAAGACTGATAAACTACTTGTGGAAGCCAAAAAGTTGGCTAGTGATTTGGGTTTGAAAGTCTACCACCAAAGCGATCCGAGAGGTTGTAGTTTGTACCTAGTTGCTAAAACTATGAACGGCACTAACTATAACAGAGGCATTGCGGTTATCTAATAGCTTTTGAGTAGTTGGCAAGCCACTCTTGCCACTACTATTAAATCTATTAACTCGGTAGCTTAGAGCAAGCTTAATTGGAGATATGCCGACCAGTGACGCAAAAATACGGCCAAGTTCTTAGATCTAGTAAGGTACATTCGATATACACGCTTCAGTGCGTACACGTTGGATCAATGCCTTGCTAGATATAAATATAAATGAAAGGTGGTGAGATATAAATGCAAGATAATACAAGAGCAGAAGTTTTTACAATCAAAGACGTGCAAGAGGGTTTTACCTGTAAACAGTGCCGAGAGCAAGTTGATTTAATGGTAGCATTCACGGAATATCAAATTTGCGGTAAGTGCACACGCAAGAATCACAAACAAGCTATAAGTGTTTAACGCTTTTGAGGGTTAGTAACTAGCTTGCTAACCCTATTGAAGCCTTAAATAGGCGGGATGGAGGTGAGAATTATGACAAAATATACAGTAAATGTTGATCTAGTAATTGAGGCCAAGAACGAGGCAGAAGCCAAAAAAATAGGCTTTGAGATCATGGACGAAGCCGAACACGATCAACTTGATGATTATTACTTACACCACGTTGATCTTACTTAACGCTTTTGAGCGTACCCTATGTTCGACCACAAAAGCATTTGAGCATAGGGGCGCTGATGAGGTTTTAAATACTGTAGAGGTGTAAAAAACAAGAGGTTATATATAACCTTGCAAGGGTCATTCACTAGCGATAGTGGGTGGCTCTTGTTTTTTGTGGTCAAGGCTAGCATGGTAGAATATCAGATTATGAAGCTAAAAAACGAACCGCTTAGAGCCATTCTAACGGCTTGCATACATATATATGGTGCTAACCTATGGCGTACAATTACAGGCGCAATGGTGGGGTTGCATACTATAGGTCATAGGGGACAGAGGAGACAAAAACCCCCAGGGAAAATGAAACCAATAAAGAAGGCAACCTGAGGGAATTTGACAATCCCCGTTCAAAAAGTCCCCAGCAAAATACTTTTTTGTTGTTCCACAATAACTGGCATTTTCCTAAAAACTAGAGCACCACACCTTCCGCAAGCCAGAGAAAAGTCTTGACCAACTATAAGTGTCTGCTCATGTACACCTGTAAAAAAACGTGTTGATCTTCTGATTGCAATGACACCATCGTCCAGTACCTCGGCGATTGACTGGACTACGCCATCTTTATATTCACAGTCAGGGCATTTTATAATTAGCTTAGTATTTGAATTCATTTAACAATCTGGACTCATCACCCCAATAGTCTAGTCCATGACCTTTAATGACCAACTCACTTTTGGGAGCTAGTTGTTTTGCAAAGTCTGATAGTCTAATCCGTGTCCCTACGTTGTAAGTGTTATATTCTGTCTGTCCAAACGCCCACTGAACTACCCTTGTCAGGTCACTAGCCTTTATGTATGACATTGTTAGCTCGGTTACTGGTATAGGGTTCAACCTGTGGCAAACAGCAGGGAATCTGTCCTTCTTTTCGTACTTTCCCCAAACACCAAAACATCTAAGGTTTACTGCAAAGTATAGTTTCTCTATTGTTTGTCCAATGGCATACTTGGCAAGACCATAAGGATCTCTGGGTGGTCTGTCAAATGTCTCGTCTACACCCATGATTGATTCTGCTTTGTTGTACTCTGCACCTGAACCTATGTTGATTAGCCTGTCATAGTGCTCTTTGTTTGCCAATAGGTTCTCAAACATAGCTATGTTGTCGTGAAATACTGACTCTGGTTCACCCAAGCTCCTCCCACCAACACAAGCGGTGTGAACTACAACGTCAAAGTGATGACCCTTGAAGAATTTGTGTACTTTCTTACTGTCCAATAGGTCTAGTTGTTTTTTGTCTGGTGCTGTAATGTCACAGTCTACAAGTTGCTCTTTGAGGTTACGAGCGATGAAGCTGTTGCCTGCTGTTAGTAGTACTTTCATTAGTAAGCGAAAGGAATCTCCTTCGCGGGAGAGTCAAGAAACTCACTTACTGATTCTTTTATGTAGTCTATGTCCTCTTGGGTGAGTGCTGGGTGACAGGCTATCAAGAAAGCGTTTTTCATTAGAAAGTCTGATACTGATAAGTCACCCACAACTATACCCTTACCCTTAAATGCAGGGTGTCTTGTTATGTTACCTGCAAAGAATAGTCTGCAACGTACCTTTTTGCTCTCTAGGAACTTTACTAAGGAGTCACGACTAAAGGGAGCAAGGTCTTTGACTACCACAGGATAGTTAAACCATGAGGGTGTAGCTTGGGGGTGTTGTGTGGTTGGTACAAAGGTGTGAGGAAATCTGTCAAAGAAAGCTTTGAGTTGTGCATGGTTAGCGTTTCTCTTTTGTACGAAGCTCTCCAGTCGATCCATTTGTGCTAGTCCAAAGGCACAGTTGATGTCACTTGGCTTGAGGTTATACCCAACGTGTGAGTAGGAGTACCTATAGTCGTAGTTGATGCCGTCTAGTTTTGTAAAGTTCTTCTCGTCTGTGTTGTAGGTGTCATAGTACGTTGGTGTGCGGTGCATTTTTCCCCAGTCTCTAAGTGAGATAGCGTCTGTTGCAATCTTGTCGTCACTTGTAAGTAACATACCTCCTAGCCCACCTGCTGTAATGTGGTGGCTTGGGTAGAACGATAGACACGCAACATCACCGAATGAACCTACTTGCCAGCCGTGCCATTTAGCACCCAGAGCGTCACAGATATCTTCTACAACCTTGAGTTCGTGCTTCTTGGCTAGTGCCATGATCTTGTCCATGTTGGCTACATTCCCTACTGTGTGAGCAAAGACAATGGCACGGGTGTCTGGGTGAGACTCTAGAGCTCTTTCTATTTGAGTTGGATTTATGGAGTAACTAGTTAGTTCAGCATCTACAAAGACGGGGATGAGTCCAGCGTGTAATATTGGTGCTACTGTAGCTGGGAAGCCTGCGGCACAAACGATTACCTTTGAGCGGTTGGGAAGGTTTAGTGCTTGTACAGCAAGAAGTAGGGCAGATGACCCTGAGTTGGTGACAATACCGTACTTGTGTCCAACGTACTTGGCTACTCTTTTTTCGAACTCGTCAGCATATTTACCGATACCTAGCCAGCCACCGTCTAGGACTTTGAGTACGGCATCTATTTCTGGTTTTCCGTAGACGGTGCGGCCAACCAGTACTTCTCTATTTTCCATAGTACTCTCTTGCTTTCTCTAGCTTGTAAGGTTCTCCAATGTCAAAGTATTTGTCGGGGGATTTGTAAAGGTTTATTGGTATTTCTTTGTCTATCAAGTGTTGCATGAGGTCTGGGATATTGTCTCCGTCCTCTATGTAGTTTAGAGCCTCTTTGTCAAAAACGTAAGTGCCACCTGAGTGAATTGCATTGTGGTGAGTGAATACTGTAGCTATGTTTTTGTTGGATAGGTGAAACTCTATGAAGTCTATTAGGTTTAGCTCAGTTAGCGTATCACCGTTTGTTAGTAGAAAAGGATCTTCTAGTTGATCTGATATCACCTTTAGGTAGCAAGCTGTCGGTGACATATCCCAATTAACAAAAAACCTAATACGAGCGTAGTCTTTCAATACATCTTCTACCTGTTGATGTAGAAACCCACCTACGATCAAGATGTCGTCAAACCCTACCGCTATCAGTCTTTCTACTATGTGACGGATGACAGGTTTACCTGCGATCTCAATGGTGCATTTCTGCTTTCGAGAGGTGAGGGGTCGCAGGCGTTTACCATATCCACCTGCAAGTAAAACTGCGTTCATGGGAGTATCCTCGTTTCACAACCGTTATAGTCAACACCAAAGTCATGCCACTCTAAACCTTCCTTTGTCATCTTGGTAACAAAGTTTTGTTTGTTGCCTGGGTCAATGATGAAGAACATGAACCCTCCACCACCTGCACCACAGATTTTACCGCCCAAGGCTCCGTGTTCTTTGGCAGTAGTGTAGATTGCATCTATTCTAGGGTTGGTTGCACCTGCGTTTGATTGTTTTTTGAGTTCCCAAGATTCATCTAGTAGTCGTCCGAGATACTCTACGTTTCCACTTTCGATGGCAGGAATGGCGAGGATTGCCAGCTCTTTGATCTTGTGCAGAGCTTCTATTTGTGGTGGTGTTGGCTGTTTGAAAGAGTCTTGGATATCCCCACGCTTTCTTCTCATGTTTGTATGGAACAGAACCAGAGAAGGTAGGAGTTGTTCTACTGCTCTCTTGTCAAATGGTTGTGTCTCAACGTGATGACCGAACTTAAAGACGTTCAGTCCTCCAAAGGCAGCTGCATATTGGTCTTGCTTACCTCCAAAGAGTCCAAGCTTTCGTGTTTCAATCTCCCATGTTTTCTCTGCAATCTCTGTTCTGGACATACTCTGATCTTTTGCTTTTGACATGGCCGCTACCATAGCAACACCAGCAGATGCCGATGAGCCCAGACCTGACTCAATTATATCGTCACACCTTGACTCGAACTTACAGTGGTGCATTGACCCGAAGCCAAACTCTTTTGTGAAAGCGTAAGCGAAGTCTAGGCTACAACCGTAAGGTACTGTGTTCTGTGAGATGTCCCAGATGTTATCTTTTGTGTAGAGGGTGAAGTACTGTCTAAGGTTAATGGCAAGGTTGATGACTATGCCACCGTGTGTGCTTGCAAATGGTTCTGTGTCTGTGCCTCCACCAAACAACCCTATTCTGGTGGGAGCTTGTGCTATTATTTTCATTCAAATTCTTCTCCGACTAGGCTACAAATGTCATGGATTAGTTCTAGGTGTTTGTTCTGTATTTCTGCTACAGAGTAGCCATCTCTGGGGAAGTCTATTACCTCAATGTCCATCTTCTCTGCCCACTCGTAAGCATAGTTAATGTTCTCACTCTCACCAGATGTTGACATACCAATGAGGATGTCACCTGGTTTACCAAGTGCGATTAGTTGTCTTGCAAAGATTTCTTTGAAGCCAAGGTCGTTTGCGATTGCCGTTATTGTTGAGGTGTCTGTTGTGAGTGCGATTGCAGGGAGTGGAGTTTGCCTGCCACCGTAGGTTCCAAGAAACTCAGCGGCTAGGTGTTGTGCTTCTGCGGCAGAACCACCGTTGCCGATAATCATTACTTTGTTGCCTCGTTTGAAACAGGCGGTAAGTGCCTCGGCTATCTGGGACGCGTTCACTCCTATAGTTATAAGCCTTAGTACGTTTGGTTTTCAATAGGCAGTTTAGAAATCGAGTCTAGGCGACCTTGCGGAGCTTCCCATTTTGGAGTTTTAATTTCAATTAGTGCAGGTCTTTTACCCTCTAGTGCTTCTTCAATCGTATATTTAAGAGTTAAAGCTTCTGCTTTCTTGTCTGCATAATTTCGCCTGTCTACAGAAGTCCAAAAATAGTCTATACCATAAGCTCTGGCAATCTCTGACAAGATGGGGAACCCTAGCCCAGTTGCAGGTGATTCACCATTTACTCTGCCAAAGTATTTCTTTTGGGTGTGACGGATTAGCAAGTACCCATCGTTGTTAAGTACAAATATCTTTATGTTTAGTTTGTTTTTAACAACTGTTGCTAGTTCTTGGATATTCTGTTGCAGACACCCATCACCTGTGATACAGATTACCCGCCTACCACTAGCGAGTGCCGCTCCGATAGCGGCAGGCCAGTAACCCATCGTAGATATACCTCCTGTGGTGATATATCGTTGACCTTTTTTAATTTGCCACATTTGGGCGGCGGTGTGGAAGCTAGAGCTGGTGTCCACGACTATTACATCGTCTTTGTCCGCTTGATCGGATATTTCTCTGATTACTTTGTAAGAACCTGTTAGTTTAAGTGGGTATTTCTTTTGCCAAGCGTGGATTTGATCTAACCATGCTACAAAAGGAATTGAAGTATCAAAATGATAAGGGAATTGTTCCCACCAATCTTTTGCAGGGATAGCATATTTTTGATTAGCGTTACTCTTAGCAAGCTCATCCTTGTCAATATCAACCACTATCTTGTAGGCATCAGTTTTAAAGTTGGCGTAATCGTACCATGCAAAGCCTGGGTCAAGTCTTGCACCGATACAACAAACCCAATCTGCATTTTTAACCGCTAGATAACTTGGAATATCAGTAAACAAACCGTACCTGCCAGCGAAAAGAGTGTGGTCAGACTCAATTAGGTCTAACCCTAGTCGTGTTGTGACAATGGGGATACCGAACTTGCACCAATCACCTGCGTCACGTGCGCCATTACCTAAAATCAATAAAGGTTTACTGTATTGCATATTTTCCATGCCTGCCAGACCATACCGCACCTCGCCTTTCCTTAACATACCTCAACGCACCATAACGGAACATACCATTCCCTTCCTGCCGTACCCCACCTTACCCTGACTCTCCGTACCGTGCCGCACCAAACCTGCCATACCAGACCCTACCCCAGCTTACCGTACCTCACCTTACCTGCCATGCCTCGCCTCGCCATACCTCACCGCACCCTACCTTACCTTACCTGCCACTTATACTGTAATATATCTACCGTCAGCTTCCAATTCTTTGCCTAATTTTTCCAGCTCAATTTCATTGATAATATGATATACACTTAATGCGTCTGCGTATTTTCTTTTCATACTCTCAACACTCTTTTTTAACTGTTTAAGAAAAGCTTTTTTTAACTCTGGCCTTGATTGGATAGTTGCGTAAGTAAAGTAAGCCCGTTCCGACTCTCCTGTTTCTAGTTCATAAATAACATGAGATACAGCCCTAACATTAGGATTATTTTCTATTGTGTAAGAGCTCATCATTACCCTAGCTTGCTGTATTCTCCACTCCTCGCCAGCTTTTGAATCATTCCACTCGAACTGATCGTGTAGTGGTGCATCTTCTGGGCGAGAAGCATCAACGAAGTCTTTTGCTTGAACACCACCATTTGAAGATTTAGCTTCAATCTCGTTAAAAACCTGCCAGTATTTATCTGCTAATTTAATCATCGACATATATTTCACCTCCTTTCGACCCTACCTGCCATGCCTCGCCACGCCCCACCTGACCGCACCTGACCGCACCTCACCTTACCTGCCATGCCGCACCGCACCCCACCAGACCTTGCCTTACCGCACCTCACCTGCCATGCCCTACCTCAAACTAGCGACTTCGAACGTACCAAAATCCCCATTTCTCTGAGGTCGCCACTCACCAAGTCCAACGGAATAACCACCGATCTTTAAGAGATTAAGAACTTGCTCTGCTGAAAGAACGTGAGGGTTAAATGTCATTTCAATATCACACTCCCAATCCAAAAGCTCTGCCCTATAACGCAAATCTGTACTTCCTTTACCAATACGAACTATATCTTCCCTGTTTCGTACTTCACTATATTTTACTGGTACAAGTCCATCCTTATCACCTCTAATGAAAACTGCACCACGTACCAAGGTCATTGTAAGACCATCTACGTTTCTTACAGCATCAACAATTGATAGTTTGACCCATAACGCAGGAATAGCTAATTTGCCATCAGCAGTAAGATACTTGGATTCCTCGTATTCCTTTTCAGGATCACGAATTTCACGTTCAGTAACCTTTTTTTGCTGTTTAGCAAGCATTTGCATTTTTGCTTTTTGGGAAAATTTGTGCATTATCAAAGGAGCTGTGCCTTTTAACTTAACTTTGATAAGCTGTGGAACTAACTCTGGTACATCAATTGTTTGTACATCTGAAATATTAATCACCTCCCTCGGTTGAGATAACTATATTCTAAAAGCAATGGAGGGTGTATGTCAAGGTATGTGAAGACTAAACACTTTTGTTTTGCACGTCCAAACTCACCTCAAGCCAACACGGGCCTTTCCGATCACTTGTTGCAAGTTCGTAAGCTTCTTTGATTTCGCTACCGTCTTTTACTTGGTAGAACTTTTTAACAATAGGAGGAACGAAGGCTTCTGTGTCTACACCTTGTAACCCCACCTGCCTCATTCGGTGCTTGTGCATATAGTCAATTTCGAGGCTGTTGTTTCCACCACTTAAAACAATCACTGGCGAGGAATCTGCCAATGCTCCAACTACCGCACTAAATACGTTTAAAACTCCTGGGCCTGCCGTGGTCATTACAAGTCCTAAGCCATTTATTTTTGCATAGCCATCAGCAGCCATTCCTGCTGCTTGTTCATGGTGACAAAAGATAGGTTTGATCTTTGAGCGAAAGAGTGCATCATTTAAAAACATAGAATGACCACCGACCACGGTGAAGCAAAATTTAACACCCTTCTTTTCTAAGTATTTAACTATCTTTTCTGATACGTTCATTACGAGAGTGCCTCCATCGGATTTGTTTTTAAGTCCTTGGCTACTTGGAGAATTTGATCTTCTTGACCAGCAACCACCTTTTCTTTTCCGAGTCGGCGCATAACTTCGTGTGGATTTACCTTGTATTTCTTAGCCGCCTTTAGGACATGTGGTTTAAATCCTGAGAAGACACCCTCTAACCCGCTTGTAATAGATAGTGGGGTAAGGTCTTGTGGGGGGAATTGGCTTGCAATATAGTCGGCACAGTCGAACAATCGTTCTACATTTATGCCAGTAGAATAGCCCATCTTGTGTAGTACAGGCACTAGCACCTCTAAGGGACAATTGCCAGCTCCTGCCCCTAACCCTCTGCTTGTACCGTCAATCATTGATGCTCCTGATTCAACTGCGGCTATCGCGTTTGCTACTGCAAGCCCTAAGTTGTTGTGGGGATGGAAGCCTACGCTAGCAGGCGCACGCATATAACAAACCCTGTCGCCAACATCATCTGGCAATAAAGCACCTGCGCTGTCCATTAGAAAAACACCATCTACGCCATAATTTTTCATAGTGTACGCTTGTTTCTGTAACTCTGACCCTTCTAACATATGGCTCATCATCAAGACCCCGTAGACTTCTTTGCCTTTACGCTTGGCATACTCGATGTACTGTTTGGTGACTGTGGCTTCTGTGCAATGGCTGGCGATTTGGAAGATGTCAACGCCTTCTGCGATTGCCATGTCCATGTCTTTGAGGGTGGCGAAGCCTGGAAGGACGAAAGCGCATAACTTTGTTGATTTGAGTTCACGTCTGGCGGTGGTGAGCATCTGTCTATCACTAAGAGAGCTACGCCCAAGATGGATAGAGCTAGCCCCAAGCCCATTCCCATGCCCGACAACCAAAGCGTATATTCCTGTTTTTTCAACAAGTTTTGCATAGTTCTTAATTTGGGATTTGGTGATTTGGTGACGTATTGCGTGTTGACCATCTCTTTCGGTTGAATCAAATATTTTGATGTTTTGCATAGTCCTCAGCTACGTTAATTGCGGCAATTGTCATAACGTCAAGGTTCCCAAAACGAGGATCTATATAGTCTCCGCAACCAAGAAGCTCAGCGTGTACAATCCAAGGGTCTTTACTCCCTCGCTTGATAGCATATATCGTATTGTACATACTTTGCAACGAAGGATTGATAATTAAAATACTTTTAGCTTTTGCTCCTGTAAAATCGTGAATAGCCTTTTGGGTGGTTTCCAAATACTCTGATAAATTTTCTCTTGTCCCCATGCCAACTGACTCAGAAGCCACAGTTGTTACAACCTCTACATATTCTAGGTTTTTTATTTTGGCTAACTTTGGGATAACGGCTTGAATTGTACAGCTTCCAAGCGATACCCCACCTTTGGTTGGAATTTTACTAATACCAGGTACACAAAGAGGAAAGAGTTTGGCAGGAGTGAGGTCGATTACAAACCTGTCACGAAGACGTGGGGCGTGTAGTTTGTGGGCTTGTGCAGTTGTGGCATCAAATACAATATCAGCTTTTGATAGAAGTACGCCCTCAATACTCTTGGTAGAGGTAGGCGTATTGAGAGATTTAGCAAAAGCGATACCAGCCGAGTTTTCATTTCGTCCTGCAAACATTATACATTCTAAGTATTTGCTTCGTTTGACTTTGACTAGTAGGTCACAAGAAATTTTCCCCGAACCTAGAATTGCTACGTTTGTTTTCATTTTATCAACTCATACAGCGTCACATTTGGAATAATCTTTTCGGTCTATTGGTCATTGAATCCAAGTTAGTAATCTTGTCTCAGCCATTTATTTATTCTATCTCTCATTCTCCACCAGAATCCTTTTCGTAGTTCGTATATTTCTCTTTGGTTTGCTTCCTGTTGTGTGTTTAAGTGTACACGCCATAAGTCAAACTCTTTTTCTAGTTTGTATATTTTATCTTCTAGTTCGTTTAGTTTCATTTTATCAACTCACCCAGCGTCCCATATTGATCGCCTGCTTTTTCATATAAGTAAAGGTTATTTCTCCTCAATCAATTTATATCTCTTACCGTCAATGATTCTAATGTCGTCGTCTTCTTGTTGCTCTATCTCGTCGCACTTTGCTAGGTAGACTTTCAATGCTGGGGCTTGTATTGCTATGTAGGCTTCCAGTGCTTCGTCTTTTTGTTCTTGTTTAGTTAGTTTTTTCATATAAGTAAAGGTTTAGTTAACTGGCTCGTAGGCATATCCTTCACGAGTCATAATTCTTCTGTAAAGTATTTCTCTTGGTCTCAATCCCCCACAATCCCTGCAATATACTTCCCCCGATGGAGAATCTAACCATATATGTTGACATATTTCTTCTTCGTTTTTCATATAAGTAAAGGTTTATTCATCTTGTCCTTTTTCTTTCTCTGTTAATGGGTCTAGGATGCAGAGAAGGTCTGAGTGTTTAATGCTCAACACCCATTCTCCTGATTTTTCAGCATTAAATATGGCATCTACATCTATATAATAACCCTCAATCTCCAGCCTCACCCTCTTCCTATCTTCTGCTATGGCTTGTGCGATTGAGGTTGAGAGTAATTCATCAATGGCTCTTTGCTTTTCCAGTGGCGTTCTATCATACCAATCTTCACTTAGTCCATCTCTTAGGATTTCCTCAAACCACTCTAATCTTTTTTCTGTATAGGTCATATATTTAGTACGTTAGTTATTCTCTATTTTTGTGATATATCAGACTTTTAATATCAGTTTTAGTTATGTATTCCCCTGATTGTGTTGTCCATTTTTTCATATTATTTCTCCAACCCATTCTCTTTAGTAAAGATAGTCTTTCCATTCCACCCGCATCCACATTCTTTTTTATGTAACTTCTCAAGAGCTGGTATGCTATCTTTTAGTGCTTTAACCCATGCTTGGTTTGCTTTAATAAATGCTTGGTCTGCTTTATCCCATGCTTGGTGTGCTTTAGCCCGTGCTTGGTATGCTTGAACTGCTTTCTCCCATGCTTGTTCTGCTTTCTCCCATGCTTGGTGTGCTTTAACCCATGCTTGGTGTGCTTTAGCCCTTGCTTGGTGTGCTTTAACCAATGCTTGGTATGCTTTAACCCGTGCTTGGTCTGCTTTAATAAACTCACTAGGTAACTTACCCTTGACAGGTTTGATAAGCCTTAACCTTAACTCAATCTCATCCTTTGGTTTATTCTCCTTAATGTATTTAATCCTATTTTTTAAAGGTTCAGTTAATGCCTCCACCAGTACTTCGTGGTGGATATGGAAATAGTATTTAGTTAGTTTTTTCATATAAGTAAAGGTTATTTTTCCACTTGTTCGTCTATCTCCTTGAGCCTTGCTAGGTAGGCTTTCAATGCTGGAGCTTGTATTGCATTGTAGGATTCCCATGCTGGGGCTTGTATTGCTAGGTAGACTTTCAATGCTCGGGCTTGTATTGCTAGGTAGATTTTCCATGCTGGGGCTTCTACTGCTTTGTAGGCTTCCTCTGCTGGGACTTGTATTGCATTGTAGGCTTCCTCTGCTGGGACTTGTATTGCATTGTAGGATTCCCATGCTGGGACTTGTATTGCTTTGTAGGCTTTCCATGCCTCGTCTTTTTTTTCTTGTTTAGTTAGTTTTTTCATATAAATAAAGGTTATTACTCAATGCACCATGCTTTGTGATATCCTCCCTCGCTAGGCTCGTCACAATTCCAGCACATCCCAGAATCAACAGGCATATTCTTAGGACACTTCTTGTGTTTCAGTCCTGCTTCTTTGATCGTGGTAAGTTGTCCACACTCTTTACATTTTTCTTTATCTGTTAATGGTTTGTCACAATGCTTACGTTCTGGTTTAGGTTGGTCGTGGTGATAGCAACTTAAAACGTGACATAGTTTACATTCGGTAGATGTTGTGCATTTTTGGCACACGTTGTCCTCACATCCACATGACGCTGTAGTTGACGCTGGAAGGTTTAGGATTGACGTAGGGTTAAATTTTATGCTTTTAAAATCCCAAGCACCACCTCCACCTATTTTCCCTTCCCATGGTTTAGGCTCGTTTATAAATTCAGCTATGAAGCGTTCGTCAGCCTCTGTGAACTTTGCTAGAGGTAATCCGCCTATACCTGTTAGTTTCTTTTTATTTGCTTTCTTCATTTCCTCCCCCTCGGTCTTTGGTTAGTCATTTAAGTACTCCTTTAATATATTTGCTTGCAAAGCCTAGTAACAAAAACCCAATATCACACAACCAATTACCAACCCCCCATAGCATAAACGCCCACCATGGTGCTTCTGATACCTCATCATCACAAATATTCTTCTTCATCTTTGCCTGTCCTGACACCGATCACAATATTTCTCCCCCCAACCATTGTCCGTGTATCTGCCACCGCAGGGACAAGCGTCCTCTAGGAAAGTGACAGCGATTATTATGATTAGGAATATGGTTATGGCGATATAGATCATTTCATTGCCAGAACTTTCTTACAAACCCAAGGATTCCATCCCTGACGTTGGTATATTTGATAAGCAAGAGCGATATTATTATCAGGGTTAAGAAGCCAAGCCACTTTATCCTTAGAAGGAACCTTAGAAAAGTGAACAGAATTAATTTGAGCCACGCCATGGTCTGACGAACCATTAGTGTTGTGTCCGATAGCATTGGAACGGAGGCCACTTTCACAGGTGAATATTTTGATTGCTTCGTCTGCGTCTTCTTTGAAGGTTTCTTGGATCTTGGCGATAATAGCTTGCTTATCATTTGTCGAGTTGGCGATAATAGCGGTTTTGTCGACTTTTGGGTTTGTTTGCCCATTGTTAGGTTGTGTTCCATTGCTATTTTGCCCGCCCAGTTTATTACTGTTGCGTCTATCCACACCCGTTTCTGCACTTCCTCCCATGCTTTGTTGTATTTCTTGTACTTGTTTTGTTTCATATACTTCAATCTTGGGTACAGTTTTTATCTGTATAGTTACGCATATTAGCCAGCAAAGGGCAGACTCGATCACGTCTTCTCCACTACTTCACTTGCGTCTATCTCGTCGCACTTTGCTAGGTAGGCTTTCCGTGCTGGGTCTGTTATTGCAAAGTAGGATTCCCGTGCTGGGTCTGTTATTGCAAAGTAGGATTCCCGTGCTGGGTCTGTTATTGCAAAGTAGGATTCCCGTGCTGGGTCTGTTATTGCAAAGTAGGATTCCCGTGCTGGGTCTTTTTGTTCTTGTTTGGTTTTCATATTACTTCTCCACCTGCTTGCGTCTCTTGTCTACCAAAGCCTTTGCTTCTTCTACAAGTTTATCTAGTTCAACCAAAGGGTCAAAACCGTCTACGGTAGGTAGTTTATATTTGTTTTTCATAAGTTCCTCATATCTCGGCTAGTAGGTAAACGGGCTTTCGCACAGGTCTACAATCGTTAGCCAAGAGATCAATTACTTACTTTTCTTAGTCCGTCCACCGAAAAACTTACCTGCCATGAACATATGCTCAATAATCGCAAATGCTCCAATAGCGGCAAGTGCTAGTAAAAGATTCGGATATTGCAAGATCATTTCTGTGCTTGTTACAGCTGATTGTGTTGCTTCGATCATTTAGTATCACCACCTTTAGTGTCTAAAAGTTTATCTCCAAATAAGTGACAACAGCTACAAAGATATAATTTTTTGTTGCCTCGATCATATTGCAAGATTCTATTCGTACCTTTGCATTTATTTGGTGCATGATTCATGCCAGACTTTTCTTCTTCCGAGTACCAAGACTCCAGCCCCATGGGTGTTGCCCCTAACTCAGGACATTCACATTTTTTCATTCATTCCCCCATCCTTTCTACTAGTTCTGGATTTTTATTTATTGATATCTTTCTTGCCATTCTTCGTAAGTTTTAAACTTTGGTGGGTATTCTTTACCTTCCCAGACTAATCGCCACTTATCCCAATCCGCAAAGTCGGATGTTTGCTTATATGGTTCTACGTTATAGGTTTTTGCTCCTAATTTTGTCGCTAAGTGCCAAGTAAAAGAAAAACACTCTAATTTAGAATCCGCCAATACTTTAAACCCGTGTTCGAGTATTTCAATTACTTCTTCTTCTGTTTTCTCTTTACCAATTATCATAGCCATTCGACCTGAATGTATAAAATTGTGGCAGTAGTGGCATAGTGGTTCTATTGATTTAATTTTGACACGCCCCTTTTTGTAGTCAATATCATAGTACTCATGAGCCTCTAGCCATTGATGTAATTTAGCTTCACTTTTAGGCACACCACACGCAATACAGTGGTAGTCAGTTGACTTATAAACTTCTTGTCTTAATATATCCCATTTATCTTGCCCCATAATGCTACGAGGATTTACTTCATGCAAAGGCTTAGGAATGTTCGGGTGCATTAGTATTTCTGGTTTCTTTTTCATTCACCCACCCTTTCTACTAATCGACAATATAGACATTGTTGGAAGACTTTTGTTAACCATTTAAAGTGATAGGTTGACGTATTCCATTGGCACTTTAGAGTAAAGGTTGTGACGTATTTGTGTGTGTGATTATTCATCTGCCCAGCCACCTTTCTTTGCAAATACTAAGATTTCGATAAAATCATCTAGGGAAAGAAATGCGAAAGGTATCGTTCGATTGCGCTTCATAACCACAACTGGCGTGAGGCGTGCACTCGCTCTGTCTCGGAGAGCTTGGTCGTAGTAGGCTGTAGGTTGCCAAGTTTCACAATTCTTCGCTTCCCAGTGGATTGGCAGTACCTTTGAGTAGATGTCACCTTTGTGAACCCAAGTACCACCGCTCATTATCGACCTGTGAGCATTAGGATCAATTCCCGAATTGATGAGAGCGTCTCGGACAACATACTCCAGAGCCGCCCCTTTCTTACGTCTACCTTTTGCACTAACCGACATTTGCACCATCCGTAAATCCTTTGTCATCCAGCCAGAATTGACGTGTGCCCATAAAAAACGTGATGTACCTGAGTTCTTTTATTTCTCCGTGCTTGTTGGCTTTACCATTCCACGATCCACCATTACCTTTGTCCAACAGTTTGACTCTGTCTCTGTAGAGCATAGCAATCATGTATTTCCTGCTCTCCTCTGCGTCTTTAAATCCATTTCGTTCCCAATTATTTTTCATATTTTTATTGTTAGCTGCCCCAAGACTGCCCAGACATGAGGCAACTAACGATCCTTTATCTAACTTCTCCAACTAAAAATTTCTTAGAAAGCCAATCCCTCCAGTTGGCATTTTTTGCCTTCTGTTGGAAATCTTTGTCGCTCTCTACTGCTTTTTGGACAATTTCACTCTCAGCTTCCTGTAGTTTACTTTTGTAAACCTCAGTTCTCTGAGCTACTTCGTCTGTTACATAGCTATCAATAGCTTCCAAAAGTCCATCCAAAGCTTGAAAGATGCCTTCTGTTGAGTTTTTAGCTACTGTCGTAACTTGTTCTGCGATAACAGGTTCTTGCGTCACGCTTTTCATTCCTGCTTCTCGCAGGGGGATAGAAGTGATACCTCTATCTTTCAGGTCTTTTACAACCTCAACGTAGTAAGATGGAATGTTAAAGACCTTAGAGTTCGGACTGTTTTTGAAAGTTGTTTCTCCAGCCATAACTGCTCTAACTACCCTTAGGCGATAGTTGTAATCTCCTTGCTTCGCAAGAACAGACCCTGACACTCCGTCAAGAAACTGGTTGACGATTGACATGACATGTTCCTTTCTAGGATCTACTACCTCAAACAAGTTAGACGGTATGCTTGCAACCTCAGGAGTAACTGCTTTGAGTTTCTCCATGTTTGCTTTAAGACCTTCCTTGTAAACCAAGTACTCAGCCCAATTTGACATCTTGTTAAGGTTATGAATTGTGCCTGTGGCATATTTAAACACTTTTGCAACTTCCTTAACACTGATACCCATACCTAAAACCGTTTTTATCTCGTTAAACTTTTTTTCTGTAAATGGTGTTCCTCTCATTTTTCATCACCTCCTTTCTTCTTCAATGATTTATGACAACTAATACAAACATCTTTCGTTGGTTGGTGGGATTTGCAGTGTGGACAGACCATTTCCTTGCCATGTGTGATCCTACCAAGCTTGTTTAGAAGGTCAACTCGGCTCAAGCCTTCGTCTACCACCATTCGTAGAGTTTCTTTGGGGTCGTCTGTGTGGGCTATCAGTTTTCGAAACGACCAGTTGATGTCTTCTGGTACGTCTAAGCCTTCTAGGGTTCTTGTGACTTGGAAGTAACTCTCTACTGTTGCTACTGGGATATCTAGGACATAGGCGAAGTGCTTTATCATCCCGTAGCCATGCTTCTTGTGGGCTTGCACAATCAGCTTGCCAAGAATTTGTTGCTTCTTATCACCTATTGCCCCGATCTCTACTGCAAAGTCCGAGAGGGCTTCTAGGTCATATTTTTCAATTGGGAAGTCTTTGTTTAAAATCATCCCGTATATTTGTTCGTCTAGGCTCATACTATTAGTTCCTTTGCGTCATTTGGGTTAGTGATATTGTCTATACAATTCTTGTAAGACCATGCTTCGTTTGTTGCTACCGCGCTAAGTTTTTCACACTCAAGTACGATTTCTTGCTTGGTCATACTCTCTGGTTGTGGTCTACTGTTCACCACTTCCCATACCATGAGACTTAACCCAATTGCGATCATTGACAAAATTATTATTTCAACTTTTTCTGACATATAAACAGAAGTTGAGTGGGCAACAACGTCCACCCAACTGCTTCTTACACCTCAGTTAGTGGTCTCCTGTAGACCTTAAAGTTGTGATATTCACGATCACTCTTTACGCTCTTTGCTTTACCAAGATACTCAATACCAACTTCTTCAGCTGGCATACAGTTCGCAAGTCTTGAGTCCAAGAGTGCGTTACCCCAGACTGCAACACGTTCGTTTGAGTCTATTGTCTCAAAGATGTACAAGTTGCTTCCGTTTGGTCCTACGTTTTCTTTCTTTTGGATAAATATCCCTTTGAGTATTTTATTCTTTTGAAAATCAAAGACAGGGGTGTCATCCATTTTTTCTTCATCCCATCCATCCCATATGTTATCGTTTGCCATTAGTTCCCTCCTTTCTCGTATCTTTTTATTAGTTCTACTAAGTCAGGGTTTTTCCATTCCCAGATTGTTTTACAAGCCATGAATTCTTCTATCTTGTATGGACACTCTTGGTACTTGAATTTTCCATCCTCCATTAAGAGAAGAACAGCAATCCCGTCAACCTTGTCTTCCATAGCGTCCCTGTAGGCAGAGAGTTGAAGTGTGGCTTCGGCATAGATGTCCTTACCTGTCTTTATGTCGATAATAAATACCTTGTTCGTCTTGTTAAATTTAACTACCATGTCCAGCGTCCCTGCGTAGTTCTTTTCTTTGTTAACTACAGTTTTTTCGTTCGCTAGTATCTCGATGTCGTTCTGGTCGACCCAGCTGTAGAACGCTTGAGCGTAGCCCCTGTACTGCTCTGGTATCGTCTCAATGTGCTCTTTCGTGTGTTTGTATGCTTCTATGATTGAGTGAACCGTAGAACCCCTGTCAGCGGCTTTGTCGCGCACCTTGTAAGGTGCGGCAAGTGCTGTCTTTTCGTCTAGGGTTGGATTAAAGACCATCGCTTTGTAGACTTCCCTGCCGTACCAGTATTGGATTGATGGCTTGTCGAGAACCTTTAAGACTGAGGTGACACTCACATAGGGTTTACCCTCTAAGAAATAGAGTCCTCCGCGTCTTTGGTCTGTTTTATTAGTTGCTCTGTTTTGCATGTTCTTGTTTAAGTTCTGGGTGCATTGAGTAAAGTTGTTCCAGCTTCCCGTCTATTTTGCCAAGCTTGTATGCCGCTTCGAGAACTTCTATCATTTCTGCGTCACCCAGCTTTACCGCCATCTTCATCCATCTGAGGTATGCCTTGGTCATTTTAGTTGGCATTTAAGTTCTCCTGACTGTTGTCATATGCGTCTGGTTCTACTGGTTCTGGTAGTTGGTCAGTCACTTCGATCAAGTGTTCAACGCACATGGCACGTGTACCCCAGTCACCGTGGAGAGTTTCTTCTGTCTCAATCGTACAGTTGTCGTAGTGCCAACGAGAGTCTTGTTTTTTATCTATGTGTGTATTTTTGGAGCCGCTCATTTTGGTATTCCCAGTTTTTGAAGTATACACCTGTATTGTTCCATTGTCAAGTGCTAGTTGCATGGTTATTTAAGAACCTTCCCGTTGAAAGTTTCAACAATAGCAAGTCTTCGGTCTTTGATTTGTTTATCGGTTGCAAAAGTAAGCCCGTCATTTTTTAGTTCCTCTTGTGCTCTAAGTTCTAGGCACGACCAACATTGATACCATGTAAAATTACCTTTTAACTCAAAAACTCTTTTTGTCTTGCTACAAGATTCACATTTAACTTTCATTTGTGTCTCCTTCAAATTGATCTAAAAAGGTTTCTTTTTCACGGGGATCTGCGAACGATGCGAAGGTTGCGAGTGGTTTAAGCGAGTACCCCCCCCTTGTAAGTAAACCGTAATATAGGCACAATTCTTTAAATTTTTCTTCTTCTACAACAATTACCTTTTTATTTTCATGACCTACTGTTTCTGTAGCAAATCCCAATATTTTTCTGACAACATTAGAGACTCGAATGTTTGTCCAATCCTTATAAGGAGTAGCTTGATCGTTAAATTTTTTAGTGATGTCTTCTAAGTAGAGAGGTTCTCTGTTGTTTCTGATTTCGTAGATAGCATTAAATATGATACCCTCATGAGCCTCAAGCCTCTGTCTGTGTGTCTCTACTTGTTGCTCTTTAGCGAACTCAAGTATTTCTTTTTTTGCAGTATCATCTGCCAAATAGTATATAGGAGTTATTACCTGTTGAACGCGGGAATCGAAACCACCTAAGGTCTCGTATCCGTATTCCAATTCTTCTAAGTCTATCTTATTAAGATTCCTTAGTCTCCATAATAGTAACATACTTTTTATTTCTTCTGCTTGTTTTTTGAATTTATTTAACCTGTAAAGTGGAACTTTTCTTTTGTTCTTTTCCATTTGAATTACTAAAGTTCTTGACTGCAACCCTGCATCTGTTATTGGTTTTTCTGAGGTAAATATCTTGGGACATTTAACTAGATACGCCTTTACTTCTCTTATCTTATCCCCTTCGACTCTAAGCACCGCTCGATCCCCAAAACCACTTTTAAGAAAAGAGATCATTGCTCTGGCTTCATCGCCTACGGTGTCAAACTCATCTAAAAGTAAAGTCCCCTTCCAAACGGTGGTAGTTCTAAAAATAGAAGCCATAGTAATAGAACCTGATACATCTAACGTCTTATAGCAAAGCGTACCAAAGACCTCCATCGCTGTAGTTTTACCTGTACCTGTCAAGCCAACGAAATTTAGGTAAGGGACAGTGGGGAATCTCTCGTAAACCCATGTGTATAGACACAAGTAAGGTAAAAACTTTTCAAACTTAGCTGGTACTTGAAAGTTATAGTTATAAAACTCTTTAATTTTTCCTACAAGGTTGTCCAGATTCCCATACTCTGTTACCCCCCCTGCTAGTGAAATACTATGGGTTAGATCATTCGTAATTGGCACATAATGTACATTTTCATAATAAAAGTCTTCTACGACTTCTGTCGTGCCTGTTTTTTTATTATATTTTATGTACCCCCCCTCGCTTAAACTATTCGCGTTGTTCGCGTCGTTCGCAACCTTAATTTGTTCTAGGATATAATCAGGAGTCTCAAAGTAAGAGATTGCAGTTGGCTTATCTTCACCTTCTGTGAGGTTTTCTGTTTGTTTTAGAAGTTCTTTTGCGCCCTTAGATAATTTTGACAAGGTTTTTCACCCTTTCGTGGTAATAATCTGATATTTCTCGAAACCGTTTCTTCCTTTTGGGTATAGATTCTCCAAGAGACAAATTTAAGTATTTTATGTCCTTGTCGACCAAGAGACTAAAAGCGTCTACGAAGGCGTATATCTTATGCGCTCTTTTCTGTACCTCGGATTTGTTCATTTCCAACGCTTAAAGGCCGAGCCAACTGGGAACACCAATGAAGGAGTTGTTAACTCGGCCTGTAAATGTTTGAAATTTGGTGTCCCATGGTTTGAGTATTACACTAAAAAAGAATCATGTCAAGACAATAAAATACCCCCCACCAGTCTTCACAATAGTGAGGGATATTAAAAATCCTTGAACAAGATTATTATACCTCTATACCAAAGAAAAAGCAGCCGATAAGCGAGTATGCTACGATTATCCGAAGAAACCCTCGTAACCTTGGCTCACGCAATCCCGCACTGCTTTTACCACCTGCGTCAGACCGTAGAGGCTTTTCAAGAGACCCCTACCTTTTTACTTGCTAGCCGAAAGTCGCCTAAAAAAGTTAATAGCTACTCCCATAGCCCATACTTGAGCCGCTGTGTTTACTTGTTCCAACGTCCCACCATTTTGTAGTGTAACCAAACCAATAATAACAACGGGTGAAAAGAAAATAAGACCGTTCCTAATTAAAGATTTTACATCTTCGAAATTTAAGTTCCATTGTTTACTCTGCATTTAAATCACCTCCGTCTACGTAAAACGTAGTTAACTAACCCCACCAACCACGCTACAAGGGG
>Ga0226658_10000030_pt1 | contig 49415 bp, 47 predicted proteins | sample OliLak19BULKMAT1_FD_169091 | JGI IMG/M metagenome (GOLD analysis project Ga0226658, IMG submission 169091) | Freshwater microbial mat bacterial communities from Lake Vanda, McMurdo Dry Valleys, Antarctica - Oligotrophic Lake LV.19.BULKMAT1 (v2)... | ecosystem: Environmental > Aquatic >... | reverse complement strand
TCTACCAGACTCTACCAATTAAATTATTCGCTAATGAAAAAACTCCTCTTCTTTGCCTTGGCTTTGTTCGCTACACTGCAAACAACAATGGCTCAAACCAATCCTAAAACACTTGTCAAACTTGATCAACAAGCGAAAGAAATGGAAGCCAAAGTGATCGAGTGGCGCAGACAGTTTCACCAATTTCCTGAACTGTCCAATCGCGAGTTTAAAACCGGGGCAAAAATTGCCGAGCATTTAAAATCGCTAGGTCTCGAGGTTAAATATCCGGTGGCTAAAACGGGGGCGGTAGGGATTTTAAGAACCGGAAAACCGGGCCCAGTGATTGCGTTGCGTGCAGATATCGATGGGTTGCCTGTGGTTGAGAGAAATAGTCTCCCGTTCGCCTCCAAAGAAAAAAGTGAGTACCTCGGCCAATCTGTTGGGGTAATGCATGCGTGCGGGCATGATACCCACATTGCTATTCTTATGGGGGCTGCAGAAATATTGACGAAGATGAAATCAGAATTGAAAGGTACAATTGTATTTCTATTTCAACCGGCTGAGGAAGGGGCGCCAGCAGGTGAAGAGGGCGGTGCCGCATTGATGATCAAAGAAGGTGTGCTAGACAATCCAAAAGTAGAAGCGGCTTTTGGCCTTCACATCAGTTCGCTCACACCGGTTGGCACTTTGACGTATCGACCGGAAGGCATGATGGCGGCCGCGGATCAACTGAATATTAAAGTCACAGGCAAACAAACACACGGTGCCGCGCCATGGAATGGTGTTGACCCAATCGTGGTATCGGCACAGATCATCAATGCGCTTCAAACTATCGTGAGCCGCCAATTAGAAATCACCAATTCGGGAGCCGTAGTTACGATTGGTAAAATTACCGGAGGTGTACGCAACAACATCATTCCCGAAACGGTAGAGATGGCCGGCACGATCCGTACACTTGATGCTAAGATGCAAGAACAGGTTCACGAAAAAATCAAAAGTATTGCAGAAAATACCGCCAAGGGGATGGGCGCGAAAGCAGAAGTAGAAATTATCAGAGGTTATCCTGTTACCTACAACGATCCTAAACTTACTGCCTTCGCAATGCCATCTTTGGAACGAGCGGCAGGCAAGGAATACGTAAAACTGATTCCTGCCGTCACCGGGGCTGAAGATTTTTCTTTCTACGCGCAAAAAGTGCCGGGCTTCTTTTTCTTTGTTGGTGGTATGCCATTGAATGCCGACCCCAATAAAACATCTGCGCACCACACGCCTGATTTTTTTATTGACGAAAGCGGAATGCTTACGGGTTTAAAAGCAATGCTAAACGTTGCGGTGGATTACCTGAATAAGCCAGCAAAGTAAAATATGAATAATATCAACATCTTAGAAAAATTTGCTCAAATCAACCAGTACTGGCATCCCTATATTATTGGTGAGCTAAATGATAGCTATGTAAAGCTCTCCAAAGTAACCGGTGAATTTGTTTGGCATAAGCATGAAAACGAAGACGAGTTATTTGTCATCTATAAAGGCACGTTGATAATGGATTACAGAGATAAGACAGTGCAGGTAAAGGCAGGAGAAATTTTAATTGTGCCAAAAGGAGTAGAGCATCGCCCGCGTACCAATGGCGAAGAGGTGTACATCATGCTCATCGAGCCCAAAGAAACAAAACACACAGGCGAACTCATCACAGAAAAAACGGTGACTGAGCGAGAGTGGATTTGACTGTTTGTAGTCCAAAAAAAAGAGACCGCCTATTGAGCAGTCTCTTTTAAATTTTGGTATCTTTTATCAAATCGGCTATGCACTTTTCCATCTAATGCCACAGCCAATCGCTTTTGTTTTAGTCGTTGAGACGGCCTTACCAGCGATCAATGCATCAACGGCCTCCTCTACATATTTTTTGGTTACCCCCTCTGCCTTCCGTGCACTATCATCAATTGCACCAATGTAGGCTATTTTCAATTCTTTCGTTAATACAAACGCATGAGGTGTGTTGGTTGCGCCAAATGATTTTGCAACAGATTGTGATTCATCTGCCAGATATGGAAAATCGTACCCCTTCTTTTTAGCCAACTTCACCATTTCACCAAATGAATCACCTGATGATTTTGAAGGATCATTTGGATTGATAGCAAGTACGGGATAGCCAGCTGCCGAGTATTTTTTGTTTAGCGCGATAATTCTTTCGTTATAGGCTTTTGAATACGGGCAGGTATTACAATCAAAAATTAAAATAAATCCCTTTGCGTCTTTATAATCCGCCAATGATACCATTTTGCCATCCACGTTTTTCAATTTAAAATCAACCGCGGTGTCGCCCACTTCGTATCCTTCTTTGATCGGTGCACCAGCGCACAGCAATGCAACTAGAGCGGTTAAGATGATTGTTTTCATAATATGAATAAATTTAGTTTGTTACTTTACTCAACAGCTTTTCAATTTCGCCTTCCCCTAATTCGCCCTGCACAAATTCTCTTTTTCCAGTTTTTGAATTAATCACAAGTGTGGCGGGCAAAGCACCCGACCATTTTTTATCAATTTTTTCAATCCAAGCGTTAGGATTACTCTCTGTCAAAAATAGTATTCTTGATTGGATCTTCTTTTTGGATTGAAACCTGTTCACTTTGTCAATGTTCGGATCAAGGTCGTAATCCATGCTTACCAAAATAACGTCCACATTTTTGTTTTCTTGTTGTAACTTTTCAAAATGGGGTAGTTCTTTGATACAAGGGGCACACCACGTAGCCCAGAAATTGATGACCAATGATTTGTCGGAAGAACGATGGATGATTTTTTGAAGTTCCGCCAGCTTCACCGATTCAACCGGTTGGCTGTACGCGGCACTTGCAAACAACAGAAGGACGAAGGATAATTTTTTCACTTTTCAGTCAGTAAGAAGGAGTCAAATGTAATCACAAAAAAGAGTTGGCTGATCATGGGAACCATGTAAGTTTTGTCGACCAAGTTGCACAAATGATAACAACAGAAATAGTTGTTTAAATGCAAGAAATTTGACCAAAAAAGTAGTCCACAATTAAGAGCAATTATCCACATTACCCGGATGTTAACACTTAACTAGTTGAATATAAGATAATTAAACGCCAATTCATTAATCACTTCTTTGTGGACAACTAAAATGGAGAACATCTACAGATAGTGGCTAACGAGCTAATTTTCAGTAGTATAGCACCTTAGAAAAAACTGCTTTCATGTAACTTTAACAAAACCAAAACGCCCCATGCCTGCCATTTCATTCACTCAAATAAAGGAAACCTGCCTATACTTTTACGATCTAAAGCAAGCCGAGGATTTCTACGGAGATGTTTTGGGCTTACCGATCATTTCAAGGATGGAAAACAAACATGTTTTCTTTAGAGCCGGAAGGTCGGTACTGCTTTGTTTTAATCCCCTCGATTCCGGTAAGAAAGTAAGCCCACCCGCACATTACGCTCATGGAAAATATCACTTTGCATTTGAAGTGGAGCCGACAGACTACGAAAAAGCGAAGGCTGGAATTATCAGAAGTAATGTTGTGATCATTGACAAGGTAATCTGGCAAAACGGTCAGGAGTCTTTTTATTTTAATGATCCGATTGGCAATGTAGTTGAAATTGTGCCGAAGGGGATTTGGGACTAAGCTTACATCACTTGATGGGCTGGCCACGGGAGGTCTGCTGGATTTGAAACAATCTCCTCCTGCCCGGTGAAGTTTTTTGAGAACCATTTTGAGTAATCGCCATATTGGATACAGTCATTAAACAAAGCGGTTTGCGTCAATATTTTTACAATTTTATTTTTGTCGAAGGACTGCCAAAAAACTTCTTTTTGATTTGCCGGTAAGGAAGAAACTCGAATAAATTCAATTCCTTTATAATTCTCAGAAGTCAAGCGCATAAAATTTTCAGTTTTGCTTTGGATAAGGCATCAACAAATATGGTAACCAAATAATTCGTTAAAATGACCAATACGTTAACTTAATTATATTCTTTTGTGTGTTCACTATTATTGAAATGGAAAAAAAGTGTTATTCAATCTTTAGCGTAGCAGTCTGGCTATTGACAGCCGGCTTTTTTGGTTGCACCAACACCGGTTCTTCCCAGCAATCAACCGATGAGGCCCCGTATAGAAAAGAAGAATTCAAAAACTATTGGTACAGCGGGACAGCAGAAATCAATTCCTATCAATTGCAGCAGTCGCGCTATGGGGAAACCAGAGAAGGGAAGGCAGTACTAATTTTTGTGACCGAAGATTTTTCCTTAAAGAAGCAGGTGAAACTAGATGATCCTGAGAAATCTTCAAATGACAAAGTGAGCGTTTTAAAATTAAACTTTACAAAAAACTTTGTTACTGGAATTTATCCCTATTCCATGATGCTTTCTGTTTTTACCCCTGTTGAAAGAAATCCGTTTCCAAATACGTTGAAAACAACTATGACCGGCCAAGAATGGTGTGGACATATTTTTACACAACTAAATTTGGTAAACAAAAAGTATCGCATTCAATCCAATTCCTATTTTGAAAAAGAAGGAGATCAGCAAAGTCAGTTGTCTCTTGCACTCTTGGAAGATGAGCTTTGGAATTTAATTCGCCTTGATCCAGATAATCTTCCCATGGGAGAAGTGAAGATCATTCCCGGTCTTTTTTTCACGCGATTATTGCACAAGGAATTGGCAACGCTGCAAGCCACCACCTCCAAGAAACAGGGAGGCGATGAGACGATTTATGAAATTTCAATTCCTGCCAGCAAACGAATCCTGTCGATCCGCTACGCAAATAAATTTCCTCACCAAATTTTGGGTTGGGAAGAAAATTTTGAAGAACGCGGCAAGGCGGTGGTAACAAAAGCAATCTTGGACAAAACCTTGCGCACCGATTACTGGACGAAAAATAAAAATCAATCTGTTGGCCTGCGTGATTCATTGGGCCTTTCACACAACAATTATTAATCGTGCTTTCGCTGCAACGCTCAAAATTTACACTGCCTTCTTCTGGTACTTATCTGAATTGCGCCTACATGTCTCCCTTGTTGAAGACAGTGGAGAAAGCAGGCTTAAAAGGCATGCTAAAAAAGAGAAACCCACAATTGATTTCTCCTGCTGATTTTTTTACCGATACAGAAGTATTGAGAAGAGAATATGCAAAGCTCATACATGTAAATGATCCCAATCGTATTGTTGTTATTCCATCCGTATCGTACGGAATGGCCACGGTAGTCAATAATATAAGGATCTCAAAAACGGAAAATGTAGTGGTTGCGGAAGAGCAATTCCCGAGCAATTATTATCCTTGGCGCAAGTTGTGTTCTGACAACCGAGCCGAAGTAAAAGTGGTAATCGCTCCTGACACAGAAATGCGAGGCAAAGGTTGGAACGAACGGATTTTAGAGGCCATCGACCAAAACACCAAAGTCGTGGCTCTTGGGCATGTACACTGGGCTGATGGAACTCTTTTTAATTTGGAGGCCATTAGAAAGCGAACGAAAGACGTAGGCGCATTATTAGTTATTGATGGAACACAATCTGTGGGGGCGTTACCATTTGACGTAACTAAGATTCAACCCGATGCGTTGATTTGTGGAGGTTATAAATGGTTGATGGGGCCTTACTCGATAGGACTTGCCTACTTGGGTGAATATTTCAATGACGGGAACCCTCTGGAAGAAAATTGGATCAACCGAAAAAACAGCGAAAATTTTGCTGGCCTTGTCAATTATCAAAATAACTATCAACCGGGTGCCCTGCGCTATGAGGTAGGCGAGCACAGCAATTTTATTTTAGTGCCCATGATGATTGCTGCCCTAAAGCAGATTAACCAATGGCAACCCGCAAACATTCAGCAGTACTGCGCCAAGATTTGTAAAAATGCAATCGGGCAATTAAACGAAGCTGGATTTTGGATTGAAGATGAAAATTACCGTGGCCGACATTTGTTTGGCATTCGCCCTCCCAAATCAACGGATTTGAATGAATTAAAAATGCGATTACTAAAAGCAAAAATTTCCGTTTCGGTAAGAGGAACAGCCATCCGCGTGGCGCCACATGTTTACAACACCGAAGCCGAAATGTTGAAATTGACAAAAACACTAAAAAAATAATCGGCAGTTTCATCCCTCTTTTCACTCCATAGCGCTCCACGATAGCCAATGGTCTTAGGGAGAACAGGGACGCAAAATTATAGCAATGTTTGGCTACTTTTGCTTTTTGAAAAAACGGAAAAATGAAAGACAAAGTGGTCGTTATCACGGGCGGATCATCAGGAATAGGAAAGGCACTGGCAGAAGAGTTTGGCAAAAACGGATCTAAGATTTTTATCACAGGCAGAAACGCAGCGGATCTCCGGCAAGCCGTAGTGGACTTGAAAAATAAAAATATTGACGCCCACGGTTTTCAGGCCGATGTGAGCGTGGAGGAAGACAATCGAAGAATGGCTGACGAAGCCATCAAGAAATTTGGGAGAATCGATGTGCTGATCAACAATGCCGGTATCACTATGCGTGCTTCATTTCAGGAAGTAGAGCTCAGCGTGATCAAAAAAGTGATGGATATAAATTTTTTTGGTGTGATTTATTCCACACATGCGTGCCTGGCTGAAATTATTAAAAGCAAGGGCTCTATTATTGGTATCTCTTCCATAGCTGGTTATAGAGGGTTGCCTGGGCGCACAGGGTACTCTGCCTCCAAGTTTGCACTTGTCGGATTTCTGGAGACCCTTCGCACGGAGTTGTTGTACAAAGGCGTGCATGTACTAACGGCTTGTCCCGGATTCACTGCATCTAATACTCGAAAGCGCGCCTTGAACAGCAAGGGGAATGAGCAAGGCGAATCTCCGCGTGATGAAAGTAGCATGATGAGTGCCGAAGAGTGTGCAGCTAGAATTTACAAAGCGACTGTAACGAGGCGAAAAATTTTGGTGATGACTAGGCAAGGAAAATTAACTGTGTTACTAAATAAGCTTGCGCCCGGCTGGATGGACAAAATTGTTTACAAAACGATGGCGAAAGAACCCGATGCGCCTTTTTAATAACAACTTAACTTTAGGTCTTACTCAAGAAGACAAGTTTGATGTTATCCGCCTTGTTGATACTCTTATAGAAATCCACCATTTCGTTGTATGAAGAAGCAGGAAACTCTCCTGGTTTCATTTTCAGTTTTCTCACATAGAGCAACTTCCCTTGGTCAAATTTCACCGTTGATTCATATTCACCGTATTGATTTGAAATCTTTATAGGTTGAGGCACGAATTCAGGGTAGATTTCTTCGGGAATGTGAAATGTAATAGAGTCAATATCTAAATAGGAACTCTTTCTCAATATCGGATTTTTTCGATTTTCATTTTTTGGTGGAATAGAGGTAAATCGGTTTAGCAAATTAGGAGTTAGAAAGATTCTTTTGCCGCTTACCGAAGCGTAGCGATTTAATGTTAGATCTACGTTTACGATAGCCGTGGGCACTTTGTCTTTCTTGTTTGTAAATGAAAACGTGCCGATTTCAAAACTCGGTACGGAGATATTCTCTTGCAACCATTTCTTTTGATCATCGGGTTGGCCCGTTACGCGAAAACTGAGTCCATTATTTTCATATTGCAAACCGGAATAAGCCGTAGTTACTTTGGCCTTTGCATTGCCAACATTATCGAGGTAAACAGTGGCTTTTTGAATTTGTGTATTCTGTTCTGTTTTTAATTTGGGGGTTCGTACAAGCTTCCCTCCGCCTTCAGTTACCATCAACGCCCAACGATCACCTGTGAAGTCGCCAGTATAACCAAATGGATTTGTTTGACTTGTACACTCAAGCCAAAGGGTGTCTTTGCCATTCGGCACCGATACAATGACATGGTTGAACTGGTGGCTGGGAAAGTCCTTTTCTAATTCTGCGGCACTAGGTCCAGCTTGAATAACCGTGTAATAGCCCTTTATGTCTATCTCCCTCAGTAAAGCAACGGTATAGTTTGAAAGAGCTTTACAATCGCCATAGCCATTTTCTTCTACAGTTGATGCAGGAAACGTCTGTAGACCACCTATCCCTAATTGAATACTCACATATCGCGTTCGATTTTGCAGGTACTCGTAGATCGCCTTTATTTTTGATTCTACAGTGGGCAGGTTTCTGGTGATTTCTTTTACTTTCAGTTTCGTTTGATCAGTTAATGTACCCCTACCTTCGTTAATGAGTGATAACCATCGACCCAGATTATCCCATGTTTGCATAGACCCTTTGTACCCATCATACTCAAACTCTGCAGGCGCGAGCATGACGTTAGGCAGTTGTTTACCGGAGGTATAGGGCTCAAATTTTTCTGGTTTAAAATCCTCGATGCTCCAAATTAGTTTTTCAGTTTCACCATTGACTTCTCTTTTCGGTTCTTTTATGAGATTCAGTTTATACCGCGGTTTTAGATTAAAAGGGAATTGCACTTCGTAAGTTTTTTTCTGTATAGAAACTTCATCATCCAAATAATATTGAAAATCTGGAATGCCATATAAGTATTGCCTCTCGGTTTCATATTCAAATTCAACCGTATAGGGGTAATTGCTTTGCGAGAGATCAAGCAATTTTACACGGTTATCTGAAAAAAGCCCATCGTAACTGCTGCGATCTACGATTTCATTGTTTTTTAATTTCTTGATCAAACCGCCTTCTCCATCATAGACATAAGCTGAGATAGTAATCACTTTTTCCATTTTATCATAGCCAATTGCTTCTGACGCAAACATTTTTCCCTTCGCATTCAGGATCGTGATAGCTTTATGTACGTAATAGCGCGACTTATTGATCGCCAAAATCTGGAAGCGGGAAAAATCTTCTCGGACCACTGCATACATGCCTTCTTTAAGTGTTGCGGGTATCGCGCTGACTGGATATTTCGGGCTATCTTTTGAAGTAGCTGCCAGGGTGAAAAAACACAAGCCTATGTACAGAACCGGTTTCATATTATTGTTTTTTCTTGAACACAATTTGCTCAGCTTGCTTGGCTACCATTTGATTATAAAATTCTCTTAAGTTTGGATACTCCTCTTGAGAAAAAATTCCTCTATTGATGGACAGCGTGCTGGTAATGCTAACGGTATTTCCAAATTGTGCGATGTTGTACAAGTATCGAGCGCCATTTCCAGGTAAAGCAAGTACTTTGCTTTTGGGCATTTCGTCTATGGTGTATTCCGCGGGAAGGGTTATCTTGATGGAATAGGTGTTGTCAAAGGGTGCCCCAAAATCTACCGGATAATTACGCTTTTCATCTTTGAAAGGGTTTGAGTCTTGCCTATTAGCAATAAACGGATTGAAATAGTAGGTGTTTCCGGCAATTGTAAAATGGTCGCTCACATTTAAATCGTAAATTTCTTTAAACGGCTGTTGTGCGTCATTTTCATTTTGAAATTCACTTTTGGTTATACTCCATGGCCGACTGCCAATCAAATCCTTAGTATAACTTTCTTTTCCTTTTGTAAAAAATGCTTTGCGCGCGCTTATCGAATGGTGGCCACTACGCTCAATTTTTAGCTTTCCTTTTAGTTGATCTTCTTCGCCAAGTATTAAATCAGCGCTAACATTGGTTTTTGCTTTGCTGTTTGGAGTTAAGTTGATCCATTCATAACCGTCATTTGAAACGACAAAACCCCTTCCGTTTAAACATCGCTCTGGCAACATACCGATTGATAGAAATTTATCGGTTGCATCCAGCAGTATGCTTTTGTCGTTCCATTTTGCTAAGCAGACCACATTATTGAATTGAGAAGAGACGGGTGTTGCCTCCCGAACAAAACCATGATCACGGGTGCTTATAAGAACCGGGCTGGCTTTTATATCTGCCTTTTCAAGCATGGATGCCAACAGTAAATTAATTTCAGCAGAACTCCCTTTTTTTTCATCTAATACTTTTCGAAGAGTATGGGCTGGATATTTTCGGGTCTGACCATCCCAAAGAATGGAACTACGAACAAATGAGAAAATAGCGCTAATTTTTTCTTCAAAAGAATTTTTGCCGGCCGTTACTTCGTCTACTTGCTTCTTAAGAAAATTGTTACCGGAGATTTCATCTCCGAGCCTTTCCTGGTAACTCCTGTTTATATCCTCCCAACTCCCCATGTAATTTTTTATTGGCGCGTTTGGGAACTTTGTGAATGACAGTTCAAAATTCATTTTTGAAATGAAGTCCTTTGAAGTAGTCATGAAGGGTTCGTCCTTAAAAGCGGCCACATCCTTGGCAACCCAACGATTTTTGTTTTCAATGAAATCTAATCTATCATTACTTACTCTACTTGTGCCCCCCAACCGATTTTCGCTCAAGGATGCCAATGATATAGATGAGTTAGCTGTAGAGTTTTCATTGATGAATAATGAAACATAACCTTGCATGTATTTTTCATAATTATAGTATTCAGGTATTTTTACCCTGTACTCACTCCACACGGTGGGAATTGTATTTTGAAATTCCCAGTCTTGAAAATTGAAAACGAAATCTGAAATAATTCGATAGGTGATTTCAAGCACGGATCCCACTTTAACATTCGGCCAGGTCACTTTTGTAAAGTTGAGATTGTCATCATATTTTTCCTTGAAAATAGATTCTGCTTTTGCCTTGGTTTCTACAATTTTTCCATTTTCCAAATTATAGGTTACTGCTTTCAGTCCAGAAATTTTTTCCTCATCGGTATTATTTCGGTAAAGAGGGATACTAAAGTCAGCCCATTTGAGGCCTTCCTTGCTTAAAATTTTTATCCTTCGGGTGCGTTCAAATTCTAGTTGGAAACCAGTAGTTTGATTATATCGCAGTTCTGACTCACCAAAGTCTACCAGCACCACAGCCTCTGCAGATGAGTCTTTTGCATAGACAGTCATTTTCATATCTTCTAGGGCAATATCTCCAAATTTGACCGGGGATTTTTGGGAAAAAGATACGGAGCATAGAAGGACGAGCAATCCGATCAAAATTAATTTCATATACTAAGTTAAGGTAAACCAAAACTCCGACAATTATTATCATTTGGCAACATGCTTGTGTGTATATTTTCAATTTTTGCAATAAACAGTTTAGGGATTGCTTGAATATTATTTGACATATTTGTTGTCCTTTTCATATCAAATGTCCAAATCCAAAACCTCCTTCTTCTGCCAAAGCTGCGGCTACGAATCTGCCAAGTGGCTCGGCAAGTGCCCCTCTTGCAATACGTGGAATTCTTTTGTGGAGGAAATCGTGAGTAAAGAAGAAACCAACAAAAATGATTGGAAGACGGAGTCAGGTAAAACGCGACAAGAAAAGGCGAAGACATTAAATGAAATCCAGTCTACCAAAGAAATACGGATCGATGCAGTTGACCAAGAACTAAACCGGGTGCTGGGAGGAGGAATCGTGTTTGGATCTCTGGTATTAATTGGTGGGGAGCCGGGCATTGGCAAGTCTACTTTGATGCTGCAAGTGGGGCTCGCACTAAAAAAACTTAGAGTTCTTTACGTCTCTGGCGAAGAGAGCGATCAGCAAATTAAAATGCGGGCCGAACGGTTGAGCGATCCGTCCAAAACATTGAATGAAAACTTTTTTGTTTTAACCGAAACTAACACAAGAAACATTTTTCAGGCAGTAGAGTCCATCCAGCCACAGCTTTTGATTATTGATTCCATTCAAACTCTTCACTCACATCAATTAGATTCTGTGGCGGGAAGTGTGGGGCAGGTGCGTCAATGTGCTGCCGAGCTGATGAGGTTTGCAAAGGAAACTAATACCCCTGTTTTTTTGGTTGGGCATATTACCAAAGACGGCATGCTGGCGGGGCCAAAAGTTTTGGAGCACATGGTCGATACGGTTCTTCAATTTGAGGGAGATCGTCATCTGGCCTATCGCATTTTGCGCACCACCAAAAATCGTTTTGGCTCTACCTCAGAAATTGGCATTTATGAAATGCTTGGTACTGGCTTACGCGAAGTTTCAAATCCATCCGAGATATTGATTTCTCAAAAAGACGGAAACCTGAGTGGCGCCACCATTGGTGCTACTATTGAAGGGAATCGTCCATTATTAATTGAGATTCAATCGTTGGTAAGTCCGGCATCGTACGGTACGCCTCAGCGCACGCCCACAGGCTTCGATCAAAAAAGATTGAATATGCTGCTGGCGGTCTTAGAAAAACGTTGTGGTTTTCGCATGGGCACGCAAGATGTTTTCCTCAATATGGCGGGCGGCATAAGTGTAGAAGATCCCGCTATTGACTTAGCGATTTGTATTTCTATCATTTCTTCGATGGAAGAAATCCCGGTGTCAGATAAAATTTGTTTTGCTGCTGAGGTAGGCTTGGGGGGAGAACTGAGGGCGGTGAATCGGATCGATCAACGCATATCGGAAGCCGAGAAACTTGGATTTAAAGAAATCTATATTTCGAAGTACAGCCAAAAATCGCTGGACACGCAGAAGACCAAAATTCAAGTCAAGTCTTTTGGTAAACTCACAGAAGTGTTTCAGGACCTGTTTGCAAAGTAAGCTTCTCTCTGATTTTAGAATGGCCGCAAAAAATCAAAAATTAATTTCTAAAGAGATTCAAGGGTACATTTTCGAGAATGAAAATATCGATGAAAAGAAACTGCTCTTGTCTAAGCACGAAATTTTGGGCACACCCGCACCGTTGGTTGCCATTCAAATTATTGGTAGAAGAAAAGCCAAACGCAAATTGCCATCGTGGTATGAAACGACTGGAATTTTGTATCCACCGTCTTTGAACTTGGAGCAGAGTTCTTCAGAAGCAACCGGAAAATTTAAGATAGGGATCATTCAAAGAAATCTCAGCACATTTGAAAAAGCCGTTGACTTAACCGGTGGATTTGGTGTGGATACTTTTTGTTTCGACAAGGTTTTTGATCACGTAGTGCATGTAGAGCCAGATGCTGAGCTTCAACAAATCGCAAAACACAATCACCAGCTTCTGGGAGCAATAAAGGTTCAATACAAGCATCAACCAGCAGCAGAGTTCTTGCAACAGAATGCGGATAGTGTTGATTTGTTTTATATCGATCCATCGCGAAGAAGTAAGGCTGCAAAAGTTTTCAAATTGGCTGATTGTATTCCGGATGTGACAGAGCTATTGGCAGACCTTTTTAAACAGTCAGAATATGTTTTGCTAAAAGCTTCTCCGATGTTGGATGTGCAACAAGGGCTGCGCGAGTTAAAGAATGTAAAGCAAGTTTGGGTGGTGTCTGTTGACAATGAATGCAAAGAATTATTATTTTTAGTAGAAAAGGATTTTGTAGGCGAAGCGTTGATTGAAGCGGTAAACCTCAATGCGAACGGTGAACCCTTTCAATCTTTTGACTTCAGGTTTTCGGAAGAGAGGCAGTTAAAAGTCAACGTAGGTACTTTATGCCAGTATTTGTATGAACCAAATGCTTCTATATTAAAGGCGGGAGCTTTTCAACTTATTGCAAATCGATATGGAGTTTATAAAATAGATGTTAACACACATCTTTACTCCTCAGATTTGCTTGTCACTGATTTCCCGGGTAGGATTTTCAGGGTGGTAAGTATTAACCCAAACTCAAAGCAACTGCATCAGTTGCTTCCTGACGGAAAAGCAAATGTAGTCACCCGCAATTACCCGTTGTCCCCGGAGGGACTGAAGAAGAAACTAAAATTGAAAGATGGAGGGGAAAAATATGTGATTGGGTTTTCAGAAAAAAAAGGAAAGTCGATAGTGGTTGCGGAACGAATCAAATGAACTCTAACATTACATAGACCGCATAGGCCGTTGCGGAAATCGCGCCATAAAGCTTAATCACTTTCATTCGATTTTGCCTATCCTCCCACCACAGCATGATCCACGGCTTGATCAGGCCCGCGATCAGTCCCAACAGGGCGCTGATGGAGATTAGCAAAAATAGATTTCGGATATAAAACATAGGCTAAGGTCAGTTTTATTAAGGCGAAGCTTTATCCTCTAAAGTTGTTGATTTCATCCTAGCGGTTTTCATATCTAAATATATAATTTGTAGTTTTTTTCTCTCACCTGTTAAGGCGCCAACGAAAAGCAAAACAAGTACTATTACTGTTTTCAAGAACGAAGATTAGTCTTTTGTTTCTTAGTTTTTTGAGCTCCTAATAAAATCTTCTTGCGCGACAACTCGGTTGATAGACAGAGTCACCAACTTAGAACAATTAATAAGTCGAAATATGAATCACCTGCTGCCCCTTACGAAAAGCCTGGCCGCGCTGCTCAATAAAATCGCCTTGACGAGATACGTCAAGTAGGTTATTAATGTACTCTTCGAGTAAGGGCTGTTTTGCGGTGATCGGTGCACCGTATGTAACAGCTTCATCTATGCAGGCATACAACAGTTTTGGGAACTCCTGTAAAAATAAGTTGTTGTTGATAAAAAGATCGACTCCCTCTACCCGATTTCCGGTTACCGACATGAACCCGATAACGGTTGGGTCGTTGTCGAAAATCCGTTGAAAGTAATCAACATATTCTTGTTCGGCCCTTCGAAATTGTCGGTTGTTGGCATGGTCAGTATAAGCATCGGTATTGCTAGTCACACCATCGCGTTTGTTGCTTTTGGAAACTTCATCCCATACATCTTGTTGACCTTTTTTATGGTCAATAATATCGCGCAGATGTTCGTTGGCCATTCCATAATACTCAGAAAATTTCTGATCGTTATTTTCTCCTTTGTATTTCCATCTACCCTTCTCCACACAAAACACGGGAATTTTTACGCGTCCCTCTCCGGGTGGTATCAACATATCCCTTGCCACTACCCGGTCTTGTTTGCCGCCTTGTAAAATCTCGCCTGACATGATAAAGAGTGTGTCGCTGGACAGGTTTCTGCCGATCAATGTATTGACCGATCCACCTGTACCTGATTCACTAATAACAATCTTATCGTTTACCATTGCTTGGTGCAGCGAAAGATAATAACCCATGTTGCCAACGGCCTCACTAAAATTATTCTTCGCGCGGATGGGGATTAACCTAAGATTTTTAAACGTGTACTTTTCCGGTGTAGAAAAATCAGCCACTACTAAATTTGAATAAAAAGGAAAGAAATCTCCGGTTGGCTGAATCCGCGTGCTGGCAATTACTTCAATACCTATTTTGACAGATGGTACCCTTAGACTTCGGATGAGATAATCATAAAATCGATCTTCTGAGCTAGCCTTAGAAAAACTTTTTAGATCCAAGAGTACCTCCGCCTCGCGCATGGTGTTATTCCAAATACTTGGGGAGAATAGAGCTGTCACTTCGCCCTTCTCATCGCTGATGTAGGTGCTCGGTGCTGTGCGGGTGGGAGAAGACAAAACCACAACAGGAATTTTACCCAACGCTTGAGTGCTATTGGCAATAGAAAAAACCATGCGGCCATTACTATTTCCCGTCAACCGAATCAAATTGGCAGAAGGACGAATATTAATCTGATCCAACAGTTGTTGCAGTTGCACATAACTTTCAATCGCTAAAAAAAAGGGCTTGCCTTGGTAAGTTACTTCAATGTTATCACCCCAATAATCCTTTAAGGTAAGAAGCGAACGAAAATAAAAGTCAATGGCGGTAGCCATGGCGTTATCTTTTTCCGACTGTAAAGCTTTTTCAAAAAAACGCATTGCCATCGTCTTAACATCCGTGAGAGTCTTTTGCTTTTGCGCAGAGTAAACTACTTTTGAAAGGCGATAATAGCACCAATAAGTTTGATCATCTTCATAGGTAGCAACACGCTCGAAATCCTGAATTTCAGCCGCGGCCATCGTCTTCACGTTGGATTCATACTCTTCTTTAAATTGATAGTTCTTATCAATTTGACTTAAGATAGAAGTGCTGCTAATGGTAATCTTTATTTCACTAACCAAGTCTTGCAAAGCATTCTTTTTGGCAATACCGCTGTAATCGGTCAGGCGCTTGTTGGCACTGCCAACGCCCACATAATAGCCCTCTTCGTTGGGCTTGCTGCTTACCCAAAGAGGTCGCACATTTTGGCAGATAGAGAATTGACATACAGATAGCAAAAAAACAAAGGTTATTGCTTTCATAGGATGGGATTTCTTACTGAATTAAACGGGAAAGATCAATGGAAGTATAAAAAACTAACGAATTTTTAGTTGAATTACAGTCAGCAAAACGAGAACAATAATAGTGCTATCCTGTTTATCACAGAAAAAACAAAAACCCGGAATTTCTTCCGGGTTTTTTTGGACTCAATTAGTATCGTACATCTTGTGTCTTTTTTCTTACGGTCTAAAAAGGATATTCTCCTTTGCCGATCGCGTGGTTAGCTACTTTGCGTCTGGCTTCTTTTAAGTTGAACGGATCAATTTTAGTAAAACGCTTCAAGCCTAACAACATCAACCGTTGCTCATCTCCTTCCGCGAAAGCGAAGATAGCTTGCTTGCCTGCACCGGCTGCTTTTTCAATGGCGTAGTGTAAATAAATCATTGCCATGGCGATTTCCAGCTCGCACGCTTTTTCCCCCCGCACACCAATCAATTTTTCTACGCGCAACAGTACCGACTCGGCCACGTATCCTTCAATGAGCATATCGGCTAAGTTCATGAGTATCTCTTGCTCTTCAGAAAGCTTCATCATAAACTTTTGTACGGCCGCCCCCGAAACCATCAAGCCTGCCTTTTTCAAATTGGCTAAGGCTTTTTTCTCTTTTGCGAAAATGGTAGTATCGTCACCTGATCCAAAATCAGGAATCGAAGTGAGCTCCTTTAACACCGCCATGGTAGGATTCATCAAATCCAACGTGCCTTTCATCGCACGCTTCATCAGCATATCGATGGTAAGCAGGCGGTTGATTTCGTTTGTTCCTTCAAAGATTCTGTTAATGCGTGCATCGCGGTACGCACGATCCATTGGACCTTCCGCGGAGAACCCCATTCCTCCATATATCTGCACGCCCTCGTCTACTGAAAAATCCAATACTTCGCTACCATGGACTTTCAGAATTGCGCACTCAATAGCAAATTCTTCTAATGCTTTTAAGCGGGCTTGTCCTTTTTCCATGCCTCCTGATACGAATGCCTCGTAAGCATCATCAATGTTTTGAGAGGCTCTGTAGTGAGCGGACTCAGACGCGAAAATCTTGGTAACAACTTCTGCTATCTTGTGCTTGATCGCGCCAAAATTGGAGATGGAAGTTCCGAATTGCTTGCGTTCATTTGAATATTTGATTGCTTGACTGATAGTTGCCTTTGATCCACCCAATGCACCTACTCCCAGTTTAATTCGCCCGATGTTCAAAATATTTACTGCGATCTTAAAGCCATTTTCGCGCTCGCTCAATAAATTTTCAACCGGCACTTTACAATCAGTGAAGAAAACCTGACGGGTAGAAGAACCTTTGATACCCATTTTCTTTTCTTCTTCATTCATGGTGATGCCACCGAATGTTTTTTCTACGATAAAGGCAGTAAGGTTTTTATCGTTATCGATTTTGGCAAACACGATAAAAATATCTGCAAAGCCTCCGTTGGTGATCCACATCTTTTGACCGGTGATCAAGTAATGTTTTCCATCTGCAGAAAGTTTTGCTTTGGTCTTTCCACTGTTTGCATCCGAACCAGAATCAGGTTCTGTTAAACAGTAACTTGCTTTCCACTCACCAGAAGCAAGTTTGGGAATATATTTCTGCTTTTGTTGCTCATTACCATAGTACAAAATTGGAAGTGTACCAATGCCTGTGTGAGCAGAAATAGCGACAGCGAAAGAATACCCCGCTCCAACCGCTTCTGCAACTAGCATAGTTGTGTTAAAGTCCATTCCAAATCCACCTAACTCTTGTGGAACAGAAGTGCCTAACAAACCAAGCGCGCCAGCTTTATCTAAAAGCGCGGGCATCAATTTTGGGTCTTTTTGCGAGTCGATTAAATCTAAATGAGGATAGACCTCTTGCTTCAAAAAATCTTTGCACGTTTGGGCAATCATTTTTTGCTCTTCGCTGAACTCTTCGGGTATGAAGATTTCGTGTGCTTGTGTTTCGCGGATAAGGAACTCCCCGCCTTTAATTGCTTTTTTGGTTTCAGTTATTGTGCTCATATTTTATTAGTGACGTAAGAAACAAGACGTTAGACGTAAGACCCTTGGCGCAACGTCTTGATTAAGCCAAAAGTCATTTTTTGTATTTCAGATATTTTCGGTGACAAACTCTCTAATTGCTCCTCGCTTATAATATTTACATCAGAACTTAGAATAAGAAGTGTCTCAAGCTCATAAGCGGAGCCAAGACTAATATTTAAAAAGTGTGAAAAATCTTTATCCGTATTTCTTCCAGAGCCTTCTGCAATATTGGTTGGAATAGAAACAACACACCTTCGTATTTGCGAAATCAATCCATATTTTTCAGAGGCAGGAAAGGTTGATGTCAATTCATAAACCTCTTTGACAAGGAATCTTGACAGTTGCCACACCTTTAACTCTTTAAAATTGTGCATCGATTAGGCTTACTACTTACATCTAATGTCTTACGGCTAGTTAAGCAACTCATAAATCCCCGCCACCCCTTGTCCTCCTCCTACACAAGCAGTCACCATACCATATTTCTTCTTTTGCCTGCGGAGTTCGTTGAAGAGCTGCACCGACAAACGCGCGCCTGACGAACCAAGCGGATGGCCAACGGCAATCGCTCCTCCGTTTACATTTAGCTTTGAGCGATCTATCCCCAACTCTTTCACCACAGCAAGTGATTGTGCAGCAAAGGCTTCATTCAATTCTATTAAATCAATGTCTTGCAATTTCAATCCGGCAATTTTTAGTGCTTTAGGGATTGCTGCTACTGGCCCAATGCCCATGATGCGCGGATCAACTCCGGCAGTAGCGTAACTCACCATGCGGGCAATGGGTTTTAAATTTAGCTGCTTCACCATGTGCCCACTCATCACCATCACAAACGCAGCACCGTCTGATGTTTGGGAAGAGTTTCCGGCAGTCACCGATCCGCCCACTGCAAATACTGGTTTTAGTTTTGCTAACCCTTCCACTGTGGTATCTGCGCGAATCCCTTCATCTGTCTGCACGATAAACTCGCGGATTTTCTTTTTCATATTTTCATCCACGTACGTTTCCTTTACGGTGATGGGCACTACCTCGTCTTTGAATTTTCCTTCCTTCCAAGCGGCACCTGCTTTCATGTGCGACTCATACGCAAACTGATCTTGCTCTGCGCGTGTAATCTTAAACTGTTTAGAGACCTCTTCGGCCGTCAACCCCATGCTGGTGTAGTAAGTTGGGTTATCTTTTGCGATGGCGTAGTTTAAGGCCGTCTTAAAACCCATCACAGGAACCAGAGACATTGATTCGGTACCTCCCGCAATAATAATATCAGCCTGGCCTGCTTGGATGCGATGACTTGCGATGGCAATCGTTTCCACGCCCGATCCACAATAGCGGTTGACAACCATACCCGGAACATCAAGACCTAATGAAAGCAATGCGATAATGCGTCCCATCTGCATACCTTGATCTGCTTCCGGCACTGCATTGCCCACAATCAGATCGTCAATCATTTTATTCTCCACACCCGGCACGGACTTCACCAAATGTTTAATCACATCTGCGGCCAAATCATCTGGTCGGGTAAATCTGAATCCGCCCTTCTTAGCTTTTCCAACACCTGTTCTAAAACCTGCTACAATGTATGCGTCCATATTTTTTAATTAGTGGTAAGACATAAGTATTAAGAAGCAAGACTGGTAGCAGACAATCTTATGTCTTACTACTTAAGTCTTACGTCTAGTTTCTCAAAGGTTTTCCCCCGGTCAATATCGCCTGAATTCTTTCTAACGTTTTCTTCTCACCTGTTAAAGAAAGGAATGCTTCACGCTCCAAATCGAGTAAATACTGCTCGCTCACTTCTTGTGGGGATGTCAAATCTCCTCCGCACATGATGTTGGCGATCCACTTTGCAACTTTAGCATCGTGGTCAGAAATATAATTTCCCATCCGCATACCTTGCAAACCCGCAAGGAATAATGCCTGACCCGTTCTTCCTTGGACTTTTATGTTTCGGGCCTGTGGTTGCATGGTATAACCCGCCTCTGCTAAATCTAACACCGCTTGTTTTGCGTCTGCGATCTGGCGGTCTTTGTTCATCGATACGCGATCCAACTTTTTCAGGATGCCATATTCGCGCGCTTCTTCTGCTGAAGTGGCCACCTTTGCCGTTGCGATGGTCATGAATGCATTTTGCAGTGCATTCAATTCTACATCTCCGTCCTGGATTGAATCGCTAACGCGCTTAGTAAATTCTTTGGTACCCCCTCCTCCAGGGATTAGGCCAACCCCCACTTCTACTAATCCGATATATGTTTCAGCCGCTGCCTGTGCGATATCAGCGTGCATCGTCATCTCACAACCACCGCCCAACGTTCTTCCTTGTGGACAAACTGCTACGGGCACTGAAGAATAACGAATGCGCATCACCGAGTTTTGAAAAGCTTTGATCATAAAATCAATCTCATCATAATCTTGCTCAATCGCGTACATGAATACCAAACCGAGATTTGCGCCAAGCGAGAAATCTGCTCCTTGATGGCCGATCACCAATCCACGATAATCTTTCTCTGCCAAGTCGATGGCTTTGTTCATTCCTTCGATCACCGCACTGCCAAGGGTGAAGCTTTTGCTGTGCCAGCCGAAGTTAAGCACTCCATCCCCGAGGTCAATGATTTTAGAATCGGCATTCTTCCAAACAATGTTTTCAGCTTTGTTTTCAAGTATGATAAAACTCTCTCTGCCCGAAATGGCTTTGTAAGTTTTGGTAGGGATGTCGTAATATTTTTTCTGGCCGCCTTCCGATTTATAAAAGGATTTATTTCCGGCCGCCAACATTTCATACACCCATTGTGCAGGCTTGTAGCTCAATGCTTCCATTTGGGGAATGCATTTTTCAACCCCTACTGCATCCCATGTTTCGAACGGGCCCAAGTCCCAACCGAAGCCACCGCTGACGGCATCGTCAATACGGAAAAGCTCATCGCTGATTTCTGGAATGCGATTGGTAACGTATTGAAACAATCCAAAGAAGCAATCGCGATAAAAATCACCTGCTTTATCTTTGCCAGCCAGCAAAACTTTAAAACGATCTTTTAAATTGTCAATCGCCTTTGTTGTTTCCAGCGTTGCAAACTTTGCTTTTGCTTTCGGCTTATATTCTAATGTCTTTAAATCAAGTGTTAATATTTCTGTTTCGCCCTTGGCATTTTTAGATTTCTTGTAAAAACCCTGACCTGTTTTATCGCCCAACCACTTGTTCTGCTCAAGTTTGGTGACTACTTCCGGAAGCTTAAACATTTCGCGGCCTTCGTCATTTACCAATCCTGCGTAGAGATTGTTGGAGACTTTTACTAACGTATCCAAACCAACAACATCTGAGGTACGGAATGTTGCTGATTTTGGTCTGCCAATAACAGGACCAGTTAATTTATCAACTTCATCCACATTTAAATCATACTTGCCCATGGAGTCAATTACTTTCAGCAATCCAAAAATACCCACGCGATTTCCAATAAAAGCAGGTGTATCTTTACAAAGCACGGTTGTCTTTCCTAAGAAAAGATCGCCATAATGCATAAGGAATTTAGTGACAGTAGGATCTGTTTTTCCTGTAGGAATAATCTCCAATAATTTCAAATATCGAGGAGGATTGAAAAAGTGTGTGCCGGCAAAGTGTTTTTGAAAATCTTCACTTCTTCCTTCTGCCATCAAGTGAATAGGAATGCCTGACGTGTTGGAAGTGATCAGCGTGCCCGGTGCTCTGTGTTTTTCTACTTCTTCGTAAACTTTCTTTTTGATGTCCAGGTTTTCTACTACCACTTCAATTGTCCAGTCCACATTTTTGATTTTGGACATGTCGTCTGTAAAATTTCCCAACTTCACACGCGAAGCAAATTTTTTGCTGAACAACGAGGCGGGATTTGCCTTCATCGTTGCCTCGAAGGCGCTGTTCACGATTCTATTTTTTACGGCAGGATGATCGAGCGTTAAATTTTTCTTTTTCTCGTCATCGGTCAGTTCTTTGGCTGCGATGTCCAGCAAAAGAACTTCGCAACCAATATTGGCGAAGTGGCACGCAATTCGCGAACCCATAATTCCTGATCCTAAAACGGCAACTTTGCGAATGGTTCTGTTCATATTTTTACCAAATGGTTTTTATATTGTACAGTTTGATGTTTTTATCTACTGTCACTATAGTTAAGTTTCTGTTTTCTGCTTGAGCAATTAAAATTCTATCAAAGGGATCACGGTGAAGTAACGGAAGGTCTTTCACAATCTCAATTTGTTCTATTGAAATTGAAATGATTTGGAATCCTGCATCTTTTACGAATTCAACGATTGAGATAAATCCTTTTTTTAATTCCAGCTTACGAATACTGAGTTTTATTGCGATTTCCCAAAATGTTGCCATACTTACATATTTCGTATTCTCATTGTCTTCTATCAATTGCCTAGACATAACTGACAATCTTTTACCATCACCTGCTGCTAGCCAAAGTAATGAATGAGTATCTAAAAGTAAGTCCATCACATATGATCTTTGAAGTCCTCCAATGGTTCATCAAAATCATCGCCCATTATAATAGTACCCTTCAATGCTCCAAATATCGCGGGTTTTTCAACTTCTTTATTTCCATTTTTTAGTTTCTTTGACTGAACCAACAAAAAATCAATAAAGTCGATCACTTCATTTTGCTTCTCCTCAGGAAGTTTCGCTAGTTTCTCCTCTAAAATTGATGTTGACATATCTTTAAAATTTATACTGTTACCTTTCCGTAAATACTATTCTTCTCAATAACCTGATTAATGCTCTTCACCACTTCAAAAAAAACATTCAGTTTTTGAGCCGAAACCTCTTCGCGGATAGCTTCATTAAATCGTAAAACCGTTTCGCGCGATTTCTCTTTCATTTTCTTCCCTTCTTTGGTCAAATAAACTTTCACCGATCGTTTATCATTTTTATCTATTTCTCGATAAATCAATCCTTTTTCCTCCATCGAGTTAATAAGCCTTGTCAAACTCCTTGGCTCCAATCCCATCAGTGGTCCTATCTTCATGGCAGCCGCTCCTTCCTCTGAAGGAATGTTCAACAATGCATACCCAATCGACATCGTTCCGTCATAATTCAATGCCTGCTGATTGTACATGCGCGCGATAGCATGCCAAGCAGTTTTAATGTGATAGTCGATGGTTTCTTCTCTTTTCAAACTTTTACCAAGGTATGTAAAAATTATTCTGCATGCCGAGTATTTTCGAAAAAATATTTTTGGCAGCGGTATTGAGTTGGGGGGCTGCTGACGTCCGTCATACTTGGGCGTGTAAATCAATCATAAAGCTGTCTGTTATATGTCATTTGATAAAAAAACCCACCTCCAGACCTTTGAAACGGCAAATCCTTAAATTTTATGAAATATAAACTGAACACAATCCAGCTTTTCCTAGTCCTATTTGTGGGGCTTTATTTGCCGATTCGGGGGCAAAACCTCTACAAACAAACCAACGCTTCCAACATCACTTTAGCCGGTACATCTACACTGCACGACTGGACAATGACCTCTTCGGAGACGGATATACAAGCTTCTTTTAAATTAAATGAGGCCGGGATTCCAATACAACTAAAATCCCTAACACTGTCGGTGCCTAGCCAGAGTTTGAAAAGTTCAAAAAAGGCGATGGACAAAAATGCCTACCGCGCACTAAAAACCGACAAAAATAAAGTCATTTCTTTCAGCTTGTCCTCGGCAACGGTGGAAAAGAACCTGTTCCAATGTCTCGGAAATCTCACGATTGCGGGAGTCACAAAACCAGTAAAAGTGGATGCAACCTGCGAGGTGGGAGCCAACAAGTCGATAGCATGTAAAGGAAAAAAACAAATCAAGATGAGTGACTTTCAAATGGAGCCTCCCTCTTTCATGTTTGGTACCGTAAAAACAGGAGACGAGATCGTTGTAAGCTTCAACGTTGAACTGGCACCAATAAAAAACTAACTAATACAACTAAAACAAAACCGATTAAACTATGAAAACAAAATGTACCTATTTAAATGCAGTGATTGCTTTGATGCTCTTCTGCCCGTTGGGCGCGTTGGCGCAGTTACAACCGGACATGCAATACTTTCGCCATTACGACAAGCGCGGCATAAATGTATTTGAAACCACCAAGACAGATACCATTCCATTTGGTGGTTTGAAAATTCGCTTTGGTGCTGGATTTACGCAAGGTTTTCAAAGCCTCAACCACAGCAATGGATTAACTTTACCACCGCCTGCGCCTCAACTTTATGAAATGGGTGGCGGATTTCCGCTTGCACAAGCCAACCTTAATATTGACGTTCAATTGTACGATGGCGTTAGTTTAAACCTGGTTTCATACATGTCGTCACATCACCACAACGAATTTTGGGTAAAAGGTGGCTACCTGCAAATCGACAAAGTGGGGTTTCTAAAAAGCGAATTCTTTGACAACCTGTGGAAAAACCTCACTTTAAAAGTAGGGCACATGGAAGTGAATTATGGAGACGCTCACTTTCGCAGAAGCGATGGCGGCCACACGTTGTGGAACCCTTGGATTGAAAACAATATAATGGATGCCTTCACCACCGAAATTGGTGCCGAGTTATATTGGAAAAAAGACGGCATCATTGTGATGGGCGGATTTACCGATGGCGAAATTCAAGGTAACATCGCAAACCCATCTGCACCTGCGGGTGCAAAACGCGCCCCCTCCCTGTATGCAAAAGTTGGTTTTGACAAACAATTAAATGATAACCTGCGCGTACGGCTTACCGGTTCTGCCATGACAACCAGCTCATCTGCCAACAACACGTTGTTTGGTGGTGACCGCACTGGATCCAATTATCAATTTGTGATGGATAATGCCCCCGTAAGTGTAACAGGTAACTACACTTCAGGTCGTTTCAATCCTGGCTTCCGCGATAGTCAAACTGCCTTTGTGATAAACCCCTTTGTGAAGTTGAGCGGACTGGAAGTGTTTGGTACGTTTGAATGGGCAAGCGGTAACAGCGCATTTGAAAACGGAGAAGGAGCAACCTATGCAAAACAAGACGATCGTAAAGCTCAACAAACTGCCGTAGAGGCTTTGTACCGCTTTGGTAAGGATGAGCAGTTTTATTTGGGCGCGCGTTACATTACTGTTAATGCTACAATAGGAGAAGGTTATACAGCCGCTATCGCGGGAACCCGCTACGATGTAACTATCGATCGCACTTCTTTTGGCGCAGGGTGGTTTATTACCCGCAATATCTTGCTCAAAGGCGAATACGTAACTCAGAACTACGGTGGCTTTCGCGATACCGGGGCAAACAACAGATTCTTTAACGGTAAGTTTGATGGCTTTGTCATTCAAGGTGCCATCTCCTTCTGATGATGAGCAAGTCTAAAGGCAAGTTCCGGTCAGCGCTGTAGCTGACCGGATTTTTTTTGGTTTAACTCGTATCAAAAATGAAAGTGGCTTTATTATTTATTCTCACACTTTTCGTTTCTGCCTATGGCGGGGATTTTCACACGCCATTAGTTCATCGATTGATAGTCCTTCCCGAAAGTCAGTTGGTAATTGGCGGCAAAACGAACGTTAATAAATTTATCTGCGTGATTCCAAAGTATATTGGAAATGATACACTGGTGTTACATGAAGGCGGCAAAAACATTCGTCCTGTGTTTGTCAGGGGTGAAGTGCAATTGGACGCATCCAGTTTTAATTGTGGTATTGCCTTGATGACTTCCGATTTTCGTAAAACCATAAATGCCGTATCCCACCCTGCCATCGTCATCGATTTTATCTCCTTTGAAAGAAGCCCACGCTATACCGCTGGAAAAGATAGCTTCAAGGGCATCATAAAGATTTCGTTGGCTGGTGTCACCCGATTATTTGAGATGGATTGTTCGATCGAACCGAAGCCCAACGGGCTGATTCATTTGAAAGGTGGCCGCGATTTTGTTTTTGCTGATTTTAATTTGGAACCCCCAAAAAGAATGATGGGGTTGGTGAAAGTACACCAACAATTAAATGTTTCTTTCGAACTGATTCTTAAATTGGACACCGACTATTGAGCGACTGAACAAGTTTGAGTCGCCTCCCGTTATGGCTGTGATCCATAAAAAATCCAGACACTAAAAATCCAGATAAAAATGAATTAAGGCTCTTCGCTAAGCTTTCTTTGCTGACGATAGCCCCACCAAAAAGTAATGAAAAAGCCAATCCTTACAAGAGGGCGAAAATAGCAACGCAAAAATTGTTGATACGGTCGGTAGGGAAGCGGTTGATCATTTTTAATTTAACTATTTTCTATGCCGGGCTAGCGCGGCTGCCTGCCCAATCCAATTATCCCGCCCAATGCGAGCGGGAAAAAATTTGATAGATGACGTCACGTGGTCAATTATTTGAGGCGTAAACTCACTGATTTGTCGAAAGGTATAAATACCCAGGCCATTCAGCTTTTTTTCAATGACGGGGCCTATTCCAGAAATATGTTTTAAATCATCTTTGTGCTTTTCTGCTATCTCCGCGCCTGCCAATTGCTGCCCGGCAATAAAATCTGAAAAAACCGGTTCCTTTCGTACTGACTTTGCTGTTCTTGCCACTTCCAATTGGCTGGCCAATTTTTCATTTCCTTCTTTTGTTTCGGCCAATTGATTTTCTAACTGCTTCATTTGAAACGCGATTCGACCCAATTCCACATCGGCCAATTGTACTTTTGGCCGAAGAGCCTGAAGTTCTTCTCCCGAGCGCAGTGCTTCCCTTTTTTCAAGTTCAACTTCTGATTTCAGTTTTTCCTTTTCTGCCTCCAACGTTTGAAAATCTGCTTTGAAAGTCTGCTGTGACCGCGCCAATTTTAATTCCATCCGTTCTGCTTGCCCTTCGCTCTCTTGTATACGCTTTAATAATTCAGCTCGCTCCATTCGGCCAGCATTAATGTTCGCAGATTTTTCATCGATTGAAGTTTGTCTTAAATACCAGGCAATTCCAAAACCAATTAACACAGTCACTAACAGCATAACGAGTACTTCAACAATGCCCATGGTGGTTTCATGTGGGCTGAAGTGAGCAGGGTCAATGAGAAGGCCTTTTACCCCGAACAAATACCATTGAGACGAAATAATGCACCAAACAAAAAAGACGGCAATTAGAATATAGCTTATTCTCATACAAATAGATTTGAAGACATGAAACTACCAAAAATTCGGCCAATAGCTTAATTTACGATAAGTAATGTAGCTTTACACCGAGAAAAAGTGAACTAAATATGGGCCAAGTAGAACAATTCAATACCTATCGCAGCCAAATGAATGAACGCATTGCGGCAGCGGATAACTTAATTATAAAACGCATTTTTAATTTAGATACCAATGCCTATCAAGCGGGCGCACTGGATGTAAAAGCGAAAGAATTGATTGGCCTAACCTGCTCATTGGTTTTGCGCTGCGATGATTGCGTAAAGTATCATTTGGGGAAATGCAAGGAGGTGGGATTTTCTACGGAAGAAGTGCATGAAGCCATGGGCGTAGCTACGCTTGTGGGCGGAACGATTGTAGTGCCACATTTGCGCAGGGCATTCGAGTATTGGGACGAACTGAATAAAAATTAGATGTTCAAAAGAGATTTAGATGCCGAACGGCAGTGGGCTGCCTTGTTAGCAGAAATAGAAAAGCAGATCGATAAAAAACCAAAAGATCTCAACGAGGTTTTATTTCTGATAGGCGTGCAGGAGTTGGGGCAAGGCGCAAAGCGTTTCGAAAAGGAAGAGAAGCAAGACTTGATGCATATTGCTATTTGCAAAGTGCTTAGCTTGGCTGGCTACTACGAATTGGAAGGTTTGGACAAAGATGGCTGGCCTCATTGGAAACTAATTAACAAACTTCCTCACTTCGATATTCTTGAGCAAGAAAAACTTCTCAAGATGCATGTGATCGAATATTTTGAGAAGGAATATGGGTGGCGGTTAGAAGTTAAGTCGGAACAAAGCGACAACTAAAATTTCGTTTAGACTTTCTCCATCGTTAATGCGAGCCTTTAAAAATTACTTCTCGCAAAAAGTCCCTTTGGCAATGTACAGTTGCTTTCTATCTACGTCTAAGAGCCCTTCACGGACGGCAGGATCGTTCTCGATCACTTCGGCTTGTATTTCTCCTTTCATCACTAGGATACCGCCTTCATGGTCGCCAAAAATGCCTTCGGCAATCACGTTGCCGGTCTTTTTGATTTCTTTTAGATAGTTATCATGTTTGCCAAATAGCTCGGGCGCATCTTGCACGTTAAATTTTGCGATGTTGGGAATGTACCGAACAAAAGAATACTTGGTTGTTTGAGTAGGTTCTTGCAATGCACAAATGGAGCCATATCGTGGAGTATACAAAAGGATTTCCGCGCTCCACTGATCAGCTTGCATGGCGGGATCGTTTTGTATCCATTCGCTAACTCGCTCTTTTGAGTTGGTATCAAAAATAAAAATTCCACCACCGCCCTCAAACCGCCCGGCAGCCAATAGCTTTCCTTCCTTGGCCATCTTTTTGGTATAGGCAATGTGGCCCTCCATCAATTTATCGATCTGCTCTTTGGGTAGCTCCTGTTGATCGGTACGTTTATTTAATAAAATAAAAACAGATGACTTACTCTGGGCACAAAGCTGCGGAGTGACGCTAACTACCAGCAGGACAAGCAACACGTTTTTCATTGTATAAAACTACTTTTGTTTTCCTATAATTAAAACACCGGTTAAGATTAAAACCGTGCCTGCAATTTGCCAAACAGTTACCCCCTCACCCAGAAAAGTATTTGCAAGTAGGATGGTTGAAACAGGTCCCACACTACCAACAATCGCGGTATTGCCCGACCCAATTTTGTTGATGGAGGCGGTCACTAAGTACGAAGGCAGCACGGTTGAAAAAACGGCCATTAAAAAACTGTACACATAAACAAGCGGGGGCAAATTCCACAACGACACGTTACCAAAAACCGCAAAGTGAAGAAACACACCTATTGAAGCAAAACTCATTGCATAGCTATTGAATTTACTTGCGCCAACTTTGGGAATCAATCGGCCGCTGCCAACAATATAGGCTGCATAGGTAAAGGCACAAACGAAAATGAAAAACGAGCCGAGGAGGAAGTTTTCGTTTCGTGCAGATTGAATATTTATTTCGCCAAAGAAAGCGATTACCAAACCAATATAAGTGATGATGACGGCCAGCCATTGCAGCGGCTTAATCTTGATTTTAAAAAACACAGCCGACATCAACAACACCAGCGTGGGGTAGACGAACAGAATGAGTCGCTCGATGCCCGCAGAAACATATTGCAGTCCCATAAAATCCAACAAACTGCTGATGTAATAGCCCAAACAGCCGATCAGGGCGATGTACGCCCATTGTTTGAAGGTGAACTTTACATTTTCTGTTTTGCTTGAGGAAACAAAGGCGGCACTCAAAAAGAACGGAATAGAAAAAATCATTCTCCACGCAAGTAGCGTGAGTGCATCAATGTTCGTATCGCGATAAGCAAGTTTTACAAAAATAGCCTTCGTGGAAAAGAGGACTGCGCCAAGGAGGGCGAGTAGAATGCCAGAAACAAATTTTTGCCGAACGGCTGCTTTCACGATTTGCTCAGCCGTGCAATCAGCGCATGGCGCTCATATTCCACCATTACCTTAAAAGCATCATGTTTTTTTTCGCGGTAAGCCGTTTGGATTTGCTGCTGAAAGAGATCAAGGTTCTTGGATGGTTTGCTACCGGGCATGGCTTTTGGTTGATTGATATTTGCTTACTTGTTTATAACGGCCTCGCTTAGCTTTTGAATCGTTATCGTTCATTGAGTCAAATTTATTTAGCCTCGCCATAAATACTTGCCGTTCATATTCTACCAGCAATTCGTAGGCTTGATAGTTTTTTTGTTCGTAGGCCATTTGCATTTGTTGCCGAAATAAATCGAGGTGCTTGGATAGTTTGCTATCGGGCATTGATGTTAGTTGTTTGATGTATGCATCACTGTTTTGAAGTGCATGGTTTAGTTTAACATTGGTGGTCTTGTTCATAGGGCTTCAACAATTTTAATTTCTTCTTCCGTTAAATCATAGAGTTGGTAAACCAGTTGGTTTATTTTTTTATCCGTGTACGCAATTTGGTTTTCAATCTGCTCGATCACACCCGGTACTTTCGCTTCGGCTTTTTGTTTGTGCAGTTCTAGGATTTGATCGACTAATTTAACGATCTGTTTTTCGATTTCTTTGGCTTGCTGAATTGGAATTAGCTCAAGGTATTGTCTAATGAATCTTAAGTAGCCTCCCCTTATTTCAGAACTTATTTTCTGGTAGTAGAACTGGACAAGGTCTGAATTCAAAATACCGATTAAAAATTTATCATCAAGAGGAATAATGTACGCGGTATTCACAGTAAAATACTTTTGATCATCATAAGTCGCTTGCATTCTGAGTGCAATATCAGGGAGGATTATCTTTGGCTTTTCAAACTCATTGTAATAATCACACGCCCTAAGTTCCCACCAATAGTCCCCTTGATCAAACCGTTTCTTTCCTTTTACCTGAAACTGTTCTAGGTGATTTGTTATTGCCGGATACTTTTCTTTCAACCAACTGAATGGGCTTTTTGGTTTGTTTCCTTTTTCATTTGTAAAGCCCTTCGGGAACAAGATCAAATAGCTTTTGCTATTTGGAGACTGATATCGCTTAACATCTCTACCTGCCAAAAATGGCTTAATTATATCTGCACTTTTCTTGTCCTCTTTAATCAATCTCTTTCTTGTCTCTTCATCAATTACAAAGGCTTCGTTTAGTCCAGTTAAAACTCCTCTGTAAATTTTACCTTTTACATATTCACTTAAGGGTATGCCTTTACTTTGAAGTTTCTTTAAAAGAAGATGCTCCGTTTCACCGGCTAAATTCCAACCGCCATCGTCCAACAAACTTTTGCTCAGCTTTTGAGTATGCTGCGAAACATAGTCTTGTAGTGAATTTCCAAACTTCAACGTCTTCACATTAACCACATCAATTGACGAGCTAGCTTTTTTCGATTTGCTTGAAATAAAAATACACGGATAGGTAGTTGCACTTTCAAACACAGGCAAGTCGCCAAAGTCTATTATTTCTTTGATGTCTTGCTCCTTTAGCCATTTGCGAAGTGGCTCACCATAGTTGGCGCGCATCCATTTGTTGGCTACAATAATGCCGAACAACCCACCTTCGCGCAAAAGCGCCATGCCCTTCTCGAAGAAATAACTGTACAAATCGGCTGTGCCGTGGTATACTTTGTATCGCAATTGAAAATAGGCTTTGAAATCACCCAGCATTTCCTGTCGTACGTAGGGAGGATTTCCGATTACGCAATCGAAACCACCAAAATCCCCGTAGTATTCCATTGGTTCTTTAACAGTTTTTTCAAACGCCTCTATCGCTTCTGTTAACTCCATATTGGCTTCACCCGCTTTCTCTAGCGCATGTTTCAATTTGGTTTTAGGATCGGGTGTAGACTTTGGCTTTATTTTAATATTAAAAACTTCTGGAAAGGCTCGTTGCCAGTTAAATGGTTTGATTTTCTTCTCTCCGCCAAAATCGATTTGTCCATCATAGAAATCTAAATCAATCAGCGTGTTTCCACTTTTAATGTTACTATCAAGAGTAGGTAAAACCCTTTCATTAAAAAGTTTCATTTGGTTGGCAATGCTGGCTTCTGTTTCGCCCTCCATGCACTTGAGCAACAAACTGAGCTTGGTTACTTCTACCGCATTGAAGTCGAGATCAACTCCATAAATGTTATTCAGCAATATTTCCTTCTTCTTGGCGGTAGTCAGGTTTCCTTCGGGGGTCAGGTCCTCACCCCTCAACCCTCTCCCACGGAGAGGGGAAATTGCTTTCAATGGTTTGCCTTTTTCAGAATAATAATCTTTGTGATAATCCAACAAGTATTGGTAGGCGCCAATTAAAAAACTTCCGCTGCCACAAGCCGGGTCAACAATTTTCAGTTTGCTGATCTCTTCTGGCGTTTTTCCTTCCACCAATTTGCCAACGGTATTTTTTACAATGTACTCGACAATGTATTGAGGCGTGTAGTACACTCCACCAGCTTTCCGCACTTCGGGCTTTTCTTCAATACGGGCCTGGTGGGCAGGCGTCAGCCGGATGACCTTACCAAGAAATTGTTCGTAGGCACTGCCCAGAATTTCAACGGAGAGTACCGAGAACTCGTAGGGACTTAATGGGTAATACAGCTCATTGATAATGTTTTTGATAACCTTGTTATCAATTTTCAACGATTTGCAAATCTTATCTTTCTTAAAATCGAAAAGCCCGGAGTTGTATTTTTGATCAGCGTCTTCAAAAATTTTGAAAAGATTGGTGTAATAGTCGCCCTTTAATGCACTTTGCAAATTCCCATAGGGTTCAATAAATCGAGCCTCTGCAATTCGTAAGAAGATGAGCCGATCGATAGTTTGTTGTACCGCAAAATTAATTTCGTCTTCATCCAGTTGCTTGTTGTTTAAGCTGATGCTGGTAGCCAAATAGGTTCTCCACGTATCAAGCGAAACCAAAAATTCTTTATCTACGGTGGCAGTTCCGCGCTTGCCGGCACTGCTTTCAATGAACTTGTCAAAGCTTCCTTTTAGCACGCGCTCTTTGCTGAACGTATCCCACAGAAAATCAAATTCTTTTAGATACTCTTTAAAAGTGAGGTATTTTATACGGGCAACCGAAGCCTTATCGATAGCGTTTGGTTTTTTGGTGCAGTCGTAAATGGCGAACTCTTCAAAGTCGGTTACAATGCTAACTGCGAGCTTGGCGTTCCATCCATACCTACGTAACTGATAGGCAGGAAGAATATCATCTTTAATAACGACACTGGGCTTCTTGGCTTCCACAAAAAAAAGCCGCTTGCTGCCCGACAACCGGAATGAATAATCGGGGGCTTTGGTTGCCTTTCCAATTTTTACTTTGTCTTCATGGATGACTTCGCGATAGCTTTCGGCATAGCCTTGTTCATTGTCGGTATCCCAACCCAATGCTTTGAAGAATGGATCAATGAAATCTCTTCGCGTGAGGGTTTCGTTGTACGCTGCTTTTTTATAGGAGTCAATCTGTTCACCAAACCGTTCAACCAGTTCGGCTATTTTTTTGAAGGCAGATTCTTTCGTGACCATGATAGCGGAGTGAATCCAAATATAGTGATTACCACCAAGATCCTACGCGAAGTTCTTTCACAGGTATACGACAATTTCCGGAGGCGCTGCAAAGTTCAAAAGTCTACTGAAAGGAAAACTGAGACCAAATTCTGTATCGTTCCCTCTGGGAGATGATACTTAACCGATGGCTTCAGGCTTCTAGTTGGCAGAGTCCAAATTAGGTAGATAAGAAAGCCTGCAGCCTGATTAAATTAACTCATCAACATCTCAATGTCTTCGCGCGAAAGCGCTTTTACAACATTCTCTTCGTTCTGAATGAGATTTTCTGAAAGCTTCAGCTTGTGCTTTTGAAGCGTAAGAATTTTTTCTTCTACCGTGTTGCGCGTGATGAATTTGTAGGTAAATACTTTTTTCTTTTGCCCAATGCGGTGGGCACGATCTGCGGCTTGTGCTTCTACGGCAGGGTTCCACCAAGGATCAAGGATGAAAACGTAATCCGCTTCTGTTAAATTTAAACCAAGCCCACCCGCTTTGATGGAAATCAAAAATACTTTTAAGTCCGGGGTTTTGTTGAATTTTTCAACTTGTTCTTTACGGTCGGTGCTAGAGCCGTCCAAATATGCGAATGGGATTTTTCTGTCCTTCAGCATCTCCTTCACTATTTCCAAATGTTTTACAAATTGACTGAACACCAACAGCTTGTGGCCTTCCAGCAGGGCGTTTTCAATCATGTGCGAAACATCTTCCAACTTGCCTGAAGTGCCAGTGTAGTGAGAATCAATCATTTTAGGATGATTGGAAATTTGGCGCAGCTTGGTGAGGCCCTCTAAAATTTGCATGCGCGAGCTGCCTATTCCTTCTTTATCGATCAGCTCAAGAATTTTATGACGATAAAAAGATTTAACCTCTTCGTATTTTTGCTCTTGCTCCGCACTCATGTTAGTGTAGTAAATGTTCTCCACCTTTTCGGGCAGATCAGTAGCTACCTGTGATTTTAACCTGCGAAGCATAAACGGACGTATGATTCCATTCAACTTTTTTGTTTTGGCTTCGTCTGCTTTCTTCTCGATGGGTTGTTGATATTCTTTCTTGAAAAAAGTCTGCCCCCCCAACAAGCCAGGATTAATGAACGTCATCTGCGACCACAGGTCGAGCGTAGTGTTTTCAAGCGGTGTGCCCGTCAACGTTAATTTGTAACGTGACTTCAATTGCATAACAGCCTTCGCAATATTGGCTGTTGGATTTTTGATCACTTGCGATTCATCCAAAATGATGTAGTTGAAATAAAATTTGTCAAGCACATCTACATCCAAGCGTGTAATGCCATAGGAGGTAAGCACTAAATCGTATTTGCTAAAACGCCCCACATCTTTGTTTCGCTGTGTGCCCGTATAGGTCAAAATCTTTAAATCAGGGGCAAACTTGGCAGCCTCCATTTCCCAATTGTATATTAGTGAAGTAGGCATTACCAGTAATGAAGTGCCGGCTTTTCCTTTTTCTTTTTCAGATTGTAAAAGCGCGAGGGTTTGAACCGTTTTTCCCAAACCCATATCATCTGCCAAGCATCCGCCCAGATGAAATTCATTTAGAAAACGCAACCAATTGTATCCGGCCTTTTGATAGGGGCGAAGTGTGCCAGTAAAGCCAACGGGCAAGGGATAGTCTCTAATGCCGGTGAACGATTGAAGGTTGCGGAGACGATCACTGATATGAACTTTCGCCAAGTGTCCTTCTTCCAATTCTGTCACTAAGTTGATGTGGTGTTTTTTCAGCACCGGCTTTTCATGATCGCCATGCGTTTCGCTTAGCGCGAAAAGGTCACCGTATTTGATTAGCCAAGCTTCAGGTATGATGGCAATTTCCCCATTGGGCAATTTGAATTCTACCTTCTTTTTTAAGATCAGTTTGCGCAGTTCTTTAAATGAAATTTCGTATTCGCCAAACTTGATCTTCGCATGTATATCAAACCAATCGATGCTCTCTCTTACTTCTAGTTCAATGACTGCCTTTCCGACAAAGTATTTTTTATCTCTGTTTTCTGGCTGGCTCACTTCAAAACCCAGATTGAGCAAGTTGGTGCGGTTTTCATTTAACCAGGAGAACGCTTGTGACTTCTCGACAGCAGTTCGAAATCCCCGCAAGGGCAGACCCAATTTGATTAGGGTTTGGGCAGATTTTTTTTCTGAATCAGTATTGCGCTTGATCCGATGGAAGACGTAATCGTTTTCTTTTTTCTCCACGGTTACGCTTACAGGGCCAAAGGCATCACCCCGAAACTTATATTTTCCATAGCGGAAGGAAAGATCGAAAACTATTTTCCCTGCTTCATCATCGTGCGATTCCTCATTTTCTGATGTTTCGAAAAGGGTAGGTACGTTTTTTTGGTTGGCCGGAGGTAATTCAGATATCGTCAGCAGTGCATGGGGCTCATATTCGTGTTTGGCGATTTCAAATCCGGACGCTTCGATTTCATCAAACGAAGCAATCAGAGGTGCAACGAAACGATTGTAATATGTCTCCTCCAGATTTTTTGGTATGACAACATATTTTTTATTGAGGAATGGCTGCAGTTTTTTTCCATCCACATATTTCTCGAAGCCATAAAGCTTGCCATTAAAGACCATCCAAGCGGGTTGCCTGCAAGTGAGATAGGCGGCTGGGTTGGGTATTTCTACTTTCTTTCCATCGTGAGAGATGGTGGGATAGTAGTTCGTATTTTCCTCGGTGCGCTGGAAGTGAAACTGAATGGTAGCGCGCTTTTCTAACACCTCCAGTTTTCGCCATGTCGGTTCGCCATCGTTACCCATTTCAAATAACAGCTTGCCTTTCATTTTTTCCAACACGGCAGCCCTTCGTTTTTCCATGTAGGCCTCAATCTGTTCCTGCAAAAGCTCGTCTCCTTTTTCTTTGTGAAAGACCTTGCCAAAGAATTCATCGGGCTTCATTATTTTTTTTGAGAAATGTTTTAGCACAGCATCTTGGTTCATGCTGTCCATCATCTCGATCAGTTCAAAATCGCGGGTGTCTAAGCCTTTGGAAAACTCACGCGCATTTTTGCCGGAGATATTTTGGTGCTGGTAGGTGAGCTTTCCCTTTTCGTCCAAATGCACTATAAACGACTCAAAGATAAAGCCCAAATACTCGTGCTGATAAAGCGAGTAAATGATTTGGAAAGGTTGAGCAGCAGATACTTTCATTTAAAAATCACCTTCCTTTTATTTGACTTAACCCACAGAAAGATGTCCAAAAACCCTTTTTCGCAGTCTTTCAAAATATGGTGATTTGCAAAGTAGCATTTTTGCCGCAATTATTTATTGGCATTTTGACCTAATACGTACATATTCATTACATGTTACAATTCCTTGGTTGAAAAGGATTTCGCGGCCAACGAGGAGGGGTAGAAAGAAATAAGGAGCGTGATGGCCACAATTAGGGCGGAGGTAGTCACAAAGTCGAGCGGCTTAAGTTTCACGGGATAATCAGAGACCAACGCATTTTCGATCCCCATGCCGACAAGCCCAAAATGATCTTGAAGCCAGCAGATAGCTCCTCCCAGCACGAGTCCAAAGCCCGCACCGAGAAAGGCGATCAACGCTCCTTCGCTTATGAAAATTCTTTTGATAAACGTTGGGCTGGCACCCACTGCAGAAAGAATAGCGATATCCTTTTTCTTATCGATCACCAACATCATCAGTGAGAAAAAGATATTGATAGATGCGACTAAAGTTAAAATGGCAAGTGAAATAAACACAAAAAGTTTTTCCATTTTTAATAATTTATATAAGTCTTTGTGCTGCTCTTCATTGGTTAGAACTGTAAAGTCTTTTCCCACTATTTCCTTTATCTTCGCTTGCACAGATTTTACGTTCGACCCCGGAATTGTCTTTACTTCCAAACTAGTTCTTTTGTTTCCGTAATCAAGTAATTCCTTGGCAAAGGCCAAGGGAAGGAAAACATAGTTCTCATCGTAATTTTTTTCAATCGAAAACACGGCTCCGGGCTCAATATCTTTTCGAGAATAAATTTTGGAAATGTCAATGGTTGAAGCCTTTGCGTTTTTAATGTAAAAAACCTGTAGGGGGTAAATGTTGTTTTCGATGGCAATAGAAAGGGCGTATTGCACCCCCCGGCCGATAATGGCATAATTGATTCCGCTTTCTACCAAGCGGGGTTTACCATCCACGATGTGGCCGTCTAATCTGTGTTGATCCAAAAAATTGTCACTCACGCCTTTGATCGTCACTACCATATCCGCATCGCGGTAGCGCATGTAGGCATAGTCTTCAATTACCTCGGTGACAATCTCTACACCACCAATTGATTTAATTTTTTGTGAAAATACGGAGTCAACCACAAAAGATTTTCCTTTTACGGCCTCTATCTTAATTTCAGGGTCGAACGAATTGTTGAGCGAACGCAGTAAGTCTTCGAGCCCATTAAAAACGGACAACACAATGATGAGGGCGGCAGTAGAAAAGGCCACACCTACCATGGAGAGAACTGAAATAATATTGATGAAATTCTTTTTTCGCTTCGAGAGGAAGTATCGTTTGGCAATGAAAAAAGGCAGGTTCATTAAATTGAAAGTTCAGAATTCAAAGTTCAAGCTCGAAGCCAGGGACTTTGAAAACGGTTAGCTATTTTTCTTCTTTTGGTATGTTGAGGTTTTTGATGATGTCTTCTATTCGTTGAGCATCTTCTTGTATTTCATCAATGAAAAAATTCAGGTGTGGAACAATTCGCGCTTGGTTACGGATTTTGTTTCCCAAAGCTTTTCTGATCTCACTTTTTTTGAGGTTGATCTTTGCCAGCACTGCGTTTTTGTCCTTTACTAAAGTCATGCTCAAATAGACCGTGGCCACGCTCAAATCGGGGCTCATCTTTACGGCAGCCAAGGTGATAAAGGCATTATCTAGAACATTGGTTTTTTCCTTCTGGAAAATGTCGCTGAGTTCTTTTAAAATCAGCTTGCTATACTTTTGTTGTCTTACCGTGCCACTCATTGGGCAAAGATAGTTGAAAAGTACAACTGCTGGGTACTTCACAAATCGTACTTTATCCTAACTTTGAACTTTCAGACTATTTACAGTGCTCCGTTTTTTCCGACTTAACGATCCGTACCGCCTGTTAGGCCTCTTATTGATTTTGATTGCCATCAGTCTCCCGTTGCTTTTTCCGGCAGCACAATGGACGATTCAAGAGCTTAAAAGTATAGTTCTTGGGGAAGCTTTGAATGACGGCAAATCAATGTACATCCAATTAATTGATGATACTGCTCCACTGGCCGCGTGGTTTGCAAAGTGGACATATTTTGCTTTCGGTAGATCGATCACAGCGAGGCACGTTATTGCACTACTCGTCATTTTTTTTCAGGCTTCGTATTTTGCTATTCTCTTAATTACTAACAAAGCCTACAATGAGAACACGTATTTACCGGCATTGATTTTTGGGATATTGGCTTTTTTTTCGTTTGACCTCTTATCCCTCTCTCCGGAATTACTCGCAGCAACAGTTCTTTTATTTGCGCTCAACAATTTGTTTAAAGAGATTGAGTTTAAGATACAGCGTGACGAGATTATATTGAATTTAGGTGTCTACCTTGGAGTTGCCTCTTTGTTGGTGTTTAGCTATTCCGTCTTTCTGTTAGGTGCGTTATTGCTGATTATCCTTTTCACCCGGATAACCTTCCGAAAAACCCTTCTTCTCATTTTTGGGTTTCTTTTACCACACGCGGTGCTTTTTACCTTTTTCTTTTTCTGGAACAATCACGGAAATTTGATTGACTATTTCTACTATCCCAATTTTAGCTGGGCAACGGTGCGGTTGGTGAGCATAAACTCCCTCTTTATTTTGGCGATCATACCCGTTGTGTATTTAGTATTTTCATTAGTCATGCTCAACCGAGAGCGGCATTTCACAAAATACCAATCTCAACTGCTGCAGGTCATGTTCATTTGGTTACTCATTACTTTAATTCAGCTCTTATTTTCCAGAGAGCTTACTCCCCACAGTTTTTATCCGTTTATTCCCCCCTTGGCTTATTTTATCAGTCATTATTTATTGCTGATCCGCAGGAAGCGAATAGCCGAGACAGTACTCTGGATTTTTATGGTAGGCATATTAACCATGAACTGGGTGGCCGGGACGGGAAGGATAAAGTCAGTTAACTATAGCTCTCTTATGCTTCCGAAAACGGAACATCCAACGCATGTGAAGAATCAGCGCATTTTGGTTTTGGAAGATGGGCTTTCCTTTTACAAGCAGAATAAGATGGCGGGGTATTTTTTGAGCTGGCCTTTATCGAAAGAGATTTTTGGTCATCCGGAGTATTTTGAAAATGTGATCCTAGTAGGTGATTCTTTTCAAAAAGACCCGCCCCAGACAATTGTTGACAAGAATGATTTAATGAAACCGTTCTTTGAACGCATACCCCACCTGAAAAAACAGTATCGGAGAGAAGGGGATTACTACTTTCGGATCAACAACTGATTTTGTCTACGCGGTTGGTATGACGTCCGCCTTCAAAAGAGGAATGCAAAAACGTGTAGAGAATTTTTTCGGCTAATTCAATACCGATATGCTTGGCAGGAATGCATAACACATTTGCGTTGTTGTGGGTGCGTGCCAGTTCAGCCAATGCTTCTGTCCAACAAATGGCTGCCCGAATTCCTTGGTGCTTATTGGCTGTCATTGCCACACCATTGGCACTTCCACAGATCAAAAGCCCTAATTCAAATTCTTTTTTTTCAACAGCCGTTGCCACGGGATGGGCAAAGTCGGGGTAGTCAGCAGAGTCGCTACTGTAAGTTCCAAAGTCCTTGATTGAATAGCCTTTTTTCTCGAGGCAACGCTTCAAGTGTTCTTTGTATTCAAAACCTGCATGATCTGCACCTACAGCAATTTTTTCCATTATGATTGTTGTTGATCGGCACGCAACTCTGCGGCCTCGGCTTTTAATTTATTCTTTACCACTCTGCTCGAAATAAAAATGCTGATTTCAAACAACATATATAAAGGTAACGAGATTACCGTTAAGCTAAATGGATCTCCGGAGGGAGTAATTACCGCCCCCAAAATCAAAATTACCACAACGGAGTGCTTCCGGTATTTGCGCATCAACTCGGGAGTAACAATTCCGATCTTAGAAAGGAAATAGATAACCATAGGAAACTGGAATAGAAGGCCGCATCCTAAAATCAAACTCGCGAGCGTAGATACGTACGAGGTAATATCAAACTCATTCACGATCATATCGCTGATGGAATAGGTAGACAAAAACCAGATCGTAACAGGGGACAAAATATAGTATCCAAAAAAAATACCCAACAAAAATAAGAACGAGATAGCAGCCACAGCCCCTTTAGAAAATTTTCTTTCTTTACTTTGAAGACCTGGTTTGACAAAGCTCCACAGCTCCCATATCACGTAGGGGAACGATACAATTAACCCAATCACAAAGGCAGCAGTGAGAGACATCATAAACTGGCCTGTCATAAGGCGGCTTTGCACTTTGAACGGCAGCTCGGTGACACACAGGCTTGCTTCAAAGCCAGTCAATTTGCCCAGCTCACACATGTAATGGAAGGTTGGGAAACTTATTTTGGCAGGGGCAAATACGATATTTTCAAAAATTTCTTTGATGTAGGCAAAAGATACAATCATCATAAAGATGATCGCACCAACCGCTCGCACCACATGCCAACGCAATTCCTCAAGGTGATCGAGGAAGGCCATTTCTTTTTCTTCAGCCATAATTCAAAAAATTCCCCACAGATTCAACCAAATTCAATTGCAATCTGCGGGAAACAATAAGGTCCTGCAAATAATCAACTAAGCAAAGGAAACTTCTTCATGAATGTATTCACCTTGCGCTTAACTGACTTTAAGTGCTTTTGGTCTTCCGGTTTTTTCAGGGCCTCGTCAATCAATTCAACCACTTTTACTACATCTTTCTCTTTCATGCCGCGGGTGGTTACAGCCGGTGTGCCAATGCGCATACCTGATGTTACCATGGGCGATTGTGTATCAAACGGCACCATGTTTTTGTTGATGGTGATGTCGGCTTGAATCAACGACTCTTCTGCAATTTTTCCTGTCAGGCCTGCCTGACCGGTAGGCAGGTTTTTCGAACGAAGGTCAATCAACATTAAGTGATTGTCGGTGCCGCCAGAAATGATTTTGTACCCCTTCTCTACAAAGGCATTAGCCATTGCTTTTGCATTCTTGGCTACTTGAACGATATATTCCAAGTACTCGTCTGTTAAGGCTTCGCCAAACGCTATGGCCTTTGCAGCGATCACATGTTCCAATGGACCACCCTGCGTCCCGGGAAATACTCCTGAATCCAACACAGAACCCAATTTTCTTAATTCACCTTTGGGTGTTTTAAATCCAAATGGATTTTCAATGTTTTTACCAACCATGATCAACCCACCGCGTGGCCCACGTAGCGTTTTGTGCGTGGTGGTAGTTACGATGTGGCAATATTCCATCGGATCATTCAGTAGTCCACGGGCAATCAACCCTGACGGGTGAGAGATGTCCGCTAATAACACCGCACCTACCGAATCAGCCGCTTCGCGCAATTTCTTATAATCCCAATCGCGGCTGTAAGCCGATGCACCACAAATGACCATTTTAGGTTTTTCACGCTGCGCGATTTCTATCACTTTATCAAAATCGATCAAGCCTGTTTCTTGCTCCACTCCGTAAAAAGACGGTTGGTACAATTTGCCCGAAAAATTGACGGGAGAGCCGTGGGTCAAATGGCCACCGTGTGAAAGATCAAAGCCTAAAATTTTATCGCCCGGCTTTAAGCAGGCCAACATTACGGCTGCATTGGCTTGTGCGCCTGAGTGCGGTTGCACATTTGCCCACTCCGCACCAAACAATTCTTTTACGCGATCAATAGCCAACTGTTCTACTTCATCCACTACTTCGCAGCCGCCATAATATCGTTTGCCGGGAAGGCCTTCGGCATATTTGTTGGTAAGCACGGAGCCTTGCGCCTTCATTACCTGAGGAGATGTAAAATTTTCGGAGGCAATTAGCTCAATGCCATGTTCTTGGCGTTGTTTTTCTTTTTCAATGAGGTCGAAGATGATTTTATCGCGCTTCATGCAGGGGGATTATAGAGTTGATTATTTGCAGCGTCAAAAATAAGAATAGCCGAGGCATTTGCCTAATTGAAAAGTGCCGGAATTAACCGAATTTGAAATCAATCAGATACTAACTTCCGCTGCTTCCTCCGCCAACAAAACTTCCTCCCCCGCGCGAAAAACGGCTACTCTTCCGACACCTCTCCATCCAAAGAAGAAACGATCAGCACGGCAATCTGGTTGGAAGTAGAATCTTCAAAAATCTTCAGTTGACTTTCGAGATGTTCAATCGTTTCATGTTTTAGGACTTTGGCTTCGTCATGAATTCGTTGACCTAATAGTTTGGGTATAGCTTTTTGGCCAGCAGTGATATTGAAAACAACAGAAAGTGGGCAGGGCAAAATAGACAAAGCGCAGGTGATGGATGACAATCTGCTGAGTTGATTTATCGACACTAGTTTAAAGGTTGTGAGTTCCTTTTCTTGATTGCACAATTACCAACTATTTTTTCTGGGAATCAACTACCAGCCTCCACTGCTTCCTCCACCACCAAAACTTCCTCCCCCGCCAGAGAAACTACTTCGTCCCCCCGAAGACCTGCCGCCACCGGAGCTGCTGTTACTGACACCACCACCATTCGCGGACTGCCACTCCATTAAATTAACTCCGCTTTTTTTCACCCAGAGCCTCAGTAGTGGATACAAAACGAGGTAACCAAAAAAAATCCACGATCCAAAGATCATTCCCATGAATGCCGCGTAGAAAGGAATCATAAAGAAATACATTACCCAAGTCATTCCGCCTTTTGAGAATAGGCCGATACCTGAGAAAATCCCCAAAAAAATAAATAGCCCAGAACCTAGCGCAATTTGCCCACCCACGCTCATCTCATCCAGGCTATTGCTGTCTCCAGCATCCTCGCCAGAATATTCTCCACCAATTGCCTTGATAATAGAACTGGTCGCGGCCAGTAGCCCGGCATCATAATCTCCTCTGCGGAATTCTGGAGCCATTTCATTTCGGATGATTCGACTAGACAGGGCGTCCGTTAAAACTCCTTCTAGCCCTGCGCCAACTTCAATGCGCATTTTTTGATCATCAATTGCAACGACCACAAGCACACCGTTGTCTTTTTTCTCGGTGCCCAACTTCCATTTTTCAGCTACCTTGATGGAATAATCCTCAATCGTTTCGCCATCCAACGATTGAACAATCAAAATTGCAATCTGATTGCTTGTGGAATCTTCGTAGAATTTTAAATCCTTCTCAAGCTGATCAGCCGTTTTTTGTTTTAAAGCATGTGCTTGGTCATGGATGCGTTGACCCCACAGTTCGGGGATCGGCTTTTGGGCAGCTGCAGAGATGGACACCAAAAGAAAAAAGAATAGCGCCCTATTAAGCGCAAACCGACTTAAACTAGCGGCACAAAATTTATAGCTGGGAGTCTGTTTTGTCAATTGCATTTTTGCTGAACAATCTTTACCAAGAATCACTCGAACCCCCTCCGCCAAAGCTGCCACCACCACCGGAAGAACCCCATGAACCCGAGCTGCCGCCAAAGCCGCGACCAGCACCGCCCAACAGCGCACCTGCTGCCCAGTATCCTCCCATGCCACCGCCACCGCCTTTTCTCCTCGACATAAAAACGATTATAATGATTATCAAAATTAGAGTTGTCCAAGGCGAGCGTGTTTTACCACCCCGCTTGCGATTGGGGGGGCTGTCATTTTTGTAGGTTCCTTTTATCGCCTGAATGATAGCAATTGTCCCGGCCGCAACACCGGCATCATAGTTCCCAGTTCGAAAATTGGGAGCCACTTCATTCCGGTTGATGCGACTCGACAACGCATCGGTCAGCACCCCTTCCAATCCTTGACCCACTTCAATCCTCATTTTGCGATCTTGTGTCGACACGATAAAAATTACACCGTTGTCATTTTTTTTATCCCCCGCCTTCCACGCTTCCGCCACCCTTATACCAAAGCCATCCATGTCTTCGCCTTCCAAAGACGGAATAATCAAAATGGCAATTTGGTTGGTGGTAGAATCCCTTTCTGCTTGTAAAATTTGCTCAAGTTGAGCAATGGTGGAGGCGGACAACACATTGGCTTCGTCATGCACCCATCTGCCACCGTGCGCTGGCACTGCACGCTGTGCAAGCATGGGCAGACTTAAGATCGAAAGAATAAAAAACAATATCGAGATGCGCATAAGTAAATGGGATTGAAAAGATCGACTCATTGAAAACTGAATATTTACTCCATTCTCAAATCATCGCGCAGTTCATTCACATCGTCAACAGTTTTCAAAAACCCTTTTTCCAAAAGTATTTCCCCGCTGCGCAGAATGGCGGCTTCAATGCCATCGCCCACTTTGCCCATGCGAATGTTTTCTGTGATACCGCGAACCATTTTATCCCACTCTTTTTGTTCCACTACTTTGCTGATGCCACGATCTGCCATTATGATCACCTCGCGTTCAAAAAAAGAAACAAAAATCATAATGCCAGTGCGATGGCGGGTAGCAAATACTTCTTCTTCCAGAAATGCATTTTCAGCACGCTTGCGGGTGGCTTGGTCTAAATGCGATTGGTTCATCAGTAGCCGCTTGAGCGGATCAATATAGTTAGCTGCTAACGCGCCAATCAAACCCATTAAAGTCGCCAATAAAAATATCAATAATGGATCATAGATTGCCAACGAAGGAATATAACGGTCAAAAACGATGATGCATAGAAACGACAACGTGGCCAACGCCAAAAAGCCACGATAGGTAGCGATGGGATATTGGCCGCTCTTCTCTACAAACACAGGCACGATCTCGCCCGAAATTTTATCTTCGGCCGTACGCACAGCAGCCTTGATGCGCTCAAGGTCTTTTTGAGTAAATCTACTTTCGATGGACATAATTAAACAATTAAGGAGTCAAAGTTAGTGAAATAGTTTGTGTCCACCTGTGTGTAATAAGGGCAACGGGAGTCATACAGAAAACCCATTCGACTGACCGGGAAATTTCAGTAGGGCTTTGCGCATAGTTATAGAGCAAGCGGATGGATTGTTGAACGATCATTTAATAGGTACCCCATACTCTTCGGAAAATAATCGTAGGCTAATTGAAAATTTGTTTCGGCAGCCTATATAAAAACAGATAAACGACTTTGATAAATCAACTTGAGGATATGTGCTCACCTTGAATTTTAGTGCTTAAATTATTTCAACTTTACCGCCACCCACATATAGGTGGGGGACATGCCAGGATTATACTGATTGAAATTACCTTGGTTAAACGTGCGGCCTGCTTGGTTTGGGTTTGGCGGAGGAGATCCTCCTTTAACAGGTTCTGGTCTTCCTGTTTCGAAAGCTACGCCCAACACAGGGACTTTTGATTTATCAATCTTAAATGCCTTGTAAGGAATTTTTGCTTCGTACACATAGGTACCATCTTCATTCGCCACAATAAGTACTTCGATTCCATTCATCAAACCCAGTCGACTCGAAACTATATTCTCCTTTGCAAGCCCAATTAACTCCAATACCTCTACCTCATCCAATAAAAGCCGTTTCGCAATTGCTCGGCCAGCGGCATCTTGCGGCAATGGTTCAAAATCTTTTTTAAGTTGCTTTGCATCTTTACCTACCGGATATCTCAGGCCAAATTTTCCCTTCTTTTTCCCTTCCAAATTGAGTTTAAGTGTTAATCCAAACAGGGCAATTTTTTCTTGTGTTAAATCATCGGAAATTTTAACCCTGAAGTAAAGATTGGAATCGTCATTGCCTACGTTATATAAAAATTTTCCATCCTGATCTAATAGCCAGTCGGTTTTCCATTCACTAGGGTCGCCATCAACCACGATGGGAACGGTTGGCCGATAGCTTTCGCGCGCGTCTTTTTGTGCAAAAGCAGCTAGTGAATAAAACGCAAAAAGTAAAAGGGTGAAAAGATTTTGCATGGCGACAATTTTTGGTGCAAGTTATGATTTGTTCGCTCACTTTTAAATGCTCAAAATGTTTTTTCAATGATACCTTCTTGAAAAAAAACTGGTTTAGAATAAAAGCCTTGTCGATTTTAATTACCTTCACTCCACTAAAAAGTAACCCTGTGACAAACCACCTTGTTTTTATCTTTAGCCTTTTGTTGCTGGCCTGTAGTCCAAAACCAGAAAGCCTTAGAGAACTAAACCCGCCAGCAGAGGGGTTTGACATGGTAAATTCAGAGCCTGCGGCAATCCAGTTGGCCGACAGCATCATGGCCGCCATTGGTGGCCGTGAAAATTGGGATAAAACCCGATACATTTCGTGGAACTTTTTCGGACGCAGAGATTTGGTGTGGGACAAACAGCAGGGGCGGGTACGGATTGAATCGCCTAGCGACAGTTCCATTTATTTGGTAAACATCAATACAGGAGCGGGGCGTGTGAAATTTCACGGTGTAGAGTTGACCGAACCCGATACATTGAAGAAGATGTTGGAACGCGCAAAGGGGATTTGGATCAATGACTCGTACTGGCTGACGATGCCATTTAAACTGAAAGATTCGGGCGTTACGCTAAAATACATGGGTCAAGATACGTTGAAGAGCAGTCGGTATAACATTTTGCAAATGACCTTCGCCAATGTCGGGTTTACGCCTGAAAACAAATACAAGTTGTATGTCGGGATTCAAGATAAAATGGTCAAGTATTGGGCGTACTTTAATGAAGCAAAAAAGGATACTGCAAACTTCATTCGTCCGTGGGATAACTATCAAAAGTATGGTAATGTGCTGCTTTCTGCGGACCGCTCTGACAATGGTGGACCCAAGAACGTGAAGGTTGAAACCCAAATGGATGACAAAATATTCACAGAGTTTTAGCGTCAATTGAACATTGCTAATGCTTCAGTCCTGTTGTCAACTAAGGGCATCTCTAAAAACTCCGCCTAACCTTCTTTTTTGGAGAAGGGAAAGGGTTGAGGTGGAGAAAACAAAGGTTTTTAGAGATGCCCTAAGTAAAATACAAAAATAAAAAAACGACCAGCTATGCTCCTCAACCTCGAAAGCATTCCACACTTTTACAAAAACTACGTTAAGCAAATCGAAGAAACTGATTTGATACAGGCTCTTCGGATATCCGGTCACAGAATGCTGGAGGCAGTTCATTCCATTCCCGAATCAAAAATGGACTTTAGATATGCCGATGATAAATGGAGTGTGCGTGAATTACTTTGTCACATGATTGATACCGAGCGAATTTTTGCCTACCGTGCTCTGCGCTTTTCGCGAAACGATAAAACACCATTGAGTGGTTTTGAAGAGAATGACTATGCGCCACAAGCCAATGCCCAAGGGCGAAGCCTGAAAAAAATGGCAGATGACATGGCACATCTGCGTACTTCAACAATCGACCTATTTGAAACCATGACACCGGATATGTTGGCTCGAAAAGGTACTGCCAATAAAAATGAAATGTCTGTAGTAGGATTGGGCTTTGTGATTGCCGGGCATGAAACCCACCACCGGCAAATTTTAGTAGAGCGGTATTTGTCTGATAAAAAGTAATGGTGGGAAGATACCTTTTGATTGGCCTCACCGCATGGATAGTTGGGTGTTCGCCAAAGACAAGCATTGTAAAAAGCCTTCGCGAAACCGAATTAAGATTCAAAGACCACACCGGCTTCGCATTGTATGATCCCACTTCTCAGAAAAATTTAATTGAGTTTAATTCAAGCAACTATTTCACCCCAGCTTCCAACACCAAGATAGTTACTTTTTATACTTCCCTTCAACTGTTGGGCGACTCCATTGCTTCGCTAAAGTACATTCAGCAAAATGATTCGCTTATTTTCTGGGGAATGGGCGACCCATCGTTTTTGTACGATCAGGTTTTTCAAAGCGGAAAGACCTTGGATTTTCTCAAAGCCAGAAAGGAAAAGCTTTTTATTTCTGCCGCCAATTTTAAAGCACTGCCACTGGGTGATGGCTGGGCGTGGGATGATTATTCCTACAGCTATTCACCGGAACGATCGCCTTTTCCACTGTACGGGAATTTAATAACAGTCAAAAAAGATTCTCTTCAAAGTTTACAAACAACACCAATCTATTTTTCTAATTTCATTACCCACTCAAGCGAAGTTCGCAAAGAGGAGGAAATAGTTAGAGAGTTTAACTCAAATCAACTTATCCACCATCCCGGTAAAAAGCAAAATAATGAATGGTACATTCCCTATCACTATTCTTCCGAATTGGTTGCGACACTATTGAGCGACACATTAAAAAAGAACGTAACAGTAATTGATCGCCCGGTTCCTCTAAATGCAAAATTGATCAGAAGTACCCCATTGGATAGCCTTCTAAAAACCATGATGGTAGACAGCGACAATTTTATTGCTGAACAATTATTGTTGCAGTGCGCGGCTGTAGTGAGCGATACATTAAAAACCGAGATTGCTATTCGCTACGCAACTAAAAATTTGCTCAATGACCTACCCGATAAAGTGCAATGGGTAGATGGCTCGGGGCTGTCACGCTTTAATTTATTTACCCCGCGTTCCATTGTGAAGTTGTGGGATAAAATTTATTCTACCGTACCTCGTGAGCGACTTTTCAAATTGTTGGCAGTGGGCGGGAAAAGTGGCACCATCAAAAACTGGTACAAAGCAGAACCTCCTTATATTTACGCCAAGACAGGAACACTTAGCAACAACCACTGCTTGAGTGGGTTCTTGATTACCAAAAGTGGAAAGACGTTAATCTTTTGTTGGATGAATAATCATTACATAACTTCTACCAATGAGGTACGAAAGGCTATGGAAAAAGTATTGCAACAAGTGCACGATCGGTATTGATATTTTTTATTTTAGATAAGCCGATAAATTCCTCTTATAAAATTCTGGCAATGGCCTGCCCGATCGATAAATCTTCATCAACTTGTGGTGCTTCTTCATGGTGTAAGGATTTAGCAGAAGAAACTGCACAGGTAAGGAAGCCACGGAGGCGAGAACTCCCGCAGCGCCAAAAAACATTATGCCTAAGCCAGCATAATTACTTGGGTTATAAGAGCCGGCAGGGGTATTTATATTTTGTTCGAACACTAAGCCACCGATCAGAAATAACGAAGCTGAAACGCCCCCGACAATAGCGGTGGTTTTCAAACCTTTTTTGATGCTATTCCTTTTTGTGATAAATAAGGTAGCTATAGCCCGCGTTGTGTCATCATAGACTGTAAGCAAGATTCGATCATTTTT
>Ga0226658_10000029_pt1 | contig 49729 bp, 41 predicted proteins | sample OliLak19BULKMAT1_FD_169091 | JGI IMG/M metagenome (GOLD analysis project Ga0226658, IMG submission 169091) | Freshwater microbial mat bacterial communities from Lake Vanda, McMurdo Dry Valleys, Antarctica - Oligotrophic Lake LV.19.BULKMAT1 (v2)... | ecosystem: Environmental > Aquatic >... | reverse complement strand
TAAGAACACTTGTTGAACAAAAAATAATTTCTTCCGAAACTGGAATTGAGTATTTGGAAATGCTGAAAGTTATTAATGACCGTTTGCCAGTGGAAGAAATTGAAAAATTGATTAAGAAATTAAAAGCGTAATAAAATGACAGATAAAAACAAACACTTAGAAGTAGCGTGTATCCACCCAAAAATTGGAAATAGGCGCAATATTTATGCAATAGAGGGACAAGCTTGAATTATAGGGAGGATTCAGGAAGCTCCCACCCGCTTTTAATCGCTTCGTAAACTGTCTACCGGATTTGCCAAGGCCGCTTTGATGGCTTGAGTACTAACGGTTAGTAGCCCTATCAGCAAACAAACAACCATAATCATTCCCAATAGCCAGCCGTTGATTTCTGTGTGGTAAGCAAAAGTAGCCAACCACTTATTCATAATATAGCAAGTGATAGGTACGCCCAGTAGGGTGCCCAGTAAAATAAGCCCCACAAAATCTTTCGCCATCAGTTGCACAATGTCTTCGGTTGTGGCTCCCATTACTTTTCGAATACCGATTTCTTTTGTTCTTTTCTCGGCTGAAAAAGCAGCGAGGCCTAACAATCCCAGACAGGTGATAAAAATAGAGAGCGCACAAAAGTGAAATAAGATCAAACCGGTGCGCTTTTCGTTTTGATACGATTGGTTAAGCTGGTCATCTACAAAACCGTAGTCCACAGGATTTTCCTTATCAAAAGTTTTATACAGGCCAGGAAGCTTTGCTAAAAATGATTTGGTCTGATCGCCTTTGACCTTCACCAGCATCGTAAAATAAAACGTTTTTGGTTGGTAGCGAACTATCAGCGGTTGGATAGCCTCCGTAAGTGGGCGAAAGTGAAAGTCGTTGATCACGCCTACAATTTTTCCTTTAGCTCCCCAAAAGGTGACTTCTTTTCCAATCACTTCTTCACCTATAAAGCCCATTTTTTTTGCTGCCGATTCGTTGATAAGAAAAGCAGCGGTGTCAGATTGGATCGCAGCTGACAGATTTCGTCCATACACTATTTTCATGCCCATCACCGAAATAAGTTCCGTGTCTCCATTGATTTGGGTGATTAAAAAATCGTTCTCGGGTTTTTTTCCTTCCCAATCAAAGTTGGACGAGTTATCGGTATTGACAAGCGTAGAAGTGCTGGCCGATGCGCCCACTACTTCCGGTTGTTTTTTTAATTCTTCGCGAAACAATTCTTCTTTTTCTTTGAGCTCACCATTCAGTCGCACATATAGCACTTGGTCGGTGTTGATGCCCAAATCCTTGCTTTGAATATAGGAAAGCTGAAGGTAGACGGTGGCCGTGCCAGCCATCAAAACAAAAGCGATACAGAACTGAGCAATCACCAACGTATGGCGTAAGCCCGGTCGGCCACCCGCTGCGGGTATGCCTTTCAATACACGTGCAGGGTGAAAACTAGATAACAGCAACGAAGGGTAAACACTCGAAAGAAAGGCAATCGTAATGGTAATCATCAAAAACAATACGATGAAAACCGAAAGAGAGGGTGTTATGATTTGCTTCCCTATCAATTCATTAAAGTAGGGGAGCGTTAAGTCAATCAACCCCCGCGATAACAGTGCGGCTATCGCCACTAAAATAAACGACTCTCCTAAAAATTGTGAAAAAATTTGCGCGCGCGAGGCGCCAATGGTTTTGCGAATGCCCACCTCTTTGGCTCGCTTGGCTAATTGTGCAGTAGAAAGATTGATGAAGTTAAAACAGGCGATGGTTAAAATACTAAACCCAATCACCAATAGCATTCTAACAAAAGTCAGGTCTCCTTGTTTGGTCCAATAGTCATACGCCAGGGGATGCATGTACATTTCAAAAAAGGGTTGAGTGGCCAACTCAAATCCGGCATTATTGGCATCGCGTTGGTTGAGCAGGTTTTTTATTTTGGCATTGAAATCAATCTGTGAATGGTTGGGTACCAATTGCACAAACGTATTAAAATTAAAGCTGCTCCATTGATAGCCCCATTTATCGTTCTGCACAATGTGTTGAAAGCTGATAAGAAAGTCAAAGTGAATAGAGGAAGAAACGGGCGCATTCTTCATTACACCAACTATCGATAGATCCAGCTCATTGTTCAATCGAAGCGTGGTTCCGATCACATAGGTTTTCTTTTGCCATTCAATCCCAAAATATTTTATGGCCATTGCCTCGGTGATCAAAATGTCAGACGGTTTTTGCAATACGGTTTTAGGATTTCCCGACAGCAACGGAAAATTGAATATCTCAAGGAGTGACGGATCGGCAAAGTAAATATCGTCCTCTTGAAAAAGTTGGGTGCCCATTTTGAAAACTCCACTCCATTTACCCATGCGGGCGACATTTACTACTTCGGGGAACTTGTTTTTTAATTCGGGTGCCAGTGGCCCCGGAGTAACCGCGCCTATTTGTTGATTTTTATTTTGTAGGGTAGTAACGCGGTAGATGTTTTCTCCTTTGGTATGAAAGCGGTCGTAGTGAAGTTCGCTCCAGGCATACAGCAAAATGATGGAACTGCACGTGATGCCTAGTACCATTCCGGTGAGGTTGATGCTTGAAAAAAGCGAAGACCGCAAAAAATTTCGGACACCAACTTGTAGATAGTTTTTTAACATAAGCGTAGTTTGTATTTTGAAGCCACAGTCTAAATAACCATCTCAAAAAATTCTTGCCAGCAGCCTTATTCGCTTTTCAAACTATCCACGGGGTTCGCCCTTGCTGCCTTCAATGATTCAAAGCCAACGGTAAACCAAGCAATCAACACAGAGATCAATCCCGATATAACAAATACCAAAATGCTGATGTCTATGCGATACGGGAATCCTTGCAGCCACTGGCTCATTCCGTAGTATGCAATTGGAGTTGCCACAATAAACGAGATCGCTACTAGCTTTATGAAGTCTTTCGAAAGCATAGTAGAGAGTTGCCATACCGAGGCGCCCATTACTTTGCGCACGCCAATTTCTTTTGTGCGTTGCTCTGTGGTGTATGCGGCTAGGGCATAGAGACCAAGACAAGCAATAAATATTGCTAACCCGGCAAATACAAAGATAATTTTTGCCAGCTTCTCTTCGCTTTGGTAAAGTACTTCCAGCTGTTGATCGAGAAACGTAAACTCAAAAGCGCTTGGGATAATTTTTTTGAACTCACTTTCAATTTGCGTAAGCGTGCTGGCCATTTCCTTTGTTTGTAATTTCACTAGTAGCGCAGCGTATCCCTCTGATTCTGCATTGTGAAAACAATAGCCGCCAATAGACTGTCTCAATGAGTTGTAATGGAAATCTTCCATTACTCCTGAGATTTCAACCTGCCCAAAGCCTTGAACTTTTATTTTTTTATTTATGGCCTCTTCCGGCTTTAAGCCTAAAAAGTCGGTGGAAGTTTTGTTGATCACTATTTGAATAGTTGTGTCGCCTTCTTTTTTTTCAGGAAGTGTTTTCCCAGCAATCAGTTTTATCCCCAATACATCGAGAACCTCTGGGGTTGCCCGTGTAGTATTAAACAAAAGGCCGTCACCATCTCCTTCCAATGGAGGCAAGAATCTTCCGCTAGTACCTTTGCCGGGGTAGGATTGGGCTTGCGCTACACTAGCCACTGCCCCTGAGCTTTGTAGTACATTTTTTAATGAGCTGATTTGCGCTTTGCTCTGCGCCCCCGTAGTACTAATGGCTATTACTTGTTCGGGTTCATAACCCAATTTTTTATTTTTAATAAATCCAAGTTGTTGATAGAGAATAATAGTGCTGATGATCAGAATAATGGATACGGAAAACTGGACGATCACCAATCCCTTTCTCACCGATGAATTTCCGCCCACTGCACTAACTCCGCCTTTCAATACGCGCTTGGGTGAAAAAGAAGAGAGGTAGAGCGCAGGATAGAAGCCTGCCATCATGGTGAGTACCGACCATACAATTACAAACGAAACCCAAAACCAACCCAAACTAAAAAAATTTTCACTGAATTGTTTTCCTGAAATAGAATTGAAGATGGGTAGAACTGTAACCACGAGCATCAAACTAATCATCAATGCTAAGAAGACAAACACAGAAGTTTCTAAATAGAATTTTCCAGCTAGTTGTGAACTAGTGGCTCCCAATGTTTTGCTTACACCGATTTCTTTAAATCTTCGTTGCGATTGGGCAGTGGATAGATTTGTATAGTTGACGGCCGCGATGATCAGGATAATAACCCCTAATGCCATTAACAGTTGAAGTTGCCCCATGTCTCCATTTGATCCACTTAAGGAAGATTCATTCACGTCAGGATAATATAGATGCACTTTCTTCAAAGGGTGAATTTCCAGCGAGAACCAGCGCGCGTCTTTATTGGGTATATTTCTTTCCAGCGATTCGGTAATTTTTTTCTCGACTACGGTTGCATCAACATTATCATGAAGTAGTAAGTGGGTTTCAAAACTCGCGTTGTCCCAAGTTTGTGTTTGGCTATACCATTGCCCTACAAAGGTGCCAATCATTGGGAAGCTAAAGCGTGTGTTAAATTTTGAATTTTCGATTACACCAGTGATCTCAAATTCGATAGTGTCTTTGTCGATTTTTAACGTTTTCCCTAGTACATCTTGCGTTCCAAAATACTTGATAGCAGAAGCTTCATTGATTACGATCGTATGTGGCCGTGTCAGTGCTGTTTTAGGATTACCTTTTAAAAACGGGATTGTCAATACGTCAAAAATGGCAGCGTCTGCCCAAATAAATTTTGTTTCTGTTGATTTTACTTTTTCGGAGGCAACAAACGCCTTACCACTAAAATTGTTTGGCAGCAGCCGAAATGATTTTTCGATTTCGGGTATTTCTTTGGACAGGGTGGGAGCGGTTTTATTTGGGACAGAATTCCACTTTTCAATTTTGCCATTATAGGGCGCGGCAATCGTTACCTGATAGATGCGATCTGCCTTTTCATGCTGTCCTTCAAAAGAAAATTCGTCCACTACATACAGGCCAATCAAAACGAAACTTGTAAGCCCAATGGAAAGGCCTAGCAAATTAATAAGACTAAAGACTTTATTGCGCCCTAGGCTGCGAAGGATTACCTTGAGATAATTGTGGATCATTTTTATTTATTACTTGTTAGTTAGTAGTTGTTGCTTGTTAGTTGTTAGTGAATAGTTGCTGGTTGCTAGTTCATTGCAGAGTAAATGCCAATAACTTAGAACCATCAACCAACAACAATTTCATTCGCTTCTCAAATTATCCACTTGAAACTTCTAAGATTATAGGTAAATTTGTTTAAATAAGTTCTAGTTATGGATGAGAAAAAGTTGATCAAGCGAATTACTGTTAATCCGCAGATCTTTGGAGGCAAGCCAACCATTCGCGGCAAACGACTTGCTGTAGAGCATGTGTTGGGTATGTTGGCGGCAGGAGATACTCCCGAGATAATACTGTCAGGGTATGATTGGCTGGAGCCTGAGGACATCCATGCTTGCTTGTTGTACGCCCATAGAATGGTAAGCCACGAGCGAGTGGAATTCAGTGCGGCATGATTGAAGCTAAGATATTGCTTGATAGCTGTGTTTGGGCGGGTACAAAAAACCCTTTGATAGAGGCTGGCTGCGATGTTGTGTAGGTTGGTTATTTCCTTAGGGATCCGGGAGATGAAGCAATCATCCGATTTGCTCATAAAGAAAAGCGTATTCTTATTACTCTGGATAAAGACTTCGGAGAATTGGCGGTCTTTAGACGCGAGCCGCATTGTGGGATCATCAGAATAGTAGATCATTCCGCAACTGAATTAGGGAGCGTTAGCAGACAAATTTTAGAAAAATACCGAAGCGAACTTATAAATTCTGCCATCATCACTGTTGACAAACAAAAAGTTAGGATTCGATTGGATGAGTAGTTGCTCATTTTTAGTTAGTCGTTATTAGTTATTAGTTAGTAGTTGTTAGTTGTTAGTGAATAGTTGCTAGTTGATTGCAGAGTAAATGCCAATAACTAAGAACCATCAACCAACAACTATTTCATTCACTCCTCAAACTATCCACCGGATTGCTCATTGCTGCTTTGATGGCCTGCGAACCAACGGTCAGCAACGCGATCAACACAGTAATACCTCCTGCCAAAGCAAAAATCCAGATGTTAATTTCTGTTCGATAGGCAAATTCTTGCAGCCATTTATCCATCGCCCACCAAGCAAGAGGCGAAGCGATCAAAATGGAAATGATTACCAACACAAGAAAATCTTTCGATAGCAAGCTTGCTATCTGCGGAACGTTCGCACCCATTACTTTGCGTATGCCAATTTCTTTGGTGCGTTGTTCTACAGTAAAAGTAGCTAGGCCGAATAATCCCAAACAGGCAATGAAGATGGCTAGGAAGGAGGCTGATGTAAATATCTGGCCGTATTGTTGTTCGGTTTGATACTGACGATTGTAGTTATCATCCACAAAGAAATATTCAAATGGATTGCCGGGAAAATACTGCTTGTAGATTTTTTCCAGATAAGTAAGGTTATCCTGTATGTTTTGAGTACCGAGCTTCACGGTGAACAGTCCACTTGCTAGTTGAGGCACATAGATAATCGGATCAATAGTTTGCTTGAGCGACATGTGGTGATAGTCAGCCACTACGCCAATTATCGTGTATTGCTTTCCTTGCCAATTTATTTTCTTATCGATCGCCTCTTGAGGTGAGGAAAATCCAAGTTGTGTCGTGGCGCGCTCGTTTACGATGAGTCGGTCAACCTCTGCCCATTTCCTATCGCAATCAATCACAGTGAAATTTGATCCCGCTGCAAAAGCAATTTCATACGTAAGGAAAAATAGATTGTCTACATAGGCGATATTGTAACTGCGTTTGTCGTCATCGGGCAATGGATTAAGCGTTGATATTCCGGATGTTCCGTAGTTATATCCTTCGGTGGGAACACTAGCAGAGCCACAGTATTTTGTAATAAAGGAAGTTTGAGCTAATTCGTTTTTGAAGGATTGTTTTCGTTGTTGAAAGGTACTGTCATAGCCAAGTTGTGCGCCACGGACTACTAATAGCTGATCGATGTTCATGCCTAGCTCTCCGTTTTGCATAAACTGAAGTTGCCGATACAACACAAACGTGGAAGCAATCAATAAGATTGAAATGCTGAATTGAAACACAACCAATGCTTTGCGCAATGCTATTCCTCTGGCTGATTTACTAAAAACCCCTTTCAGTGTTTGCGCTGGGTTGAATGACGACAATGCAAAGGCAGTATAAGCCCCTGAGGCTACTGATCCGATCAACAAGAAAAGCAGTCCAATTACCCACATCGAATTCCCCGCAAGGGTAGAAAGTGAAAGTGTTTTACCAATGATTCCATTGAACAAGGTTTGGAATAAATTCACCAACACCAACGCCAGCATAAACCCGACTATATTGAGTAAGAACGATTCACTCAAAAATTGCCCCATCAATTGAACCTTGCTCGCGCCAACTACTTTGCGCACACCCACTTCTTTGGCTCGCTTTAAAGCCGCAGCGGTAGAAAGATTGACGTAGTTAAACCACGCGATCACTAAGATCAAAATAGCAATACCACTTAGTAGATAGATGAAACCTAAATTTCCGTAATGAGGATAGTAGTCATCTAACGAAGAAGCTAAGTGTAGATTTTTCATCGGTTGCAGACGAAGAATATCTTCGTCCTCGGGACTTACTTTCTTTTTGTATTCGTTGGCTTTGCTTTCGAGTGACTTGAAGTCAGTATCGGATTGAAGCTGTAAATAAGTTGTGAGGTAAGAAGAAGTCCCTTCCATACTTGCCCAATCACCGCCATGCAAGTTGGCTGGGTTTGCTAATGTTTGAATGGATAGAAGGAAATTATATTTCAAATCTGAATTGGCTGGAAAATCGTTGAAGACTGCGACAACCGTATAAAGGTTTTCACCAAATTCATTATTGATAGTAAGCACTTTTCCAAGAGCTGCGTGCGTGTAAAAAAATTTCTTTGCGATGGTAGATGAGATGGCGACAGTATTTGGTTCTTTTAGTGACAAGCCGTTTCCATCTTGAATGGAAAATGTAAAGAGCTCAAAGAAACTCCCGTCTACAAAAGCGATATTATTTTCTTTGAAGGATTTTAGCTCAGTGTTTTCTCGGAACGAAACAACACCGTTACCTACATTTTCTGCCACTCGACAATAGTTTGCAACCTCACCAAACTGTTGCTTAGCCAGTGGAGCCAATACGGGCGGACTGTAATCTTGTATTTTGCCGTCCTTGGTTTCAAATAATACCCGATGTAGGTCAGGCAATTTTTTGTGAAACTTATTTACGCTTGCTTCAAAGCTGATGTATTGAAGAATCAACACAAATGCTGCAATGCCAAGTGATAGGCCCACTACATTAATGAAGGAGAAAACCGGATTCTTAAGAAGGCTTCGGTACGCAATTTTGAGATAGTTCTTTAGCATTGTTGTAGTTCAGGGTATGCCTATTCCAACAACAATGCCACGCACTAGGTTACCGATTTTGGGCTGGAAACAGCCATTTGTTAATCCCGATCGTCCGAATTGAGCCGATATCGTCCGTATGCGGACGGCCAACTACTTGCTTTGTTTTTTCATGGGATGGTATTCCAGCGGCAATAGATTTGACATTTTTTCATGCCACGATAGATAGCCTTCCAAGAATAACGTTTTCACGTCCTCGTAATATCCATTGGCATAAATTGTAAGTGCTTGATTCAAAAAATTGAATAGGCTTTTTTGTTTTTCAGTATATTTTCTTCCCATGTAAGGCAAATACTCAACTTCTTCTTTCTCCCTATGCACTATCTGGTACTTGCCTTTGATATTTTCGATTCTGTCGGGTGAGCTTCTTTTGAATTCCGATCCCGTTAACTTCTTTTCTGCAATGCTATCTCGTTCTTTTGGTTGCGACCGCAAACGGGTATAGTAAGAAAGGCTGTCTTTTGCGTTGTTTGAAAATACGATCATTCCATCTTTATTTTTCTTGCTAAGTTCTCTTATTTTTCGTGTCAGGAATTCATCTGAGGGACGATTGATATTTGGTATCGTAAATACTTTTTTAACTTCAAAGCCATTTTCAATGATGGCGGAATCACGCAAAGCTCTCATGAAGTGATTGACGGATCCGAGATAAGCTTGGACCCTTTCACGCTCCCAAACTCTTGCCTGACGATCGCCCTCAGGAGTTAACTCTTCATACCGAGGCACACCAAAGATATAAAGCGTGCCTGTTCGAAAGTTGACTTCAAATTGATACAGATAATAAGAGATTTTATAACCGAGCGCCCGATTTTCAATTTCGATGGGTTTTTTAGAATGAGCAACCAGCGTATTTTCTTTCGGATCGAAATAAAGATGGATATCCTTTGGGTTGAGGATTTTACATTTTTTAGCATTGTGGGTCTCACCAATAAAGTTCCGTAGAAAGTCTTTATAATTTCGGGCGCGGTTGGCGGTATCTGCCTTTACGATAATCTCGCTCAGTTCTTTGGCCTCTTGCTCCAGTTCAATGATTATTTTTATTTCGCTTGTAAATCCGCTGGATTGATCTGAGAAGTCGATTGGAATTGAATACGGTTTGTATCCGATATAGGAGGCTACCAGATCATACTTTCCGGGTGCAATATTTTTGATTTGGAAAGATCCATCCGTCAAGCTACTCGCGCCAATAGACGTGTTGGCGAAAAAGACGTTCACAAATGGCAATGGCTCTTTGGTGGTGGCATCGATCACGCTGCCAAGAAGGCTTCTTTTTTCTAGTTGCGAATAGGAGAAGCTAGTGAATAAACAAATTATTAAAATGGATAAAAACGACCGAAGCATACATGGAGTCAGTTAATGACCCACAAGATAGCAAACGACTTGGAAAGGTCAGCGATAATACTGTTCGTAAGCTGTCCGAGTAGTAAGGCCCACAGAGCCTTCGTAAATTCCACCAATATTCCCCATCTCTTCTACCAGCACCTCTATTAAATTGTTTCGGTCTCTCAAAAGGTTCGGAGGAATTGTATAAACTCGAAATTCATTGAATCATCCGCTTGAGCCGAACCGTTCTCCGTCATAGGTTTTGCCAATTTGTTTTCCATTTAAGTAAGCGCGATCAAAATCGTCAATCTTTCCAAGAAGAAGTACATTTCTTCATCTTTTTCGATCAATTTTAGGTCAAACAAAAAACTTTTTTTATACCAAGCAAAGCCATCGTATTTATAATATCCTTGATGTTTGTAACAATTGTAATGAACAGTGCGAATGATAATGTGAGAATTAACACCACCGGACTCAACTGCATTTTATAAGCGTATTTCTCCAGCCATCGATTGTCAAAACACCAAATGAAGGGTGTCGAAAGTACGTTGGCAATAATCACCAGCCAAAAAAATTCTTTTGTGAGAAGTGTTGTGATCGAAAAAATGTCTGCGTCAAGCACTTTATGGAGCACCAACAAGTGCGGAGTTGCTAGCCACCGGAAGCGGGAAACCAGTAACCGGCATCCTTTTCTATTCACTTCTCAAACTCTTAGTCGGGTTGGCAGTTGCTGCCCGCAGGGCTTGGGTGCTTACGATGATCAATGCCAATACGAGACATCCAACCCCTGCGAGCAGTAAAACCCACCAAGAAATGGCTACCCGATAAGGATAACGCTCCAAGAAATTATTTAGAAACCACCAACCGATGGGTGCCGAAATGCTAAAAGCGAAAACCACTAACCGCGAAAAATCTTTTGAAATCAATACGACCAAATTGGAAACGGTTGCGCCCATTACTTTACGGATTCCAATTTCTTTGGTGCGTTGTTCTGCCGTAAACGCTGCCAGCCCTAGAAGGCCTAAGCAAGTAATCATAATGGCGAGAAAAGCGAAAATACCTGCCAAGCGACTGACCAAATTGATAGTGGAAAATTTCTTTTCAAAATCTATATCGGCAAAACGGTAGGTAAACGGATAATTCGGATTTAGTTTTTTGAATACATTTTCTACTTTAGTTAGAGATGCAGGTAGGTTATCTGTTTTGTTGAGTCGGATGGTAATGGTGCTGCTCCAACTCGGTATAAAAACCATTGTAAGTGGTAGCACTGGTTGATAGGGTGAGTCCATCAATACGTTAGCGGTTACACCTATTATCTCTAGATCCATACCGATCGCCTTTATTTTTTGGCCGATTGGATTTTTAAGTCCCATAAAATCGACCGCTGCTTCGTTGATTACCACGCCTGAAAAATCGCTTTTAAAATCGCGCGAGAAATCCCGTCCTTCCAGAACTTTAATGCCCATTGTTTGCGTATAATCATACTCTGTTGCAATGGTTGTAAATGAATTTCGTTGGCCTGTTGGCATACCCTCCCATTGTACTTCGTTACTAGAAAATGAAGAAGTGACGGGGGAGTTACTTTTACAAACTGATTTAGCGGCATTCGTTCGTATCAATTCTTGGCGAATTGTTTCAAAATTTGTTTCCAGTTCATTGTTGGTCTGAATCTGAATGAGATTTTCACGGTCATATCCAATCTCCCTACTTTTTACATGGATGATTTGTTGATAGATGACAATTGTTCCAATGATCAAAAATATCGAGAAGCCAAATTGCAAGGTTACCAATACCTGCCGTGGCAGGCTCCCATTTTTGCCAATATCCAATTTTCCTTTCAATACTTTTACGGGTTGAAAGGAAGACAGATAGAAGGCAGGATAACTTCCCGAAAGAATCCCAACTACTAAAACCAAGCTGATGGCTGCTCCCCAAATTAGCGGATTGGAGTAATCAATGGAAATATTTTTGTCAACTAATAAATTATAGCCGGGCAACAGAAGTTCGACCAGCACAATCGCTGATAAAAACGAAATGAACGTGATGAGTAGCGACTCGCCTAAAAACTGAAAAATTATTTCTTTTCGTCTTGATCCCACACTTTTACGGATACCTACCTCCCGTGCGCGCGTTTGGCTGCGTGCAGTGGCCAAGTTCATAAAGTTGATGCAGGCAATTAGTAAGACAAAAATGGAGATGGCTGTGAACAGCTTTACGTAATCAATCATACCGCCTGTATTTTCTCCGTTTTCGAAATTGGAGTAAAGTCTCCATTTGCTTGCAGGGTGTAGAAATAGTTTGGCAGTAGGTGCTTTCGGGTTGTTGTCTTTCAGAATATTTTGGATGCTATTATTTACAATTGCCTCGGAGGCTCCTGCCTGAAGTTGAACATACATTTGAAACGAATTGTTATCCCAGCCTTTCTTCGCATTGCTAATCCAAAATTGAGTAGATTCATAATAGGCGAATGGCAAAACATAATCAAATGAAAACGAAGATTGGGGGGGCACATCTTTTATCACGCCTGTTACTTTTAGTTCTTGCCCATTATCTACTTTTATAAATTGATTGATGGGATCACGATCGGCAAAAAGCGATTTCGCTGTGGATTCTGTAATTACAATAGAAGTCGATCCGGCTAAAGCAGTGTTTGGGTCACCCTTTATCATGTTAAAGCTGAAAACTTTAAAGAAATCTTCAGTGGCGCTCAATCCCATTTTGCTTAAACGCTTTTCTCCCACCTGAAGCAAATTACCTTCACCCCAGTTGGTCATCACCACATTTTTTATTTGGCTAGATTTCTCTTGGATTACATCTTTCAAAAGGTACGGCATGGAATTGGCCGTGCTCATACCTTCCGCCCATTGTTGGCTTTGGTAGAGTTTGTAAATACTAGTGTAGTTTTTGTGAAAGCGGTCGAATGAATATTCATCCGCCAACCATAAAAGAATAAGGATACTGGACGCGATGCCGATGGCAAGTCCGCCAATATTGATGAAAGAGTAAACTGGTTTTTTGAGTAAACTTCTTAGCGTGATTTTAAAATAATTTTTGAACATGGCCGGGGCTGGTTATTGTGAAACATCGCTTGGGTACGGCTTCCCAAATCGAATTCAGTGCCAAATAAAAAAAGTTGCAATTTTTCCAAAAATGCGGGTTTTTGGCTTGTGTAAATATTAAATCCGAACGTATTTGTCCGTAATCGATCAATTAATATGGCCGTGGTATTTTAGTTCTTTCTCTCTTTCCAAGTCTTCTCGCTCTCTTTTAATGCTGGTTCTGGCGGTTGGACCTACCATGATCGGTACATGCTCTACCTCCACATTTGCTAACTCAAGCCCATACATTGCTTCTGTGGAAAGGCTATGGCTTTTAATAAATCGGTAGCCTTGGATAATAAAGTTGTCGAAGGTGGAGATGTCACTATCGATGGAAGCAAGTGAATGAAGAATTACAAATTTAAAATCTGCCGGCATGCTGTGCTTGCGCAATGATTCGTAATGGCTGGTCAAGTCGATCTCCGCATTTTCAGCCATGTCGTGTAGTATCCTATTAAAGAGCAGGTTCACCCGATGATCCGCTTTATACCCCAACTTGATCTTAATGAAGAAACATTTTTTTGGAATAATGGTATCTACAGAATACTTGGATGTATACGGACTATCCACTGTATCAACGTGTACAAACCAATAGGTATCCGCTTTCTTCGGTCGCTTTTTGAAGATAGAATAAATAATGTTGGAGTCAATGTCTCGTTTACTGTCCGCTACCGACATGTATACCAGATTAGTTGCCTCGCGCGGAATGCTGGCGTCTGCTTGCAAATCTTCAATGAGCGAAACGTAATGCTTCAAATCCACAAATTCGGTATGGCGATCGCGCAGTTCACCCGCACGCAGTAGAATGAACATCATCAAGAAAAAGAAAATGGCAATAGCAAAAGTGAACCACCCACCATGCGCAAACTTGCTTAAATTAGAAACTAGGAATGCACCCTCCACCACGAAAAATACGATTGCAATGACCAACGATCGGATTGTTGATTTTTTTACTGTTGAAAAATAGACGACCAACAAGACGGTAGTCATGAGCATATTGAAAGTAATGGCAAGGCCGTAGGCTCCCTGCATATCATCTGATTTTTTAAAGAACAGCACCACAGCGGCACTTCCCAACAGCAACATCCAATTGATGGCAGGCACATAGATCTGGCCCATCATTTTGCTGGGGTAGCGCACTCGCGTAGCGGGCCAAAGTTTTAACTTCATGGCTTCATTTACCAATGTAAATGTTCCTGAGATCAACGCCTGGCTTGCAATGATCGTGGCCATGGTAGCAATGACTACCCCAAAGATGAGCATCGAACTGGGGATCATAGAAAAGAAAGGCGTGACCTCACCCAAAACTTTTCCTTCATAGTTGGCGAGTATCCAAGCACCTTGTCCAAAGTAGTTGAGCAAAAGACTGGTCTTTACAAATCCCCAACCCAGTCGGATATTGGATTTTCCACAATGTCCTAAATCAGAGTACATCGCTTCGGCCCCGGTAGTGCAAAGGAAGACTGCACCCAAAATCCAAAACCCACCTGGATATTTCACTAACAAATCAATGGCATACACGGGGTTGATTGCTTTTAAAATGATCCAACTATCAGCCAAGTGGTAGGCGCCTACCGCACCGATAAAAATAAACCAGATGGACATGACAGGCCCAAATGTTTTGCCGACCACGCTGCTACCAAATTGTTGAAAAATGAAAAGCGCCAATAGAATAATCAACACAATGGTGACGATCGTTTGAGTAGAAATTTCTGGCGCCAATGTTTTGATACCCTCCACAGCCGAGGTAACGCTAATGGCGGGGGTTATAAATCCATCTGCGATCAGCGTGCAGCAACCAATGATGGCAGGAAAAATAATCCACCGAGCGCGAGACTTTCTTACCAACGCATATAAGGCAAATATTCCTCCCTCGCCTTTGTTATCCGCGCTCAAAGCGAGATAAACATATTTGATGGAAGTAATAAGCGTGAGCGTCCAAAATATACACGAGAGCCCTCCCAAAATTAATTCCTGCGAAACAACATTTTGACCGATAATAAACCGAAACGTGTAAATGGGAGAAGTGCCGATATCTCCATAGATGATTCCTAAAGACACTAAAACTCCAGCGACTGAAATAGAGTGTGTACGTGACTGTGCGTCCATAAATCTTTTAGCTCAGTAACGGAACGACAAAAAATTGGAATTAATTCAAATGTCCGTGGTAACGAAGTTCTTTTTCGCGCTCAAGATCTTCTTTTTCCCTTTTGATCCGGACTTTTGCTGCAGGCCCTACCATGATGGGCACATTTTCTACTTCCACATTGGCCAGTTCAAGCCCGTACATTTCTTCTGTGGAAAGGCTGTGTTTTTTGATAAAGCGATATCCTTGGATGATCACATTATCGAAAGACGATATTTCGCTATCCACGGATGCTAATGAGCGGAGCATGATGAATTTAAAGTCTGCCGGCATGCTGTGCTTACGAAGTGAATCATAATGACTGACCATGTCAATTTCCGCGTTCTCAGCCATGTCATGAAGGATTTTTGAGAAGAGCAAGTTAACCCGATGGTCAGATTTGAACCCTAATTTTATCCGTATGAAAAAACATTTTTTAGGGATGATGGTATCAACCGAATATTTCGAAGTATATGGACTGTCTACGGTATCAACATGAACGAACCAGTAGGTATCAGCTTTCTTAGGTCGTTTTTTGAAAATAGAGTACATAATATTTGAGTCTATGTAACGCTTGCTATCCGCCACCGCCATGTAAACTAGATTTGTTGCTTCGCGCGGAATGCTCGCATCCGCTTGCAAGTCTTCGATCATCGGAACATAGTGTTTTAAATCAACGAACTCCGTATGCCTGTCGCGCAGTTCGCGTGCTCTCAATAAAACGAACATCATGAGAAAAAATGAAAAAGCAATGGCAAACGAAAACCAGCCTCCATGCATGAACTTACTCAAATTAGAGATTAAGAACGCGCCTTCAATTGTAAAGAATACCACGGCAAGAACGGCTGACCGAATAGTTGATTTTTTTGCGGTTGAAAAATAATAGACCAACAAAGAAGTGGTCATCAACATATCAAAGGTGATGGCTAATCCATACGCTGCCTGCATGTCGTCTGACTTTTTGAAAAACAATACAACAATGATGCATCCGAACATCAGTATCCAGTTGATGGCAGGAATATAAATTTGTCCTTTCATTTGGCTTGGATAGCGTACGCGCGTAGCAGGCCAGAGTTTTAATTTTATCGCTTCGTTCACCAAAGTAAAAGTGCCAGAAATCAGTGCTTGACTTGCGATGATGGTGGCCATGGTAGCGATGATCACACCAAAAATCAAAAGCCAAGAAGGAATGGTGGCAAAGAATGGTAGGGTATCGCCCAATGCTCTGCCGTTGTATTCATTTAATAACCAAGCTCCTTGTCCAAAATAACTTAATAGCAGCGCGAACTTTACAAATCCCCATCCTAACCGAATATTTGACTTGCCACAATGGCCCAGGTCAGAATACATCGCTTCGGCTCCTGTTGTACAAAGGAATATGGCCCCCAGAATCCAAAAGCCGCCAGGATATTTAATCAGCAGGTTCATCCCGTACACGGGATTTACGGCAGCCAACACACTCCAATTGAAAGATAAATGATAGGCGCCAATGGTTCCAATAAAAACAAACCAAACCAACATCACAGGACCGAACGTTTTGCCCACTACACTGCTTCCAAATTGTTGAAAGATGAAAAGTGCCAAAAGAATAATGATAACGATGGTGATGATCGTATCAGTGGTGATGCCCGGCATCAAAGATTTGAGACCCTCCACCGCAGAGGTCACACTCATAGCGGGAGTTATAAACCCATCGGCAATTAGGGTGCAACACCCGATGATAGCGGGGAAAATCACCCAGCCTGCTTTATATTTTCGTACTAACGCATACAACGCAAAAATCCCTCCTTCGCCTTTATTATCTGCACTCAGCGCGAGGTATACATATTTGATTGAAGTTATAATGGTAAGCGTCCAAAATACGCAGGACAGTCCACCTAAAATCAGTTCTTCAGAAACTAGGTTTTTGCCAACGATAAACCGGAACGTGTAGATAGGGGAAGTTCCTATGTCTCCATAAATAATGCCCATCGAAACCAATACTCCGGCTGCCGATAGTGCATGTTTGCGTGATTGAGAATCCATAGAATAGTTCCGGCTATGTTAAGACGAATTTGTTAGGCTGCTTTTATTTCTTCCTGATTTATTTTTTCTTCTCCCCGCCCAATGATGAGCCGATTGCTCCGGTCATAGGAGAAGTAATTCCACATCCAGCTAAAGAAAGTAAAGACTTTATTTCTAAAACCGACAATAGACATCAGGTGAACAAACATCCAGACATACCAAGCAAATACGCCCTGAAAACGAATACCGCCCTTCATGTCCACTACTGCTTTATTTCGTCCGATCGTTGCCATTGATCCTTTATCGAAATAGCTGAACGCTTTCATCGGTTGCTTTCCTATCAGTCGGATGATATTTTTTGCGACCAGCTTTCCTTGTTGCTGTGCGGGAGGCGCCATCTGAGGGTGTCCTTTCGGGAATTTTTTATCACCCTCCATCAAAGCCACGTCTCCAATCGCAAAAATAGAATCGTGGCCCTTTACCCGGTTAAATTCATCTACCAACAACCGATTTCCCTTTGCCGTAACTTCTGAGTCCAAGCCGGCTATGGGGTTGCCTGTGACGCCTGCCGCCCAAATCAATGTTCGTGAAATAATTTTTTCGCCCGTGCTTAATAAGATTTCATATCCGTCATACGATTTAACAGCTGTGTTTAAGTGAACTTTCACACCCATTTTCGTTAAAAACTCCAAGGCTTTTTTTCCTGCTTGTTCAGACATTCCATTGAGCAGCCGTGGAGAGGCTTCGACTAAATTAATATCCATCTCTCCCAAATCCAGTTCTTTGTAGTCTTGCGGAAAGACATTTTTTTTCAATTCGCTCAATGCTCCACAAAGCTCCACCCCGGTAGGCCCACCACCCACTATTACAAAGTCCATTAACGAATTCATCATTTCCCGGTCTTCGGTCAGCAGCGCATATTCCATCTGCCGGATGATTTTGTTTCTAATTTTGGTAGCGTCTACAATGTTTTTCATAGAGGAAGAGTTTTTCTGCACCTCCTCCATTCCGTAGAAATTTGTTACCGCCCCGGTCGCTATTACCAAGTAATCGTATTTGACCTCACCAATAGATGTTTCGATATATTTTTCCTCTGCTCTGATTTTTTTCACGTCAGCCAGTCGGAAATAGAAATCCTGATAGCGGCCAAACATTTTCCGAAAAGGAGCAACAATGGAACTGGTTTCGAGGCCAGATGTGGCTACCTGGTAGAGCAGCGGTTGGAACGTGTGATGATTATTTTTATCGAACAGGACGGATTGTACTTTGGCGCCCCGTAGGCTTTTTATCACTTCCAGACCACCGAACCCTCCTCCGATGACAATGATACGAGGCTTTCCTAGATCTTCAATACGCGTGCGCGTGGTTATTAGTTTGGGCATTTAACGATAAATTTCTCGCTTTTTCGACTGCAATTTACAGGTTGTCGAATGGATTTGGGGCTATTTGAAAAAATATTTTGTTCTTGCATCAAACTAAAAATCAAGAGTGTAATTTTACGCACTAAACTAACAACTCTATGGTAAAAAGATTATTATTCGTAATAGCGATTGGAACAATGATGGCCGGTTGCGGAGGCAACTCGGAAAGACTTCAGTCACAAGTGGATTCCCTTAAGACGGAATTACAAACCAGTCAGCAATTTGCTACCACTCTTCAAGAAGTGGGTGTGCTGATGGATTCAATCGATGCCAACCGTCAGGTGTTGCGCGTGAACATGGTGGAAGGTACTACTTACGACAATTACAAAAGTCGCATGAAGGATATCAATAACTATGTAAAGGACACGGAAAATAAAATTACCGACTTAGAAAAAGCGTTGAAGAAGTCAAAAGGTAATACAAATGCTTTTTCTGCCACCATCAAAAAATTGAAAGCAGACTTGGAAACGAAGAATGCGGAAATCGCTTCGTTAAGCGAAAAAGTTGAGCAATTGAAAAACGAAAACCAAAACTTAATCACCACGGTAGGCCTGCAAGAAGCTGAATTGAGTGATAAAGAATTACAGATTGTAGCCAAGCAGCAAGAACTCGCATTGCTGGAAGAGAAGATACAACAAGTGCAGATCACGAGTAAAATAAGCGAGGCTGACTCTTATTTTGCTAGGGGTGAAGCCATTGAAGAAGCTGCCAACCGCACGAAGTTGGCTCCAAAGAAGAAGAAAACCACCTACAAAGAAGCCATCGAATTATATAAGAAAGCTCTTTCTTTAGGCAAGCAGGAGGCAAAAGAAAAGATTACTGCACTTGAGAAAAAAATTTAACAGACAAAATCCTTTTAAAAAGAAGCCGCTCTTTATCACAAGGAGCGGCTTCTTTTTATTCGTCAAATTTGGAAGATCAAAAGTTACTCCATGCCAACCAGATAAAGTGTGTACATAGCATAGCCTATCAGCATAATGGCTGCTTCCCAACGATCCAATTTTCGCGTGTTTAGCGTGAACATGAAAATCATCAGCACTACCGTTGATATTGCAAATACATATAAGTCGAAGTTTAGGTCAACGTTGAATGGTATCTCGGTGATAGAACCCGTTATTCCCAGAATAAAAAAGACATTAAAAATGTTGGACCCGATCACATTGCCTATAGCAATATCGGTGTTCTTACGATAGGCGGCCACTGCGGAAGTAGCTAGCTCGGGTAAGGAAGTTCCGATTGCCAGAATAGTCAAGCCGATTAACTTTTCACTCAATCCAAACGCTTTTGCGATTTCGACCGCATTGTCAACGACTAATTTTCCCCCGCCTATGAGCATGACCAGGCCAAGCAGGGCAAGTCCAGTAGCAACAATTGGTTTGTATATTTTGATCGGGTCACCACCGGTCTCGCCAAAACCACTTGTTTTCTTCATGGTGCGATAGATATAAAAAAGAAAAAGACCGAAGAACAGCAGCAGCACGGAGGCATCTAATCGACTGAGGGTATTTTTGTGATCCTCCCCCCAAATCATGGAATCGTTTACCAGAACAAACAGCACCACGGCTGCCAGTAGGGAAAGAGGTACTTCATACTTTACCGTATTGCGTTGAACGACCAACGGATAAATCAATCCACAGATTCCCAGAATAAACAACAGGTTAAAGTTATTGCTACCGATGACGTTGCCAAAGGCGGCATCGGGTTTTCCACTGTATGCCGCCATCGTGCTAACGATTAATTCGGGCATAGAAGTGCCAAAGGCAACGACCGTAAGTCCGATTGCCAGATTTGAGATCCCGTATTTTTTCGCAAGTGAAGAGGCGCCATTTACGAGAAAGTCGGCTCCCTTGATCAATACTCCAAAACCAACAAGGAGTAGCACTATAGGTATAAGCATATATTTTTAGGGTTTAGGAAATGTAAATTAAAACCATTTTTTGAATTTAAAATAGCCGATCATGGCAGCGACAATCAAAAACATTACACCCATTACTATCGGGTATCCATAGGGACTGTTCAATTCGGGCATATTCCAAGGCGATTTACCAGTATCGAAGTTCATTCCGTAAACGCCCACAATGAAGGTCAACGGCATAAAGATGGTTGAAATGATCGTGAGTACTTTCATCACCTCGTTCATCCGGCTGTTCAACGTATTGATGTATATATCCATCAACCCGGAAGTTAGGTCTTTGTAAGTATCCAATGAATCAATCAGATGAACAACGTGATCATACACATCTGCATAATAACGATGATTAGCAGGGTCGATAAATCCACTTTCGTCTTTTGTGATTTTGCTCATCGAATCTCGTAACGGATAAAGAGCTTTCCGCAAGAAGATCAATTCCTTCTTGAGCTTTTGTATGTTTTTAAATTGTTGTTGGCTATTGCCTTTATAGATTTCGTCCTCTATATCCTCTATTTGTTGCCCGATGGCATCTAATACATTGTAATAGTTATCAACGATGATATCTATTACTCGATAGAGTAGATAATCGGCTTTCTTTTTTCTTACCCTCCCAAGGTCGAGCCGAATGCGTTCGCGCAACTGCCCAAACAAATCGCCTTCCTTTTCTTGAAAGGAAAGTAGGTAATCCTTTCCTAAAATAAAACTGATCTGCTCGTAGTCAATATGCTTTTGGTCAATTCTATACAGCATCTTGAGAGTGAAGAAAAGATAGTTGTCATATTCTTCTACTTTTGGCTGATGGTCACTGATAATGTCTTCTACCAACAGTGTATGTAGGCAAAAATGGTCGGCTATTTTTTGAACGATGGATTTTTCGTGCAGGCCATCTAGGTTGATCCAATTGATGTGATCTAACTTGATGTTACCAATCAGTTCGCTTACAGGAATATCTTCGAATTTAGCATACTCCTTCTCGTTGTACTGAATGAGCTCCAAAATCACCTTGCTTTCGCTCGGGCGGGTGATGAGGTCAGTAGTGGGCGCTAATTTCTTTTTTCTGGCCATTGATTAAAGGCTTTTCATAACAAGCAAATGATGCAGGTTAGCCAATTTTATACCTGCCTCGTCAAACTTTTCTTTGATGGATTTATTCAAATCGCATTTCAAATCAAATCCATCCGTGGGGTTTTTGACCCAAATGTATGCCCTTAAATGAATTCCCGAATCTAGGAAAGTCATTACCCGCACCATCACGGGGTGCTCGTCTTTTGATAGGTCAACGTCATTTCTATTGTCAATGTAGAAAGGATGTTTTAGTGCTTCTTGTTGCATGAGTTGGATGGCTTGGTCGAGGTTGGTTTCAAGCGACACCGCTACTTCCACAAACATGCACGTTTTCTCATCAATGATCGTGGAGTTAATGATGGTCTCATTGCTGATCACACTATTTGGGATAATCACCCTTCGGTTTTCAAAATCTTTGATGGTGGTGTGGCGGAGGTTAATGTCTTCTACGTCTCCGGTGTAAAGTTGACCGATCTTCACCCGGTCACCTACGCTAAATGGTTTAAATATCACCAAGAAAAATCCGCTAATGATATTGGAAAAGGCAGCCTGAGACGCGAAGCCCACTACCGCTGCCAGTACGCCTGCACCTGTCAACAAGGTGGTGCCTGCGATGCGTAGCGATGGGATTGATCGGAAGACGACCACCATGGCAATAAAGAGAAGGATGAAGTCTACCGCGTTTTTAAAAAAATTGTACCGGGTTGGGTCTACTTTTAGTTTTTTAGCCGCTCCGCGAATGAACCGCCCCACCAAGAATCGAAGAATCCGAGAGATAATAAACATCACCACCAATACTGTGGCAATGAAAATCGCTTGCTCCCAAAATTTATCCATAGCCATAATAGTCTCGAAAATAGTAAATAGTCCATAGTCTACAGTCCATAGTCCATAGTTTTTATTCAAAGTTTTTAGAACGCACGATATACAATCGACTGCGGACTACGGTCGCTTTTTCCGTATTATTGCATCAATGTCTTTGTCTTTAGATACCATCAGGGCACCCGTTGCGCGCGAAATGGACGAATTCGAACCTAAGTTTCGGGCGTCCATGAAAACGAAGGTATTGCTGCTGGACAAAATCATGACTTACATTGTCAAGAGGAAGGGAAAGCAAATGCGCCCGCTTTTCGTTTTTTTAAGTGCCGGCACATGCGGAACGATCAACGAATCTACTTTTCGAGGAGCTTCCTTAATTGAATTGCTTCATACCGCCACATTGGTACACGATGATGTGGTCGATGATTCGAATTACAGGCGGGGTTTTTTTTCTGTGAACGCTCTTTGGAAAAATAAGATTGCTGTGTTGGTGGGCGATTTTTTGCTTTCCCGTGGTATGGCGCTTTCGTTGGAGAACAAGGATTTTCATTTGCTCAGTATTGTCAATACGGCCGTCCAGCAAATGAGTGAGGGTGAATTACTTCAGATGGAGAAGGCCCGGCAATTGGACATCGATGAAGAGGTGTACTACGAAATCATCCGTCAAAAAACAGCTTCGTTAATTGCTTCTTGTTGTGGAGTTGGTGCGAGCTCTGTCAACGCCTCGGAAGAATTAGTCTTGAAGATGCAGGCGTTTGGGGAGAAGGTAGGAATGGCTTTTCAAATCAAAGATGATTTATTTGATTTTGGCGAAGATGAGATCGGCAAGCCGTTGGGCATTGATATTAAGGAAAAGAAAATGACCTTACCGTTGATCTATGCGTTGTCCAAAGCCAGTTGGCTAGAGAAGCGCAGGATTATTTCAATTGTAAAGAACGATAGCGAGAAGCCCAGAAAAGTAAAGGAAGTAATTGAGTTTGTGAAGAAATCGGGCGGGATAGAATACGCCAAAACCGCAATGAACCGGTACTATCAGGAAGCCTTAAATTTACTAACTGCATTTCCCGAATCAGCCTACCGCAACTCCCTACGGGACTTAGTTCAATTCACGATCGATCGTAAAAACTAGCCCACCATTTTTACTCTGCCTCTGCCTGCCTCTAACACCGCATAATCCCGGACACTCTTATACGATTCAGATTCTAATGTTTCAACGGCAGGACCGCTTTGGTTAGGGATAAAATTGCCCTCGCTCTCCCACCATTTTTTGGCGTTGTCTTTGGCAGATGCTTTATCTACTTCAAAATAATTAATGATTGAATCGGACACGATCCACGGCTTTGCCACGGTAGCATATTTTTCAAAAATCATATTGCGCATTTGAGTGCCAATGGATTGATTGTTGAAATGCGAAATAGTATATGACATGGTTTCCGGCTCAGTCATTACCATATCCCAATATTTTTTGGAGGTAACGATCTGCGAAGTGGTTAACAAATATCCAAACCCCTTTTCAAGAGGCTCTTTGGTGATTTGGCAGGCGGCTTTAAATTCCTTCTTCTTTTTGCCAAACAGATCCATGAGTGCCATAAGTTCTTAGTTTTATATTGCCTTAGATACTCGGAATAGCACAAATAGTTGCACGATTCAGTCAATAATTTCGTGGATTCATACTAAAATAGGTAGGCGGAAGGAAAAATTAGTATACGATAGGCAAATTAAGTGCAAGTAATGGATTCTAACTAACGTTGAACATTCGGACATCTCGTGGCCTTAATAACCTAAATTCCAAAAGACATTTCATCGACAACATTTCTTATCTTTGAACTGATGAAAATTTATACGGATACTTCAGTTATTGGCGGTTGCTTTGACGCAGAATTTAAAGAATGGAGCAACGCTTTGTTTCAAGAATTTGTTGCAGGGACACAGTAAATTATGCTTTCGGACTTGACGCTTCAAGAACTGGAACTTGCTAAAGATGAAATTAGAAGCAAGGTAAATGAGATCCCTGACGAAAACCGAATTGCTATTGGAGTGGGTGACGAAGCGATTCAGCTTGCCGAGACATATATTAGCGAAGGAGCGTTGACGAATAGAAGTTACAACGATGCTTTGCACATTGCTCTTGCGACAATTAACAATTCTGATGTCTTGGCAAGTTGGAATTTTAAACACATTGTGAACCTTGCCCGTATCCGACTTTACAACTCAATCAACTTCCGATTAGGCTACAAGATGATTGAGATTAGAACACCAAGAGAAATTTTAAAATCAAACGACAATGGATAACAGTAAGAATTTTGACGCAGTTCAAATGATGCGAGACATCAGAGAAAAGTTAAGCGAAAGGTATTGGAAACATCCTGACATTTTAAAAAAAGAAATGGAGGCAATACGGCAAAAATATAACCTCAAATTGGAGGAACCGAAATCTAATTGACGGCTGACTTTTCGTGACGAAATTTTGCTAGCAACTAACAGCTGGGGTTCGTCAATCCGTAACCATCACGATAGCCATCGGGATTGTGGTTAATCAGACATTAACTTCCAGCATTGGCGTTTGTGGTAAAATCGCCACCTTCGCTATACAGAAAAACGTAAGACCTAGGCAAATTTAGCCTATTGCCATTTGCCTACTCAAACATCGAGTTTAAGACCCCTTTGTTGTTTGCGCCTTCTTCATCTTCTCAAACTTCTCATGTTTGGTAAAAAAATCATCCAACTGCTTTACGGGTAGTTTTTTAGCAATGATTTTCTTTTTCTCATCCAACACGTAAATGCTTGGAGTTGTTTCTGATTGGTACAGTTTTGAATGATGTTGTTTTAGGTAGGTGCGAGGGCCGTTCACCATGATCCACGTGATCTTAAACTCCTTGATAAAAGTCTTCATTTTCGCCATGCTGGTATCGGTTGAAACGGCATATACTTCAAAATTGAATTTCGCTTTACTCTTGTTGTAGAACTCAACTAACTTCGGAGTTTCCTCTCGGCAATGGCCACAATCCGGATCGTAAATAAAGAGAATCGTATACTTATTTTTGATGTCGTACATACTGCGAGGTTGCAGGTTTTGATCTTGCATGATTAGGTTGGCGCCTGTTCTGCCAATCATGCTAGGGAGAATTTTATCGGCATGGTCTTTCAAGCTTTTTTTGATGGAGGCCACTGCCCAGTAGTTCATTTCTCCAGAGTTAAAGTATTTTTCGTTTAGGTTAACAAACACTTCGTCCAGGCCCATTATTTCAGGTGCTTGATACATTACCATCAGGCTGTACACCAGATATTTATATGTTTCAGGATTTTTCTTTGCCTTTTCTACTATGCCAACAATCGCTTTGGTGATCGTGTCAGGTGCGGGCACAAAAAGCTTTTCGAGATACTCTTTCACTTTTTCTTGATAGAAAGTGCGGGGCAACCGGATCAACGCATCGTCTGCCAAATCCATATTGTCAAAGAAATGTTGGCGATAATACTTGAGTTGAAAAGTTGAGTCGATTGTTCCATCCGATTTTTTGGGTGGGTTAGGCACTTCAATTTGTCGGGTTACATTTAATAATCGAGCGGTTAAAGTAGTGGGGTGTTGCTCGATCAACTTCCCTTGGTAGGCTATTACTTTGTCGTTGATTTTGGAGAAGGCCTCTCGGGCGTCTTTCTTTTGCTCCTCTTTCAACGTGCTGTCTTTCAAAATTTTAATCAGGGGTTCGGCTTCTAGGCTTCGTTCGCCAATGAAATGAAGGTTATCAAAAAACAATTGGTTGTCCTCATCATTTTTGATGGTGATATTTTTGATGTAGTCGTCCAGTTTGAGAAAGTCTTTGGGGTCTGAGATCGTTTCAATCGCGAAGAATTTATTTTTCCCCACCACAAAATCGAAGAGTTTATTTTTGGCCAATACCAAGTAGTAGGTTCCCTCGGGCAAGGGTGTTTTTCCGTCAAAGTGGAAAGCTCCTCCCTTTACAAAGGCGGTATCCCGCAGTACCGTGCTTTCACCATAGTAGCTCCCTAGATACACCGTGGTGTCTTTCCAGTTTTTGATTTTGAAATCAATCCGGTAGCCTGTTTGCGAGAAAGTGGTGATCGAAAAGCCGAGGGCAATGAATGCTAAAGTGATACGTTTCATTCGATGGGATAACTGGTGGACAAATTTCAACATATTCGCTTAATCAAACAATGGCAATTAATAGGCCAAGTTGGGGGAAAGTAAGTTTGTCGTTTGCGGAAGCTTTCTTTTGTTAATTTTGTGTCTAATCAAAGTTTTATGAAAGTACTATTGGACATTAAGGATTCCAAAGTTCCATTTGTTATGGAGTTGTTAAAAAACCTGGCTTTTGTAAAGGCTAAGCCCGTTAATAAAGAGAAAGCTCAATTAATTGCAGAAATTAAGGAAGCTGTTGAGGAATTAAAGCTTGTCAAAGCGGGAAAGAAAAAAGCGCGCAATGCCGAAGATTTCTTGAATGAAATATAATGTAAAGACTATTGCAATATTTGAGAGGCAAGCTAAGCGTCTTATCAAAAGATATCCATCACTGAGAGTAGAGTTGATGGAATTAATTCAGGTGCTTAAAAAAGAACCAGTCCAAGGCGAATCATTAGGTAAGAATTGCTATAAAGTTCGTTTGGCAATTTCATATAAAGGTAAAGGGAAATCTGGAGGGGCAAGAATAATGACAAATCTAGTGGTGACCGACTCCATAGTTTTTCTTCTTTCTATCTATGATAAATCTGAAAAAAGTTCGATAAGTGATAAGGAGTTAATCGCTCTACTCAAACAGATTTCCTCCTAAACAGATGTCTCTCCAAGTCAGCCATCTCACAAAAATTTACGGCAGCCAGCGGGCAGTTAATGACATATCCTTTTCTATTCAAAAGGGTGAGATCGTTGGGTTTCTGGGTCCCAATGGTGCGGGCAAATCAACCACCATGAAGATCGCGACAAGTTATTTGCCACCTACCTCAGGGAGTGTGTTGGTAAATGGACTGGATGTGGTGCGGCAGCCGATGGAAGTGAAAAAAATTATTGGCTACCTACCCGAACACAATCCGCTTTACTTGGATATGTATGTGCATGAGTATCTTCATTTTGTTTGTGGGTTGTATAAGATTGATGGCGCACGGGTGAAAGAGCGGGTGAATGAAATGATTGATCTATGCGGATTGACCAAAGAGCAAAATAAGCGCATTGAATCTCTCTCCAAAGGATACCGACAGCGCGTGGGGTTGGCACAGGCACTCATTCACAATCCGGAAGTATTGATTTTAGATGAACCCACCTCTGGGTTGGACCCCAATCAAATTCTAGAAATCAGGAAACTGATCAAACAAATCAGTCAAAATAAAACAGTGATTTTGTCTACCCACATTATGCAAGAAGTACAGGCCTTGTGCGACCGCGTTATTGTGATCAACCTGGGCGAGATTGTGGCCGATGATAGATTGGAAAACCTTCTCAACAAAAAAGGAGGGTTAAATACAATTGTGGTAGAGTGGGAGGGTGAGATCACTAGTGAAGAGCTTAAAAGTATTGCTGGAATCAGTACCGTAGTGCAAGAAGGAAAAATTTTCCGCATTACTTCAGAGTCTGGCATTGACATCCGAGCTGAATTATTTCGATTGTCGGCTGCCAAAGGGTTGTCCTTGCTTTCTCTCAAACAAGAAGGCAACACACTCGAAGAAATTTTTAAATCGTTAACGACTAAGGAAGTGGTTGCATGATTCGAATTTTTGCCAAAGAGTTTAATGGATTCCTGCATTCGCTGATCGCGTATTTGGTCATTGGTGTTTTCCTTACGGGAATGGGTTTGCTCACCTGGGTTTTTCCCGAGACATCGGTGTTGGACTATGGCTTTGCCGATTTGGACACACTCTTTTCGATGGGTCCGTATGTATTTATCTTTTTGATTCCTGCCATCACGATGAAAAGTTTTGCGGAAGAAAAGAAAATGGGCACATTGGAATTGTTGTTTACCAAGCCACTTACGGATTGGGATATTGTAGCAGGTAAATTTCTTGCTGCTTTTGCGTTGGTATTGGTGGCTATTTTACCAACCGTGATTTACTATTTTTCCATCGTAAAGTTGGGCAATCCGGTCGGCAATATTGATACCGCTTCGGTGATCGGCTCCTACATTGGGCTCGCCTTGTTGGCAGCTATCTTTTGCGCCATTGGCATATTGGCTTCTACGCTTTCCAACAGTCAAATCGTGTCTTTCATCTTGGCCGCTTTTTTCTGCTTTTTGTTTTATACCGGCTTTGATTCGCTATCATCCTTTGCAGGTGAAAATGTTTTGCTTATCAAGCAAATGGGAATTTTGTACCACTACGAAGCATTGAGCAAAGGATTGATCGACAGTCGAGATGTGATTTATTCAATTAGTGTAACCGGCTTTTTTTTATTGACCACTAGAATTGTGCTAGGCAGCAGGCTATGGTGAACTGGAAGCAAAGTAAAAAAGTAGGTGACCTGTTGCTATTGGTAAACGGATTGATGCTCGTTTTATTGATAAATGGGTTGGCTTCTTTTTATTTTTTTAGAATAGATCTTACCGAAGAGAAAAGGTATACCATCAAACCCCAAACAAAAGAATTGCTCGCCAAATTAGATGACGAAGTTTTTGTGGAGGTTTTCTTAGAAGGTGATTTGAACCCTGGCTTCAAACGGTTTCAAAAATCCATCCGCGAAACACTCGAAGAATTTCGGATCTATTCAAACAACAAGATCAATTACGTTTTTACGAATCCCAACCAGGCCGTGGGCGACAAGGCACGAAATGAATACATGGCTGAATTAAATTCAAAAGGTATTAGCCCCATGAATATAATTGAAAACAAAGATGGCCAGCGGGTAGAGAAGTTTGTATTTCCCGGGGCGTTGGTTTCGTATGGTGGCTTTGAGTCGGGTGTGATGTTGTTGAAAGGCAATCGGGCGCAAGGCTCGCAAGAGGCGCTTAACCAATCCATCGAAAATGTTGAGTTCGAATTGGGCAACGCGATCTACAAACTAGCCAATACCGACCGAAAGAAAATTGGATTAGTAAAAGGGCATGGCGAGCTAGACAGTCTTCAGTTAGCCAGTTTTAATGCTTCGTTGCTCGAGCAATACGATGTGTTCAAAGCAGATTTATCAAAAAGTAAATCGATTGCCAGTTACAGTGCATTGATCATTGCCAAGCCACGATCGGAATTTTCAGAATCGGAGAAGTTCAGACTTGATCAGTACATTATGAAAGGAGGGAAGGTGTTGTTTTTATTGGATCGATTGGATGCCAATATGGACAGTGCCTCCAGCGAAAACTATTTTGCGTTTCCTTACAACTTAAATTTGGACGATCAACTTTTCAGGTACGGAGTGAGAATCAATCAAGATTTGGTGCAAGATCGGGTGGCGGGCAAGTACCCCATTGTAGTGGGCAACGCAGGCAACCAGCCCCAGATGATGCAATTGGATTGGCCCTTCTTTCCGTTGATCAACCAATATGCGGATCACCCCATCACCCGAAACCTGGATGCGGTGCAGACAAAATTCATCAGTAGCATTGATACCGTGAAAGCAATTGGAATCAAAAAGACGCCATTACTTTTTTCTTCGCCCTATTCGCGCAAGCTAGCAGCCCCCGTAAAAGTGGGAGTAGATGATTTGAGAAAGCAACTGAAGGATGAGAATTTTCAAGGTGGTAAAATTGCAATTGCCTATTTATTGGAGGGAGAATTTACCTCTTTGTTTAAAAATAGATTTGCGCCAGCAGAGGTTGATACAAATGGATTTAAAGAACAGAGTGCGCCCTCCAAAATTATTGTGGTGGCGGATGGTGACATTGCCCGCAACGATATTAATCCTAGAGAGAACAAGCCTCAACAGCTCGGATACGATCCATTCGCTCGCTACACCTTTGCTAATACGGATTTACTGCTAAATATGGTGGCGTACCTAACGGATGAGAATGGGTTGATCAAAGCCCGCAACAAAGAGGTGAAAATACGTCCCCTCGACAAAGAGAAGATCAGAAATAACCGCGCCTATTGGCAGGTGCTGAATATTGTTTTGCCGTTAGTGGTTTTAATTGTCTTTGGATTGGTACTAACCTACCTGCGTAAAAGAAGGTATTCTAATTTTTGAATAGCGCATGAGCGAAAATAGAAATATCAAATTGTTGATCTCGCTTATCGTGTTGAGCGCAGCAACTGCGCTATTATTTTTCTTTACTGGTGGCAATAGATCTTCTTTCGACAAAAATATTTTTAAGGTTTTAGATTACAGCACCATTGATGAAGTGGTTTTTGAATCCGCGGAGGGAAAAGTGGAGTTGAAATTCAATGGAACGAATTGGAAAGTCAATGGAAAATACGAGGCCGATGCGCAGTTGATCACTGTTTTCTTTGCCTCCATTTTGCAAGTTGAGCCAAAGAGAAAAATTTCCGGTCCGCAACAGGACTCGATCAAAAGTAGAATGACGGAGAAAGGTATTACGGTTTCGTTAATGCAGGTTAATGAGATGAAGAAACAATTTTCAGTGGTGGGTAACGATCAAAAGACCGAAACGTATTTTCAACAGAAGAACGAGGCTCCTTATTTTGTTACCATTCCTGGTTATAGAGTGTATGTGGCTTCTATTTTTGAGCTGACAGAAAGCGAGTGGCGCGATAAGCGTGTGTTTAATTTCAATTGGCAAAATTTCAAATCTTTGAAAGGCCATTTCGCCATCCAGCCAAAACAAGATTTTACCGTTTCATTGGCGGGTGGCCTATTTGGCATAGAAGAAATTGCGGTGGCCGACACTACAAAATTAAGTGGGTATTTGGAGGGAATTTTCAATTTAAAGGCAGATCGCTTTTTAAATTCCGCGGAAGTCGCCAGTTATGATAGCATTTTTTCTAATCCTCCCGCTTTTCAGTTAGATATTCAGGACATCGCCAAGCGCGGCTATCGCCTAGCTATTTATTCAAGCCCAAAAGATCAAGTTATTCTCGCTAAGATAAATGGAGAAGCAATTTTCCTCCGGCCAACCATTGCGGCCCGGGTTATCAGGACAAGAGATTACTTCGAGGTAAAATAGCTTTTAATTGACTCAATCTCTCTCTACGATTGAGATTGGTCTTTCTTCCCCCTCTCACACGAAGGAGAGAGGGGTGACTACGCGCCTCGCGCGGCCTGGGGTGAGTCAACACAAGGGCAACATCCGATAGTTCTCAGATTTGAAATACACCGCTTAAAAACAGCACTTTCAAGATTGGTTTTTCTTATTAACTTTACGCCCCTGACAACTATAAACCACTGATTCTGATGAAGTTTATTGTAAATTCTAGTTACCTGCTCAAGCAGCTTTCTAACATCAACGGAGTGATCACCACTAACCCGGTTGTTCCTATCCTAGAAAATTTTCTTTTTGAAATTGATAAAAGCAATCTGACCGTTACGGCTTCTGATTTGCAGACCTCGATGATCACCGAAATTACGGTGGAATCGAAAGAGAAAGGAAGCATTGCGGTGCCAGCCCGCATTTTGTTGGACACGCTTAAAAACCTGCCTGATCAACCTGTTACGTTCTCGATCGATGCAGCATCCTATAGCATAGAGATTAGTTCTGATAACGGTCGTTATAAACTCGCGGGCGAAAATGCCACCGATTTCCCGAAAGTACCTGCCGTATCAAATGATTTTTCAGCTCAAATTTCTTCTGAAGTTTTAGCCAAGGCAGTAAACAATACCATTTTCGCTACGAGTAGTGATGAGCTTCGCCCTGCTATGACCGGTGTGTATGTAAACTTAGGTGAGAAGAACACTACGTTCGTTGCTACCGATGGACACCGCTTAGTGCGCTACCGCAGAACGGATATTAAATCTGAGAACGGAAGCACCATCATCATTCCGCGCAAAGCGTTGAACTTGTTGAAGGCAACATTGCCCAGTGAGAATACCGATGTAAGCATCGACTTTAACTTATCAAATGCGTTCTTTAAGTTCGGAAACATCCGCATGATTTGCCGCCTGATTGATGAGCGCTTCCCCGATTATGAAAATGTAATCCCTTCTTCTAATCCAATCAAGATGACGATCAGCCGAATGGATTTATTAGGTTCGCTGAGGCGTATTTCTATTTATGCAAATAAGACTACTCATCAAGTTCGTTTAAAAATTACCGGAAGTGAATTGCAGATTTCCGCGGAGGATTTGGATTTCTCCAACGAGGCAAACGAGCGACTTTCTTGTGAGCATGAAGGTGAAGATATTGAGATTGGATTCAATGCTAAATTTTTGATTGAGATGCTAAGCAACGCAACGGCAGATCAAATCAAGTTGAATATGTCTGCTGCTAACAAAGCAGGTGTAATCACGCCTGCTGAAAAGGACAAAAACGAGGACATTTTGATGTTGGTGATGCCGGTGATGCTGAACCAATACGTTTAAAAATTTTACTTCTTAAACCTAAGTAAGCCACTCATTCGGGTGGCTTTCTTTTTTTGCGCAAGCGGTCAACGATAAGAGTGTCAGATTTTAACACTAATTTGTAATTGTAAATTCAAGTACGATGGCCACTTTTGATGTTCACCCCGATATCGCACAAGCAAAAACGATTTCCACTGATTTCTACCTAGATCCCCAATTCTTTAGACAGTCAAAAGAAAAAATTTTTAGTAAAACTTGGCATTTAGTAGGCGATGCCGACCAGGTGAAAGAAAAGGGATGGGTCACCCCTGTTAATTTGTTAGAAGACTTCTTGAATGAGCCATTGTTGTTATCGAATGACAAAGAAGGCGTTCTTCATTGCCTTTCCAATGTGTGCACACACCGAGGAAACTTAGTGGTTGACAAGCCTTGCAAGCTGAACGACCTCCGCTGCAAATACCACGGGAGGAGATTCGGATTGGACGGCAAGTTTGCTTCCATGCCCGAGTTTAAAGAAGTAAAGAATTTTCCCACTGAAGCCGATAATTTGATTAATCTGCCACTTTACAAATGGGGGAAATTATTGTTTGCATCCCTTGGCAGGGAACTTCCCTCGGAGCTGTTTTTTAAAGATATGGCGGAGCGGGTTGGATGGATGCCGGTACACGATTTTGTTTTTCACCCCGAGCTTTCTAAAGACTATTTAATTGATGCACATTGGGCATTGTATTGCGAAAACTTTTTAGAGGGCTTCCACATACCGTTCGTTCATGCCGGATTGAATGCTGCGATTGATTACAATAATTATTCCGTAGAGCTTTTTCGGTACTCGAGCTTGCAAGTAGGAATTGGAAAGAAAGATGGACTCAATTTTGACTTGCCAAAGTCATCGCCCGATTACGGGAAGGATGTGGCGGGTTACTATTTCTGGGTGTTTCCCAATATGATGTTTAATTTTTATCCGTGGGGATTGTCTGTAAATATCATTAAGCCGATTACTCACAAGAAAACAAAAGTTTCTTTTTTGTCTTTTGTATGGGACGAAAGCAAGCTTCGGTTGGGGGCGGGAGCTGATTTACATAAAGTCGAGCTGGAAGATGAAGAGATCGTACAGAATGTTCAGCGGGGTATACGTTCACGGTTTTATAACCATGGCCGCTATTCGGCAACGAGAGAGACCGGCACCCACCATTTTCATCGGTTGATTGCGGAATTTATGAAAGGATAAATTGATTATCTTTACACTATGGCAGAGATAGACTCTATAATAAAATTATCAGTTGAGGAAAGAATCCACGCTATTGAAAGAATTTGGGAGAGCATCAACCCCAGCCAATTGACAATTAGCCATGCTCAGCAAGATGAGATGAGCCGTAGATTAGCTCGTTACCGAGAGGGAAAAACGAAATTCTTTACGTGGGAAGATGTGCGAGCAGAGTTGCATAAGAAATGATCTACGAATTACCTTTATCAGACGAAACTCGACTTGATATTTTTGATGCTTTTCTATGGTATGAAGAACAACGGGAGGGTCTTGGTGTTGAGTGTTGAGTTTGAATTATGTTTGGATGCAGGGCTGAGTAGAATTCAAGATAATCCTTTTCGCTATCAAATACGCTATGATTCAGTAAGGGTTTGCTTTATTGAACGGTTTCCATATGGAATTCACTATCAATTAGAGGATAGCTACGTGCGCATTTTCGGATTGTTTCATACTAGCATGAATCCAAGTTCATGATTTGACAGATTGAATTAGCCGCTATTTTTTTAAATCGATCTTTCTCGTTGAACGTGCACCATTTTCATCGGTTGCTTGCGGAGTTTATGAAGTATTTTTTTGAAAATATTTGCCTTGTGACGGATTAGTGGAAAAGTTTGAATATGTATGTTATATTAGGCCTAACAAATGACAAAAAAGCTACCTTTTTGAGGTAGCTTTTTTTGTACGGCATTGCTTTCGATTAGGCAATGTAATGAGGATTACAAGCGTCACCAATTTGGTTGCCTAACTCAATAAGAGCCGTAGTACCTGCAAGCGCCAACCTCACAGTAAGGTCTGATAAATAGTTGAACATAAATTTTAGTTTTTTAGTTAATAAAAAAATTACAACACTACGATCAGACTTCCAAATACCAATTAAAGTAAATCTTTAGGGAATCAATAGTGCTTCGAAAGACACTCCAAGTTGCGATGGCAGCTCAACTTGCCAGCGGATTTAAAAAATTCGATTATCGATAATCCAGCAAACTACCCACTAAATAGAGAAATCTACCGATCATTTTCATCGGTTGTTATCTGAGTTTATGAATTAATAGTTCCCTACTTTATAGGTCGAAAGAATGCCCTAACTTCAGGGAATAGTATTACCAGTGAAATCGCGATTAATGTGCCGAACAAAATAAAAGCAAAGAGCGAAAAATAATAGGTGAAAATTCCTTTTATGAAGGCTTTCCATTTCGGTTGATAAGAAAAGAAGTCCATGTAGGCATATCCTATATAGATCGTAGACACAACTGTTCCAATCGAATTTCTCAGAAATACACCTGTAATTTTGTAATAGATAACGGACAGGATGGAGATCCAATAGATGTGGCCCGCTGTGTAGAGTGGCATCACTGAGTTTTCAACATAATTTAAACCGCTTTTTCGGAAGAAAAGATATCTGGCCATGAATGCTTGGAATGGAATCATGGCGAAGAAAATAATCTTCATATTATCAGACATAAACCGGAACATTTTGTTTGTGACCTGTTCCTGTGCACTTCCTTTTTCGATTGTTGGGCCGACACCTGTAGTTCCCATTTGTTGAAAGAACTGAGCACCGTCAATATTGAGCATATCTAACAACAACAAAAAAACGGTCGCCATCAAAAAGAAATACCCAACAGGCCCATAGTATTTTACGCGATTACCTTCAATGAATGTTCTAGCGGCTTTTCCCGGGCGCATTGTCAAGTCCCTCAACATCCTCGGAAACATTCCATCAAATCCATAGATCCTTGCCCAGAAGTCGTACCAGCCCTCGCGGAAGGTTATTCTCTTTACATTGGTTCGTTGGCTGCAATGCGGGCAGTACAAATCAGAGACTTCATTTTCGCAGTTAATACAATTCGCCATTGGCAAAACAGATTTATTTACATCGTAAGTTTAACAAAAATATGACTAACTATTATGAATTTGCATTGTTTTAAACTGAAACAAGAAGCGTGAAGGCATTGGTGATCGGTTCGGGAGTGGCAGGGTTGGCTTCGGCCATACGTTTGCGCATGCAAGGGTTTGAGGTAGAGGTGCACGAAGCGAACAGCTATCCCGGAGGAAAACTAAGCGAGTTTAATTTGAAAGGCTTCCGGTTTGATGCAGGTCCATCTCTTTTTACGCTGCCTGAATTGGTGGATGAGTTGTTTCAATTGGCAGGCAAGAATCCTAAGCTTTTTTTTCGCTATCAAAAGATGGAGGTCTGTTGCCATTACTTTTTCGAGGATGGTACGGTCCTAAAAGCTTTTGCCGATCGCGAAAAGCTACTGACGGAATTTGAAACAAAGCTGAAAGTGCCGCGTAAAATAATTGTAGATTACCTTGGCCGTAGCGAAGAAACCTATCGGCAAGCGGGGGAGATATTTTTAAAAAACTCCCTTCACAAATTCAAGACTTGGTTTTCCTTTCCTGTTCTAAAAGCACTTTTCAAAATTCATCGGTATGGAATATTCAGCACGATGAATGCGATTAATAAAACTCGCCTCGAGCATCCAAAGCTGGTTCAGTTGTTCAATCGATATGCTACTTATAATGGATCGAATCCCTACAAAGCACCGGGTATTCTTACCTCCATTCCGCATTTGGAATTTAACATTGGTACTTTTTTGCCGGTTGGTGGAATGCATGCTATCACGTTGGCTTTGTACAAACTTGCGTTGGAAATAGGGGTGATCTTTCATTTCAATTCGCTGGTAAAATCTATAGAGACAAGCAAAGGCCAGGCGACAGGCATTAAAGTAGCAGACTCATTGATTAAGGGAGATGTGGTGGTTTGCAATATGGACGCTTTCCATGCCTACCGAAAATTATTGACAAATGTGCCAGCGCCAGAGCGGGTGTTGGCGCAGGAGCGATCAAGTTCTGCGCTCATTTTCTACTGGGGTATGAAATCTACTTTTCCCGAGCTCGACCTTCACAATATTTTCTTTAGTGATAATTACCAAGAAGAGTTTAATGCTATTTTTGAAAAGAAATCTGTGTACGATGATCCAACCGTTTATATCAATATCACTTCAAAATATGAAAAAGGTGATGCGCCAGCCGGAAAAGAAAATTGGTTTGTGATGGTGAACGTGCCTGCCAATACGGGGCAAGACTGGGAGGAGCTGAAACAAGCGACACGAAAAAATGTGATCAAAAAAGTGAGCCGCCTTTTAAAAACGGATATAGAATCATTGATTGAAGTAGAAGAGGTGTTAGACCCGATTAGAATAGAAAGCAAGACATCTTCCTATCAGGGTTCGCTATATGGAACTAGTTCCAACAATAAGTTCGCAGCTTTTTTGCGGCATAAGAATTTTTCTTCTGATTTTAATAACTTGTTTTTTTGTGGCGGTAGTGTGCATCCGGGTGGAGGGATCCCTTTATGCTTGTTGTCAGGAAAAATTGTGGCCGATTTAGTTCACGAAAAGTATGTGCCTGTTACATGAGTAAACTCAACGTTTCCATTCTGGTTATTGCGGTTATCTATACAGTAGGCATCATTGGGTTGCTTTCGCCCTATCGGCTGTATTTTCAGGCAGCAACTCCCCTTACACTTTTAATAAGCGCAGGGCTGTTGATTTGGAACCACCAAGAATTCAATCTTCGATTTTTTATTTTTATAGCAATCTGCCTGGCAACGGGATTCTTTGCCGAATACTTGGGCGTAAACTTTGGGCTTATTTTTGGCAACTACCAATATGGCCAGACGCTCGGGTTTCAGTTTTTAAATGTCCCGCTGCTCATTGGGGTAAATTGGTTCATCACTATTTATTCCATTGCGGTGGTCATGCACAGGCTAAAGCTGCCGGTGTATTTGTCGATCTTAATTGGGGCGCTACTGGCAGTGGGCTTTGATTGGTTGCTGGAACCTGTGGCGGTCCACTATGATTTCTGGAGTTGGGAAAATGGAATAATCCCTTTCAAGAATTATGTGGGTTGGTTTTTTGTGTCAGCTTTTCTACTCGCCACTTTTGTGATACTGAAAATCAAAGCGGTCAATCCGTTGGCGGTATCTTATTTTGTGATCGAGTGTTTATTTTTCTTAGTGCTCAATCTTGCATCGCGTTTAGTAACTCTATGACGCGCGACTCACCCCCGGCCACGCGAGACGCGTAGCCACTCCCTCTCTACTTCGTATGAGAGGGGAAATGAAACCGATCTTACCCAGAGGGTCATGCTATGATCATTTTATAAACCACCGCGATATTATGAAACCAATATTGTTATTGACGGCTGCGTGAGGGATTGCAGCGAAAATCCCACGCCTGCCTGTCCGGTAGGCAGGCGCCTTGCGTGGATTGTAGCGAAAAGCCCGACCCCAGCGCTTCGCGGGGACACGCCCTAAAAAAAGAACACTAGAACTTATCAGGTATTTGTACGATGCGTACGACAATTTCGTGAGGGTCTCCGTCTTTGTCAAGCAAATTAAATTTTACCATTGGATTATCGCGATTGATATTGCTTTCCACATGCACGATTTCATTGTTTTGTAAATGCTTTTCAATTTCCTTTTGCAAAAGAAAAAGAGCGTTGGCCATGTCAACTTCTAGCGGACTAGGATTATAGGAATCTGTTTTCATAGATATGTTACCACTTTATCAATGCCGAGGCCCACGTGAACCCGCTACCAAAAGCGGCCAAACAAATTACGTCATTTTCTTTGATTTTACCTTCTGCCCATGCTTCGCTCATCGCGATGGGGATGGAGGCAGCAGTGGTATTTCCATACCGCATGATGTTGTTGTACACTTTTGAATCGGGCAATTCTAATTTTTGTTGCACGAATTGACTGATGCGCAAGTTGGCTTGGTGGGGAAATAACAGATTAATATCTTCTTTGACCATTCCATTTGCCGCCAGCGCCTCGTTGATCACTTCCATAAAGCGCACCACTGCGTGTTTAAAAACGAGACTTCCATTCATCACCACTTTAAAGTGAGTAGTATCTAAAATTTGCTCAGGCTGTCGCTCTTCCGGTGTACGGCTGCTGCCGGGATCGCGTATGTACAACTCTTCCGCAAAACGACCATCTGAATGCAGGTGAGTGGAAAGTATTCCCGGCTGGTCTGTGGGTTGAAGGATAGCCGCCCCGGCACCATCGGCAAAAATCACGGCAGTGTTCCTCCCCCGAGTGGTGACGTCAATGGCAGTGGATTGTATTTCGGCACCGACTACCAAAATTGTTTTGTACATACCCGTTTTTATGAACTGGTCTGCTACTGAGAGGGCATAGATAAAGCCTGAACACGCATTGCGGATGTCTAACGCCCCAATGCTCTCCAGCCCTAATTCGCGCTGTAATAACACTCCTGAACCGGGGAAAAAGTAATCTGGTGTGATGGTAGCAAAAACAATAAAATCAATATCCTTTTCGGTGAGTTTGGCGCGCTCTAGCGCAATTCGGGTGGCCTTTGCAGCCATATTTGCCACCGTGTCGGTTGCCGGGTCAATCCATCGTCTTTCTTTAATGCCCGTCCGTTCAATAATCCACTCATCAGTGGTATCCATAATGGTAGACAAATATTGATTGGTAATGACATTCTCGGGGACGTGATGGCCTAGGCCTACAATTTTGGAATAGCGCATAGCTTATTTTTAAGGTGCGCTAAATTAAGAAATTGTTACCTAATGAGCGTTAGTTTTTGGGTCAAAGTTTAAAGTCAAAAGTTCAAAGTTTAAAGATTTGCTTACACTAACTTTAAACTTTAAACTTAGGACTTTGCACTACTTCTTAACCAATCCCTTGGTGTTATCATCCGAGTGCCGATCGATCAATTTATGCAATGGGTCAATCCCTGCTTTGCGCGGTTTGGCTTTTACGGCAATGGTAAACGTGTTTTCTTTTTGTGTGATTTTATGCTTTTTCAAATAGATCAAACTGTCTTTGCCTGCAATGTTTTTTCCATAGATGCCAACGTCAATCCAATCGTTGATGGGTATTACCGATTCTAAGCCTGTACTATCAGCCCGCATTTTTTCTGCGGAAACTTTCAAGGTAACCTCAAATTGATCTTTTCCTTTTTCTTGGTAGGTCGCTTCGATAGTTTTGTTTTCAAACAACGTGATTGTCTCAAACATATCGTGGATGATACTTTGTAAACTATCGGGTGTTACTTTTTTGATTTCTTTTAATAAGTCAGCAGAAGTAGGGTAGGGCGCATCTTTAAATTTCCATTGGCTGTTGTATCTGCGGAAAGCCGCGTTCACACTGTCTTCGCCAATATAATCTTGCAAAGCAAAAAAGATAAGCGAAGCTTTTTGATAATGAATGTAGTTTTGACCTTCTACAAACTCAAGCGGTTGTTCTTTCTTGCGCTCAAACGCACGACCACTCAGGTAGCGGTCTAACTCATACTTTAAATAGCGTTCCAAAATCTCTGGCGTGAATTTATGCTTGAGCACCATCAGTGCCGAATATTGCGACATGCTTTCGGAAAGCATGGCATTGCCTTTTACTCCTGCTTCCATCACCTGGTGACCCCACCATTGGTGGGCTACTTCGTGGGCGGTCACGTAATACACGTAGTCAATATCCTTTTCGGGATCATCAATTTTGGCAATGAAGCCGATGCCTTCAGAGAAAGGAATGGTGTTGGCAAATGATTGTGCAAAAGAAGCATAGCGCGGAAACTCCATAATGCGCAACTGCCGATATTGATAGGGCGCGAAATTTTTGGTGTAGTAACCAAGGGCATCTTTCATGCCGTCCATCATCTTATCCAAATTGTACTCATGGCCAGGATGATAATAGATTTCTAAGTTCACATCGTTCCACTTGTCTTTCTTTACTGCATAGCGGGCTGAAATGACAGAGTAGAAATTACACATCGGTGCATCCATTTTGTAAGAAAAATAGTTGCGGCCATTTTCTTTCCATTCTTTTTGCAAGTAGCCGGGAGCAATGGCAATTTGGTCTCCTTCGGTGCTGATCTCCATTTCAAAACGAATATGATCTGCATCATCGCCAAACAGGCTCTGTGCTAACCCGCGAGGGTCGTTGCGCTCCATCATTCTTTCTTTTTTGTCCAGCTTGCGTTTTTTGCGTTCGTCATCATCGCCTAGTTCAACACCGCTATTATATCCAAGAGTTGGAAAGAAGGATGTATTGTTGAAGAACGTTCCGTTGAAAATAACATTTGTATTACTTCCACCTTGTTCAAAGCCGCGGGTGTCGAACGTAACTTTAAAATTCATTTGAACACTATCGCCAGAAGCTAGGGGATCGGCCAGTTCGTACACATAGTATTTGAAGTTTTCAAAATTCTCTTTCACTTTTGCCTCTCGATTAAACTTCACGTAGTTAATGATCAATTGATTTTCGATACTATGTTGGATATGTATGTCTTTAATTGGCTGATCGGTTTTATTTTTTAACCAATAATATCCTTCGGCTACAAAATCGCGTGCAGATGGATAAATAGCTACTTTCAATTTGGTGTCCACAATTCGTGGTTGCGCCTCAAACTCATACTTTTTAAGTTTTCGCTCATACTCTTCCTGCAGGTCTTCTTGGTCATCGGACTTAACAAATTTGTTGATGACGGACGTGTTGTAGTAAATGTAAAATCCAGAAAATAGAAAGACGGCCAATACCGAAAAGGTGAAAATGAGAAACGACCGATTCAATCTTAGCTTCCCGGTCTTCCATCGCATCTTCATTACGGCTTCTGATCCGCGCACGGAAAATAGTACGGCCACAGCGAACATAACCATCGCCAACGCAAACCAATACAACTTAAACCAAGAAAATGACGGTATGTAATGGCCATACACATTCATATCGGAGAATGTGCCAAGGCTACCACTGGCAAAGCGCCATAAATTATGCTCTAGACCTAGTTCGCCCATTACACCGCGCACAATAAAAAACACAATACAAAGTGCGAATCCTAAGAATTTATTATTTACTAACACTTGAATGAAAATAGCCAAAAGTGTATAAAGAATTAGGAAGGTAATCGTTGTTGTATATAGTGAACTAAAATAAATCGGCAATTCAAATTTGAAATAACCGTAGGAAGCCTGGATAGTTATGCCGACAACAATCAATAAGAATAGCATCACTATATAGATCAAAAGGAGCCCCATGAACTTAGCCAGCAAGGCGATAAAACTGGGCATTGGCAAGGCGTCCATTATCAAATTGAAATTGACGGCTCGTTCTTTCCAGATTAGTTCACCGGAATAAAAAATAGCAATGATGATAAAGAATAGTGTGAAACCATCCAACAACTCAAGGATAGAATAAGTTGTTGGATAAGAACTTGTGCCATATAATTGATTCATATTAAATGCGTTGACAATCAAGAGCAACATTCCGGTAATTAAGATGGCGAGAAAGGGAATTTCTTTGATCACGGTTTTGAAATAGAATACGGAGAGATTGACCAGCTGTTTTAGGTATGTTCCCGTATTTATTACTTGGCGAGCTATCGGGATTACGACATCTGTTTTCTTCGCTTGCTCTTTTACGGTAGATGGCTTTCTTTTAATCAGAGAATTGCGAACTACGTTAAAGGAAAATCCATAGTAGGTAACGATTAAGGCTCCTATGCCTACCGCCATCCAAATTAACCTATTGTAGAGCATGATACCTTCCAATGGGACAAGTTGTGTATTTTTTTCGGCTGGGGTCCAGTAGCGAGTAGTATACTCAAAAGTTTGAGAGGCAAATGGATCGAGCATAGCAGCAGTTTCTTTCCATTCTACATTTGCCAAAAAAGAGTCGGCTATGCTATATAAGATTAGTAAAATAATTCCCTGTGTGTAGATTACGATAGCCTTTCTGCCCAGCGCGCCAGCCATAAAAAATAAAGCCCCCATGATGAACAGGTTGCTGACGGTATAATATAAAAAAGGCTGAATGTATGACCATGCATTGAAGGCAAGTATTTCTTTGGTTTTCCAATCGACCTCCCAGGGCATATACTTCCCTATGGCAAAGCCCGCCATTAGTCCCAAGAAAATGCCGCTGTAGATCAAAATCAAAACCAAAAAAGATCCACCAAAGCGGCCCAATAGGTAGTGCATTTTCTTCATGGGTGTGCTAAAGAGCAACGCTTCCATATTGTGATCAAAATCCCGAACGATTGCCACGCCCATCACGGCAGACGAAATCATCATTAGTGCAAATGACATGGTGAGGGTTATCTGCGCAATCGCAAAAGGGCTGTTCGGTTTTATCTGACCTTGCGCACCTCCTATGCTAACAATGGGACTGGCCACTGCAAAGAAGCAGAGTAAAAATATGATTCCGAAATAGATATAATTAGCAGCTCGATTTTTACGATAGCTTAACTCAAAGAGAAAAATTTCTTTTAACATAGTGGTGTTTGATTAAGCTAACGTATTTTCTTTACTTGAATTGAAGATGTGCGAGAAGTAAACATCTTCTAAGTCAGCCTGCCGTTGCTGGAAAGAAGAATCAGGTTGACCTTCACTCAAAATGGTGATCTCTGGGCGGCCCGCAATTAACCGTTCTGAAATGATATTGAAGTTTTTTCTATACTCTTCCAGTTCGGCTTTTGCAATTCGTTTGCTCCACACTTTGCCTTGCACTTCGGCAATCGCATCGAGCGGGTTGCCTTTATAAAGCACTTGGCCTTTGTTTATGATGGCCATATCTGTACACAGTTCCTTTACATCTTCTACAATGTGGGTAGAAAGAATCACGATTGTATTCTCGCCCAATTCTGAAAGCAAATTTAAGAAACGATTTCTTTCGGCTGGGTCGAGGCCTGCAGTAGGTTCGTCTACGATAATCAATTTTGGATTGGCGATGAGTGCTTGCGCAATGCCAAACCGTTGCTTCATACCGCCCGAGTATCCACCTAAGTTTTTTTCACGGGCTGCCCACAAGTTTGTTTTGTGAAGCAATGCTTCTACCAATGCTTTTCTTTCCTTTTTGTTGACAATGCCTTTTAATACGGCCAGGTGATCCAATAAGGTAACGGCATCTATTTTAGGATATACGCCAAACTCTTGAGGTAGGTAGCCCAATATTTTTCGTACTTCTTCTTTTTGCTTCAGCACATTGATATCGCCCAATTGTACAGAGCCGCTATCGGCTTCTTGTAAGGTAGCGATGGTGCGCATAAGTGACGACTTGCCCGCACCGTTGGGCCCGAGCAGACCGAACATGCCTTGGTTGATGGTGAGTGTGACATCTTTGAGCGCTTGCACTCCGTTGGAATAAGTTTTATTTAGGTTTTGGATGATGAGTTGCATAGAGTTGGAGAATGGTTATCTAGGTTAGTCGTGGAGGTTGATAATTTGTTACAATATCTACCAAATATTTTCGTAGACCAAGTGAATATTGACCCTGGTTTGCAGATTTTTTTTGCGGCCACCCAATCGGGCAGACCCGCCTGCCGAGACGGAAGTACGGGCAGGCCCGCCTATGGAGACGGAAGTACTTGCCGAGACGGAAGTACGGGCAGGCCCGCCTATGGAGACGGAAGTACTTGCCGAGACGGAAGTACGGGCAGACCTGCCTATGGAGACGGAAGTACCTGCCGAGACGGAAGTACGGGCAGGCCCGCCTACCGAGACTGAAGTACCTACCGAGACGGAAGTACGGGCAAGCCCGCCTGCCGAGACGGAAGTACGGGCAAGTGATAGGAGCGGCTCTTGCACCGCGATAGCTATCGGGAAGCCCACCCTCATGCGCGCAAGGCTTCAGAGGGCGGAGGGGCTCGCCAAAAGCAACTAATGTTGATTGAGCGGATATCTAAAAACCTTTATTTTCTTCACCTCAACCCTTTCACTTCTCCATCCCGGTAGCTATCGGGAGATAAGGGTAGGTTGTGTTTTTAAAGATGCCCTATAAAATGTGGCCACAAATATGCCCAGACGCGTCTTTTCAAACGGCTTTGAGAATTTGGTTAATGATCGCTACGCGAATGACCTAAAAAGTTTGAGTGCTTCGTACAACAAAAGAGGACAAGCATGGCCTGTCCTCTTTCGAATTACAAAATCGAGAAAATGTTTGTTCTTAAAATATCAGAATAAGAAGGAGGACGATGATGATGGCAGCGCCTACAGAGATGTAAACACCATTTGATGTATTGGTGGTTTTCATTTCCTTTTTGATGGATTTCACCTCTCTTCTCAGCGATTTTTTTTCTGCTTTGGTCAAGGTGTTTATGTCCATTGCCTTAATGGTTTCAAGCCTCGTTAGCATTTCTTGCGCACGAACGGCACTGGGCGTTTCAATGGGGTTCGAGTTTCTAAGAGAAGGTTTCACTTCGCTCGCGAAAGCTGCGGTGGTCATGGCAAGCGCCAACGTGATGGTGATAAATCTTTTTTTGAGTTTCATATTTATTGGGTTAAAAATTCACGCGTTTATTTTTATTGTTTTTGTTGAACGCGCAAATCTGGGTCTTTTGGATGGCGTGTTTGTTACAGTCGATTGGAAATAAATTACATAATTCACGTGTGCTGGATTCTTTATAGGATAGTAACTCTGCTGGAATACAAAATAGAGTTGTCGAAAGTTTAAGATCAATTGCAATGAAGGCTTGGGACAAAACGGAATTGCCAATCCAGTCGAATTTTAAATTCCCGCACCCCGCATGCCGAGCGGCAATAATGTCATTGTAGTCCTATAATTTGAGTACTAATTTGAGCCGCGAATTGATAGCAAGGCATTTGTGGAAACCTCTCATTTCACGCCTCAACCTCTTCTAGATGGCGATTTTTTTTTTAGAATATTACAGAAAATGATTGGAGCGTACTACCATCACATCAGTTGAAAAAGCTATCATGGGGTATTTCTCAAAATAAGTTTTTTCCAGGTGTGCTAAGATTTTGTCGCACACTTCTGCAGAAACGATGGAGATGATCTTGACATTCTCACCTTCCCATGCGCTATTGCGCAATTCTTTTTCGCCTTTGCCCTCTACGTAACTAACCGTGTAGCCTTTGGCGCCCAGTGATTGGATATCTTTGACTATATGGTTCTTGAGCGAATCGGCAGCGATAATGGTAACCAGTTTAAGCGGACTCATGGTAGCGTTGGTTTATTGGAAAATATATTGTGCAAAACTTCGGTATAGCGGAATGCCCACGGTGATGTTGAATGGAAAAGTGATGGCCAACGCGGCCGTCAAGTAGTAGGAGGGACTTGCTTGCGGAAGGGCAATACGGCACGCGGCAGGCGCTGCGATATACGATGCACTGGCCGACAAGATGCCGAGGATAGTTGCTCCACCTAAACTAAGGCCCGCCCATTTCCCCAAATATATTCCCAAGATCGAGTGAAGGATGGGCATAATGATTCCGAAGCCGAGCAGAAAAAAACCGGCTGTTTTTAAATCTGATAATTTTCTTCCCGCCACCAACCCAGCCTCTAATAGAAATAATGTCAAAACCCCTTTGAACGGAACATCGAATAAGGGCGACACTTGCTCCCAGCCTGTTTTGCCAGATGCAAATCCAATGATTAAAAAGCCAACCAATAACAACGTACTTTTTCCCGACAGCAACTCATGCGCAACTGCTTTCATCGGCACTTTATCTTCTGCGTTGGGCGCATTCAGTCGAACGAGTGCCAAGGCAATCAAGATGGCAGGTATTTCCATGATGGCTAATAAACTCGGCATAAATCCTTCGTAAGAAATGCCAAGGTTGTCGTGAAAAGCCAGCGCGGCACTAAATGTAACAGCTGACACGGAGCCGTAATGAGCCGCTAATGCTGCGGCATTGTAGGTATCAAACTTTCCCAGTTTTTTAAAAATGAAATAGACCCAGATGGGAATGCTGCTACATAGTGCAATTGCTGCCAGCGCGGGTTTATAAAATTCGTCAAAGGAAGCGAGCGATAGCTTGTAGCCACCTTTTAATCCGATGGCAATCAGTAAAAAAATAGTAAGCGATTGGTATAGCGAATCTGGAAACTTCAAATCGCTTTTTAGGCGGGCTGCAATGATCCCGAGCACGAAAGCCAGCACCATTGGCGAGAGAATACTGACAAACAGGGAACTTACATCCATACCTAAAAATTTGTCGAAGATACAGGCAGTGGATAGCGATAACAAATGGTTGGCGCTGATTTTTAGAACTAAGCAAAAGCATCCGTTTCTTGAAGTTTAAGCCTATCAGTGAGAAGCAGGGGCGGCTCCCTCGACCTTCACACCGATCCACGCCCTCGGGCCGGGCTATCCGCTGCTACTCCTCCCCCGATAAGATCGGGGTGCGGGGTATCCGCTACTATCCCTAGCCGGAGCGGCAGATGTTTAAGTCGACTAGGCATCAATATTTTGCATTCGCCTACTTAAGTGCATCTCTAAAAACCTTTTTTTTCTTCACCTCAACCCTTTCCCTTCTCCAAAAGAGAAGGATGAGTAGAGTTTTTAGAGAGGCCCTTAATTTGATTCCAATCCATTAAATTTACTGTGGGAATAGAACCAATGACAACTAAGAAGACCGTTAAATATGAACTGGCAACGCACTTGGGAAGCGATGTGATCCTGATCTTGTTTGATTACGATGTCGAGTTGATACAACAGGTAAAGCTTTCGGGTGCGCGTTGGAGCAAAACCAAAAAGGCATGGTATGTGCCCGATTCAGTTCTTCTGCGCGAACAGTTCGGGTTGGCACCAGCGGAAAACAACAAAACCATATTACCTAAAGTACATCCGATCAATCAGGTTGCACTGGATAATTTTACAAACACCTTATTGCTAAAAGCATACAGCCCAAATACCCTTAAAACTTACCGCAACGAATTTACCCAACTGCTGTACGTACTAAAAAATAGGCACATTGATAGCCTAGACATGGACCAGCTCAGGAGCTATTTTTTGTACTGCCTCAGTCAACTGAAACTTTCTGAAAACACGCTCCACAGCCGGATAAATGCGGTCAAGTTTTATTTTGAGCAAGTGCTGAAGCGGGAACGGTTTTTATTTGAAATCCCGAGGCCAAAAAAGCCGTCCATCCTGCCGAAGGTGATCAATGCAAAAGATATTTCTAAATTATTTGAAGTGACCACCAACCTAAAACACAACACCATGCTAAAGTTGTGCTATGGCATGGGCTTGCGGGTGAGTGAAGTAGTAAATGTTAAGATTAAAGATATTGATAGCAAAAACAGACAAGTCTTTATTGAAAGGGCGAAGGGCAAAAAAGATCGATATGCGAATTTGCCCGAAAGTATTTTGGAACAACTGCGCACGTATTATAAGACCTATAAACCGAAGAAGTATTTGTTTGAAGGGCAAGCCGGTGATCAATATTCGACACGTAGCGTTCAACAGGTGTTCAAGGCATCGCTACGAAAGGCAAAGATCAATAAAGACATTGGCATCCATGGTTTGCGGCACAGTTTTGCCACTCACCTTTTGGAGAATGGAACCGATATAAGGTTTATCCAAGAACTGCTAGGCCATAACGACATCAACACCACCCTGCGCTACACACACGTGAGCTCAAAAAGTCTTAAAAACGTAAAAAGCCCACTGGATAACATGGGCTGAGGCACTTCGCATTTTGTATTTATTTCAGTTCGATGGCTGTATTTACGCAAGTCTTTGGGCCAGGCGCATTATGTATTGTCGACTGTAGTAAAAGGGCATTTAACCTATTGTGTTTAAAGATATTAGGGTTATTTTTATTGAATCCAAGGGTTTTTTTTTATTTTTATCGGAGGATATCACCTTCGTATATTAAGGAGTTAGCGGCAACCCAATCAGGACGATGAACAACTACTATATTATTGGGACAAAGTACGGACGAAGTCATAACAACGACACAACCCCATACCTTCAAGACAAGAAAGCTATTTCAATGGGATTCTGTTGGGGAATGGACTTGGCGAAGTTTTATATCGGTGACATTGATAAGCTCGACAAAATTCTTCGTAAGAAAGGAGAAAAACCATCGACAATTGGTCAAGTAAAAAAATTCATGAATTTACAACCTGGGGACATGATTGCACTCAAAGGAGCTGGTTCACCAATTGGAAATACAGCACGACTTGACATTGTTGGATATGCAGTTGTGGTTGAGAGAGAAGGTTTAATTTATAGAACTGACCCGGATGAGTTTCCAAATGGATTAGGTCATTTAATAAATGTGGACTTTTTGGAATTTGGAATAAAGAGAACTCTTCAGCTTGGCTACGGACAGACAATTCACAAACTAGACAACAAAGACCATATTGAGAAAGTGTTTGGTGAATACGCAGACATTCTTGAAAATAAAAACGGGAGGACTAATAAGGGAACAAAACAGAGAAATATTAACGACAAACTTGTATCAATTTCTGGGAGTTATCTTAGGAAAGCTATTCACAATAAAATTCAGCAAGGGGTTTTCGAACTTTTAGTTAAGACTCACGGGGAGAAAAAAGTTAAAATGGAAGAGAACTTCATTGACATAATATTATCCAATAATGATACAATTGAACTAATTGAAATTAAACCTTATGAATCAGTGATTCTCTGCATTCGAGAAGGACTTGGACAATTATTGAGTTACTATCACAAGGACTATTTTGACAACAAGAAAGTTTCATTGACAATAATAGGGAGTAAAGAACCGACCGCTGACGAAAAGGAATTTATTAACTTTATACAGTCGACTGTAAATATTAAGTTTAAATATGACAGTTGGGAAAGATTGGGCAGCCGCTAACAAAATGTTTCTGCAATGGTGCGATGAAGTGTAAGCTATAAATTTTTATCTTCGTTCTACGTTTGGTCACGTGGGACAGGACGTGGCTTCGAAAGCGCACCACTGCAGAAACACAAACGTTATGGCCAATTTGCTAAAAAAAGTTTAGACCTATGGAAAAATTAACATTTGACTGGACACTAAAGGACTTGACCGCAAGGAATTTCCTTATTGCTTTCAACAAAGAACCCGTTGGACAGCTAAG
>Ga0226658_10000027_pt1 | contig 50436 bp, 44 predicted proteins | sample OliLak19BULKMAT1_FD_169091 | JGI IMG/M metagenome (GOLD analysis project Ga0226658, IMG submission 169091) | Freshwater microbial mat bacterial communities from Lake Vanda, McMurdo Dry Valleys, Antarctica - Oligotrophic Lake LV.19.BULKMAT1 (v2)... | ecosystem: Environmental > Aquatic >... | reverse complement strand
GTTCGTTCCCGGCTTTGAAAAATGTTGACCCGGCTTGAAAAGTTTTTTTATTTCCTCAGCAGTCATGCCGGTGCCAGTATCGGTCACCGATAGCTCAATCATTCCTGCTTTTAAGGCGGAACGAAGAATTACTTGCCCGCTTCTGTTATTAAACTTTATGGCATTGCCGATAAGGTTTCGAAGTACTAGGCCAATGTGATTTTTATCAGCCACAGCAATCAGACTTTGATCTACTTCATTTATGATGCGAATGTCTTTGGCTTTGATCGCCTCATTGTGCAGATCGATTTTTTCCTGGACTGCTTTAGAAATGGAAACCTCGCCTATTGAGGCTGAAAGGCCCTGTTGTTGAGTTTGCGCCCAACTCAATAAATTCTCGATATCCGAAGAAACAAAATCAATATTGGTTTTTAGCTTTTTGGAAAACTCTACGAACTCCTCCTGTGTCATGGAATCATTTCCAAGCAAAGTCAACAACCCGCTAAGGCTATTCAGTGGACTTCTTAAGTCATGGCCAATGATGGAAAAGAGTTTGTCCTTGGTGGAGTTAAGGGCAATCAATTGCGCTGTTTGTTCATTGATTAGATTGTTTTTTTCGGCCAACATTTGGTTAAGCTTACGGCTATTTCTATTTGTCCGAATCATGATCGCAACGATTGCCAATAACAAGATCAACCCACCAATCGCTACGTAAATCCAAATCCGCTGAGTTTTTATCTCTTGTTCTTTCAGCCCAGATTTCTTGGTAAGTAATTCAATCTGTGTATTTTTTAAATCGAGATCAAATTGTGTTTGAATGAGGTTGATCTGTTCGCCATTCTTTTGGTCGAGGAGCGAGTCGTGAAGCGTGATGTATTGCCTTTGCAAATCAAACGCTTGACTAAAATTATTTCGCGCGGCAAAAGCATCTGCCATTAATTTTAGCGTAGATTCGCGTTCGCTATTATAATCAAACTTTTTAGTTAACGCCAAGTTTTGGTTGAAGTAATTTAACGCTTGATCGATATCATTCAACTTGAGGTAAACTTTACCAATCCTAAACAGTGTAGATGCACGCAAGAAATTATTATTTTGATTTTCTGCTCCTGTTAAGCAGGTTTGATAGTTGCGCAAGGAAACGCTGTACTTTCCTTCTTCAAACGAAATATCTCCTAGCGTTCTATATGAAATGCCTGATTGAAAATTATCTTTCATCTGCACGGCAATAGAAAGATTGATATAGTACCTAGAAGAGTCCAGTTGACGTAAACGTAAAAAACAGAAAGCCACATTGTTTAAACTCCGGCTCATGGTCACGTGCCCATCCATTTCTTTAGCCAGTGCATAGGCGCTTTTGAAGTTCACAATAGCAAGGACAAATAATTTTTTTTCAAAATTGATGGCTCCGATATTGTTCAACACTTGAGCAATCTCTTTCTTGTCATTTATTTCCTGACTCAGCTTTAATGATTGAGTAGAGTAGTCTAGGGCCTTTGTGAAAAATCCTTTTCGGTAATAAATCCAACCAATATTACTCAAAACAGAACCAAGCCCTCTAGTAAAGTGGATACTATCAGCAAGTAATCGAGCCTGCTCCGCATAGGTCAACGCCAAATTACTATCTGTTTCACGAAGGGAAAAGGCTGCCTTGTTGAGAAGTATAACACGCGAAGTATCAAATGGAGCTGCCAATGCCACACGTATCAGGCTATCCTGATTCTGAGCCCAACCCGCAAAGGCAGAAATGGAAAAAATAAAAATGGCGCAGAGGCGTATCGTCACAGTTGCAGTATTTTGCTAATCTATTTGTAAAATTAGCTTTTTGTGACCACCGAAAAGGGTCTTAAAATCGCTTAAAACATACACGCAAAGGCTTTTCTGTTAATGTTCGGCACTTCCACAAAAATCATAATCTTCGCTTCCGATGGGCATACCAGGAGGCGCAGGAAGTAGTTCTTCACTTTTAAATTCTTCTGGGTTTTGTTGCATAGAATTGATTTGCCTTACCACAAAAGAATAATGGGCGCGCCATTCTTCGCCCCCAGTTACTTTGACGGCCAGCCAAGCCTTTAGTTGATCTAATTTCAGAAAAGTCGTTGCTTTAGTGGCGGGCGAAGAGTTTTTAGACATCGCCAGCTTCACCAAGTTGTTGAACAGTACATAATTGGTGGCCATTTGAATCGCCCCTTCCAAGCCCGGCTTGTTTGTCGATTTGAAAGTTGCGTTGATCAACTTATCAATTACCGTATGTAACCCTGCCAGTTTGGGATCGCGAGCATGGTGCTCTATCAATCGATTGGCCCGTGCCGAATGCAGAATTAAACTAAACGTAAGATCAGAAGCACTCTCGGCCGCTGAGATAGGGTCGAATGTAAGTTCAGTTTTGATTTTGATCAATTCGCGGTGGCGCGCATACCCGAGTGCACGTGGCGGAATCATCTTCAACAAATTTTCGGGCAAAACCAGTTGTGCTGGTTCGATGGTTTTGATCAGTGCATCCAGTGCCTTTGCTTCTTGCTGAGGAGAAAGCAATTCTGTTACTGGTTGCCCATCGCCCCGCAGCGCATAGCGATAATTTAAACCACCAACCACTTTTACAGCAGCCTCCACTTGGTAACGGTGTGCAAAATACAGCGGCACCAACACTTCTTCTAAGGTAGCCATGGGCATACCGGGCTTGATGTTTCTTTCACCAAAATTCTTCAGCGCGGTAGCGCGAACTTCCATTACACGATTCAATTCATCAACCGGATCTTTTCCATTATCCCATAAATGCGTGAACGGATGAGCTCCTCCCGTTGGGCGCGCATCTTGATCAGATAAAAAAGTGAGACCAGCTTTCAATGAATTTTGGATGATACCATCCAACGCTTTTGCCTCGTCAGTTCCCGATGGAAAATCTTGATAACCAAAAGCGATAGAGACTTTATCGAACACACCAATCTTGGTATCATACGCTTCGCTCAAATCTATTTTACCATTCACTAATTTTGCGATGGGATGCGGATAGTCCATCACCGAAGATAAATTTTCAGCGCTGGCCGAGTACGCATGCGCCAAACCTAACGTGTGCCCTACTTCATGCGCGGCCAATTGGCGAAGGCGCGCCAATGCCATCTGCTCCATTTCTTTCGAAACTGGTTTGCCCTCTTCATAGGGAGCCAACAATCCTTCTGCAATTAAATAATCCTGTCGCACGCGAAGTGAACCTAGCACCACATGGCCTTTTATAATCTCGCCTGTCCGCGGATCCGTAATTCCACCCCCGTACGACCAACCGCGGGTAGACCGATGTACCCAATTGATCATGTTATAACGCACGTCCATGGGGTCAGCATCTTCGGGCAGCAACTCTACACGAAAAGCATCTTTGTAGCCGGCCGCTTCAAAAGCTTGATTCCACCAACGCGTACCTTCCATCAATGCAGTACGAATGGGTTCGGGTGCTCCGGGATCCATGTAATAAATAATTGGTTTGACTGGTTCGCTCAACACAGCGCTTGGATCTTTCTTTTGCAGGCGATGACGGGTGATAAATCTTTTCTCAAGCGGCTCGCTGATAGGGGTGGCATAATCGTAGTAAGATGTAGGATAGTAGCCTGCCCTTGGATCAAATTTGCGCATGTTAAAATTTGCATCGGGCAACTGAACGAACGAATGATGCTCACGAACGGTGACAATCGATGCGGTGGGCGTAACACTGCGAATGTATGCACCTGTTGGTTGACCGGTGAATGTCAGCGTCACTTCAAATTCAGAATTTTGAGGAAAGTTTTTTGTGCGCGGCAGGTAAAAGGCCGAACGGGATTTATCCAACGTATAAGAACCTTGTTGCGTTGACTTTAATGTGCCAATGACATCATGAACATCTTGCAATAAAAAATCAGTGGCGTCAACCAACACCTTGCTGCCTTCTTCGGCTGCAATTGTAAAACCCCATAGTACAGATTGCGCAAACGACTCTTGCACCGCCTTGCGTTCAGCCAGACTAATACTGATAGCGCGATAAAAATAATTGGGTTCCAGCATCAATACCTTGGGGCCTCGTCTTTCGAATTTGATGATTCGCTCCTTCCCAAGTTGATTGCGATCAAGCCCGATATCATTGGAGCCAACACCTGCGGTAATGGATTCCACATATATCAATTCGGTATCCCATTTATCAATAATTAAATAGATTTTATCCTGCTTCTCGTCATAATAAAAATTGATGAAGCCTTCCATTTTTTTCATACCTGCCACTTTTGCTTCGATGGATGAGACTACGGGCGCGGGCACATCATTTGCTTTGCTTTTCTTTTGGGCGAAAGATGCAGTTGAGATGAGAAGCAAAACAATCAATAGTAATCGATTCATGGCAATTAATTTAGGTAGGAAAGCTAAAAAAATTATCGGGAAATTCTATGAGGTTTTTGATGGGTGGAAATCATCACCGCGGTGCTAATCTTTGCAATCCTGAAGCTCGATGCGTAGGATTTAAAATCCCTAATTATCTACAGTTCGACATCTTTTCTCGCAGAGTCTCCAGCTCGGGACTGCGCTATTCATTTTCTTATTCTCATTTTCAACTACCAGAATTACTTCTTAGTTTCTACTATCTCCTGATCCTGATGAGCGGTCCCGTTCTCGCTAAGTCCCCGAGGCGGAAGACTCTGCGTAGAATCTAAGTGTTTATCATGTGGAATTTGCAGTTGAGTAAGCTTACCGCTAATACCGCAATAATACAAATCGATTTGGAGATTCGGTCATCGCATAAAGTTTACCATCAGGCGCTTGTCTCACATCACGAAAACGTGCATAACCATTCATGCTTCTTGTTGAGGCTATTCTTTTATTGTCCCTCATCTTTAGCGAATGAATATGGGTACCCGCTAAAGCTCCGATTAAAATATCTGCCTCATTATTTGGTTGTCCTCTCGTGATAAAAGTCAATCCACTTGGTGCAATTGAGGGCACCCAATAGGTCAGAGGAAGTTCCATTCCTAAACGAGTGGTATCAGGAGTAATGGGGCTTCCATCGTAGTTGATACCAAATGTAACTGCGGGCCAACCATAATTGGTGTTTGGTTTAATCAAATTGAGTTCGTCACCACCTCTAGGGCCATGTTCGTGTGCGAAGATTTCGCCTGTGGCAGGGTTCATCGCCATACCTTGAATGTTTCGGTTGCCCCAACAAAATATTTGAGGTTGTGTATTTGCTACCCCAACCAATGGATTGCTTGTAGGAATAGTTCCATCATCGTTGAAGCGTAATACTTTGCCCAAATGGTTATTCCTGTTTTGCGCATTGTCTTGTGCCCCACGATCGCCTACAGACATATACAATAGATTATTTCTATCAAAAACTATACGACTGCCAAAATGGGTTCCTGAATTAAGGATTGGTAATGCCCTGAATAATTCTGTGAAATTTTGAAGTTGGTTGCCAACAAGCGTTCCTCTGCCTAATGCTGTTGTTTGCCCACCAGTTGCATTAACTGCATAAGTAAGATAAACAAAATTGTTGCTACTAAAATTGGGATGCAGGGCGATGTCCAATAATCCTCCCTGTCCATTCTGTGAAATAGCGGGTATGCCAGTTATTTCGGTACGGGTATTGGTAGAGATAACATATCGAAAAACTTTTCCTTGCTTTTCGGTAAAAAGAACTTCGTTGTTGTTGATAAATGTGAAGCCCCACGGAGCGGCAATGTTGTTGATCAATACTCTGTCTTCAAATAAAGGGAGTGGCGGAACAATAGGAAGTGGCGGAACAATCGGGGTGGACGGAGGGGTTACAGAAGCCGGATCAATTTCTTTTGAACATGCCAAAAACATCATTGAAAAGACAAATGTCAATAGCAAATGCAGGACATTATTACCTGATTTTAAATCCAAAAAATTTGGCTTTCTCATATTCTTTTTTTTATGTAACGATAAAATCTAGTATTTGTTTACGTGCTCCGTTATCAAGGCGCGAAACTTTGCATAGAATCTAACGGATGTTGGTAGAGAACACCGAAAAAGGCGAGGGAATCATTCTGTCAGCGGCTGATTTTCCTATATTATTTGATTGTCAAATGCCCAAGTCTCTCCCCCATTAACTGATGGTGATAGGAGTTTGATTTTTTGTTTTTGGGTGCGTCCATTGCAAAAGTTACTTTGTTTTGAAAGATCATTATGAAATCAGAACCTCCAAACAGGAAATAGCCAAGCATATCCCCTTTCTTTACCTGCTCTCCCACTTTTATATTCTTCTCAAAATTTACTGAGCCTACAGCTGCCATTCCAATGGGTAGCAATGCCGCCAAGCCATAATCTTCTGTCTCTAAGATAACGCAACCACGGGTTTCCAGCATTTGCCAATTTACCGAAGATGGGTTAAACTCATACCGGTTTTCAGTTGGGTTCCAAGTAATAATACCTCCGGTTGGGTTTATGCCTTCTATTACACGCACTTCTTTTATTGTGCCGCTCATTGGAAAATGATACCGGTGATAATCGTTAACATTTAAAAAAGAATGAGTGAATGTCCCATTCGTAAAAGCATTCTTATACTGACTGTCCTCTCCCAATAATTTGGTAATGTTCTTTATGTTCGCAGATTTTACAGACACACCGTCTTTAACTGCGATTGTCGAACTACTGTCGATAGACCAAACACCCTGGGGTTCTGCATCGGCATAAGAAGTAACCACAGAGTTATCGTTTGGCGATGCTATAGGTCGTGCTGATACTGAACTTAAATGCCGTGCAAAAAACTGATTAAATGTTTTCCAGTTTGAAGGATCTGCATACCAGCCGTTTTGTATACCAAAGGCTGGGTCGTTCGCAACTATTTCATAATACTCCTTACTCCACGATTTTTCAGAATCAAGATGCTTTTGCCAAGACTTATTAAATGTAGTTAGCCATCTAGCAAAAGGTTCATAGTATTGGAGTGAATTATGAAATAAGTCTTTACCTTCCAACTCTAATAAAGGCTGATCAATTACAAAATAAAAAGAGCACAGGGATTGGAATATATGATTAAAGGTGGAGGTTTGTCTACTATTCTGAATATATGTCCATGGCATTGATGTTTCAACCTTTGAAACAAAGTTAAAATACGTTTCCAACGATTGAGCAGGATTAGAGACTGTGTCAGGGTTAATTTCTTTTGCTTTCTGTATTGAAGAAACTAAAAGAGTTTTTAGTAGCGTGTCTGTGTTTATCATGGCTATTAGTTCTTTTGTTGCTTCGCCATAGGAGCTGTTTTTTAAAGAATTACCTTTGTTGTTACAGGATGTAATAAGGGTAATTGCTACAACAACAAGTGTAAATGGTTTGATCAGGTTTTTCACTTAATTTTTAATTTAGGTTGTGGGTATGTGCATTCTGCTAAACTGGCCGCTGACACCCAAATATACAAAACTAGCCTAATGATAATGTTCGTCAATGCCTGTACTGCAAGTTGTATTTGCAAAGCATATTTTCGGAATAACTGACAAAATACGAGCGAGCATCGGCTCGGGATAGCAGTGGAAAGCACAAAATGAGTTGCCCTGATCCCGATAGCTATCCGGAGCGGATGCACGGACCTGCCCACCAGACAGGAAGGCTTGAAGCGGAAAGCCCCTACCTAAGATGAAGCTTCGCCAGGCAAGCTCAGGCCGCCAAAATTTTTTAATTGTCTGCATCCTTGTGACTATTACAAAATCGTTGCATTATTACTTGAGCTACTAACCTGCCTGCGGTGGTCAGGGCTTCAGCAAAGTAGCGCTATCATAAAACCTACGCCATGACGGACGAGCAGATCCGAAAAGAGCAGGAAACAATCGAGCGATCGAAAAAAGACCCTAAGGCTTTTGGTGAAATCTATGAGACGTACTTCGACCGAATTTTCAATTACCTATACCGCCAAACCGATGACGAAGAACTAGCGGGCGACCTTTGCTCGCAAACTTTTGTAAACGCGCTGAACCATTTGAACAAGTATGAGTTTCGGGGCTTTCCGTTTTCGTCATGGCTCTATAAAATTGCCGGCAATGAGGTGAACAAGCACTACCGAAAAAATAAAGGCAAAAAAATATTTAGTATCGAAGAACTAAAAGTGAAGGAGTTAGTAGAGCAAGCCAACGAAGGCTGGGACGAAGAAATGGTGACTCAAGTAATTGCCTACATGAATGAGCTGCCCACCGAAATGGTGCAGGTATTGGAGCTTCGATTTTTTGAAGATAAAGACTTTAAGGAAATCGCATTTATATTGGACATTACGGAGAGTGGAGCAAAGATGCGCACGTATCGAGCACTGGATAAGTTGCGCACGCAGTTCAACATAAAAGTGAAATATAATGGGTAAGCACGAAATACGGATGCGAAGGCAAAGGCTCACCGCACGCGGCACGGAACGGTTTCGGAATTACGGTGACGTCTTAAAGCAGCATGAACAAGATAAAAGGATAAAAAAAATCGTGCGCGTATTTATCTACTTCTTGGCGATACTGGTGGTGATCATTTTAATTGTGATGGTGCAGCGGTGGGAGAAGAGGGAGAGGGGGAAAGGGAAGAAGGTTGAAGTAGCAATACAGAATTCAGAATGTAGGAGTTAGGAGTTGGTAGTTGGGAGATAGTAGTCAGGACTTAGGGGTTAGGTCTCGGATTTGGAGATTAGAAGTTAGAATACAGAAATTAGGAATTGGGAGATAGTAGTTAGAAGTTAGAACTTAGGGAGCGCAAGCAAAACGAACATGATTCGCAACATCACATTCTGCTTGCGCTTTTGATTGAGTAAATTTTTAAACATAAATATTGTAGGGTTTTGTGGTGTATGTGTTAAATAAAAATTACCGCCACAAAGGTGTACTTACAAAACAGTGGTAACCTAACGCAAAGCATTAATGCTTTGTGAATAATGACATCGCCCTGATAACACTTACTTAAATACTTTTTGACTAAGTACTAAATAGCCAACGCATTGACAAACGACTTACAGATAAAATCGATTTTATAAAAGTAATACACTCAAAAATAAATTTAATGCTCCATGATCTGTTCGTTCTATTTTTTCAATTTTGATCGAAGAAAATAAAATGAAAAATCACTTTGATATAATTATAGTTGGTTCCGGTATTCTAGGGGCTTTTCATGCTTATCATGCAGCCAAACTTGGTAAGAAAATTTTATTGACTGAAAAAGATCAATATCCGGCACAAGCCACCGTGCGGAATTTTGGCCAAGTTGTGCCATCTGGAATGGGCAATGATTGGTTTAACTACGGAGTCAGAGGAACCGAAATCTATAACCAAATACAATCTGAATTTGATATTTCCATCCGCAATAACGGAAGTGTGTATATCGCCTCAGATGCAGACGAGAGACAACTGATTCATGAACTAAAGTCGACTATGGACAGCCGGGGATATCAAGCTCAGTTGTTGACAACGAATCAATGCTTGGCCAAGTGGCCTGCCCTCAAATCAGATTATTGCAAAGAGGCATTGTTCTTTCCACAGGAAGTAAGTGGTGAACCGGAGAAATTGATTCATCAATTGTTAAAATACTTGACCTACAAGTTTTCTAATCTCACCTACGCACCTTTCACAACCATCATCGATTGTTTTGTTTCTGGTGGGCGGGTAAAGACAATTAACAATCGACAGGAAGAATTTACAGCCGAAAAAGTAATTGTCTGCAATGGCGGAGAGTTTAAACTGCTCTTTGCGGATCTTTTCAGAGACAGTGGTATTATCACCAGCAAATTACAAATGTTACGTACTCGTCCTATGCCCGAAGTGGCTTTAGAAGGCAACATCCTTACTGGGCTTACCATTAGAAGATACGAGTCATTTCAAGAGTGCGCTTCGTATTCCTCCCTTAAAACACCCGAACATTTACTGGAACTAAAAAAATGGGGCATTCATATCCTTTTTAAAAAAGCCACGGATGGTTCTATCATTATTGGAGACTCGCATGAATATGCGGATGTGGCTCACACAGATGATTTAGGCTTTTCGCAAAGCGAATACATCAACCAATTAATGTTAAATGAAGCAAAACGGATCGTGAATTTTGATGTCACCCTAATCGCATCCTCGTGGTCGGGCTTTTATTCACAGCACAACGAAAAAGATATTGTGGAAATTGACATTGAAGACAAGATTCATATCAGAACTGCCATAGGCGGAAAGGGCATGACAACTTCTGCTGGATATGCCGAGCGTTCTATAAAGTCTATCTTTGCAATGTGATGTTTTTGGTAAAAAAGTAAACGGTGTTCGGTGAGCGGTATTCGGTAAACGGCAATGTCCAAAAATTACAATTCTCAAATCTTAAACCTAAAATCTTGAATTTTAATGTGGGCCAATTATCATACACATAGTAATTTTTGCGATGGCAAAAGCACTTTTATAGAACATATTGAAAGTGCTAAGAAACTTAATATAACCTTCCTAGGATTTTCATCCCATGCCCCCGTTCCATTTGATTGCAAATGGTGCCTGAGGCCGACAGATTTGGAAGAATATTTAAGTGCCATCAATACTCTTAAACAAAATCAAACATCGATAGAGGTATACGCAGGCCTAGAAGTAGATTTTGTTCCCGGTGTGGTTTCGCCCGCCCAGTTTTCTACTAGGCTTGATTATACAATTGGTTCAATTCATTTTGTCGATAGTTTTCCAGACGGTAAGCTGTGGGAGATCGATGGACTACATACTATTTTCCAAGACGGCTTGGAAAAAATATTTAAAAATGATTTTAGAGCAGCTTTTACTCGGTATTTCGAGTTGACGCGAGAGATGATACAAACCGCTTGCCCCACCATTATTGGTCATTTGGATAAAATCAAAATCCAAAATCCTAAAAACAAATATTTTAAAGAAACTGAAAATTGGTATCAAGATCAGATTAAGGAGACCATCGAAGAGATTAAAAAAACAGGGGCAATAGTAGAAGTAAACACACGCGGCATCTATCAAAAGAAAACTACTGACCCCTACCCTAGTCCTTGGATTTTGGAAATGCTCCAAAAAGCAACTATTCCAATCACACTAAGTTCAGATGCACACCATGCCGATGACTTGGTCAATCAATTTTCTTCAACAGCCAAACTTTTAACAGACATAGGTTTTAAAAAAATTCATATTCTGAATGAGGGTGACTGGAAACCTTTTACCTTTAACGAAAAAGGAATTATCCTGTGATACCAACCCAATCAAAAATCACATCTTGGCTACAACGCACACATGGCATCTGGTTTACTATTTATGCTTCATTGGCGGCATTTTGTTTATACACCTGTGTCTATGCTTTTCGCAAAACGTTTGCTGCAGCGACATTTGAAGGCTTGGCGTTTGCGGGCATTAGCTATAAAGTTTGGTTGGTCACCTTCCAAGTGGTCGGGTATGCGTTATCAAAATTTATCGGTATCAAAATCATCTCGGAATTAAAAGCGCAGTCACGCGGAATAGGAATTCTGATCATGGTTTCGGTGGCTGGCCTTGCTTGGTTGTTATTCGCAATTGTGCCAGCACCTTATAATATTGTTTTTCTCTTTTTCAATGGCTTGCCGTTGGGAATGGTATGGGGAATGGTGTTCGGTTATTTGGAAGGGAGACGGATGACAGAAGTATTGGGCGCATCCCTCTCGGTCAGTTTTATTTTTTCTGCGGGTTTGTGCCGATCGGTGGGGGCCTACTTGATCCGTGATTGGGGCACATCAGAATATTGGATGCCCTTCGTAGCAAGTTGTATTTTTTTACTGCCGCTGCTTTTGTTTCTCTATCTGCTCAACCAACTTCCTCCACCCTCAGCTTTAGACGAGCAACTGCGCACCAAGCGCCTGCCAATGAACAGTGAAGAACGAAAAAAATTTACTTCTACTTTCTTGCCGGGCATAATTTTGTTTGTGCTCGCCTATGTGTTGTTAACTGCCTTTCGAGATTTCAGAGACAACTTCTCCGCAGAAATTTGGAAATCACTTGGCATGGGGAACAATCCTTCAATCTATACTACCACCGAAGTGCCTGTGTCAATCGCGGTACTTATTATTATGGGGAGCCTCATGCTGATCAAGAACAACAAATTGGCGTTGATGATCAACCATGTAATTATCGCCTTTGGAATGATTCTGATTGGAGTCGCAAATTATATGTTTCAACAATCCCTCATTGAAGCACCACTTTGGATGATTTTGGTGGGGCTTGGATTGTACTTAGGTTACATCCCATTCAACAGCATTTTTTTTGATCGATTGATTGCAGCTTTTCAATATGCGGGCACGGTAGGATTTATTATGTACGTGGCCGATTCGTTTGGCTACTTGGGAAGTGTGAGTGTTCTTTTCTTCAAAGAATTTGGATTTGCCAACCTAAGCTGGTTAAATTTCTTTATTTCAGGAGGGTACATAGTTTCGTTTACTGGCACGCTGCTCATAATTGGCTCTATGATTTATTTTCACTTCAAGCATAAAAATTGGAAGATCGACCCCGCTAAATCCAACTGATGGCGCCTGGCCACGTGCCTGTGGCCGTCAGGCGATTGTATCCCTTGATTAATTGAAATGCAGAAATGTCGTAATATTGGTAGGTCGATGTTGCCTTACAAAATTTCCGACCTGCGCAGAATATTTAATCTTTTGCGACTTTAGTAAAATGTTCGATTTGCATTTTTGTAGCGGCACATTTTTTTCTCCGTTAACAATGGAACGGTCATAGCCGTTGGCACCGTCTGCCAGCCCTAGGTGGTCGATGCTGTCCTTCAACCGTCTGATGATCTTGATCGAACCATTCAAAGCAATTTTCGACAGCGCAGCGGGCAGCAAACAATCACTCTTTTCAACTGAAAGGCATCGTTAAAAAAATCCGCTCACCGTTCTCTTTTGGAAAAACAGAGCGGAGTTGAGTTAATAAAAAGCAGCGGTTTTTAGGATCGGTTGATATGAACTAGATTTTTTTACCATTCTTATCACTCTAACCCAAAAATTGATAACACCTCAGGGATTTTAGTGATCAAATGGGTGTACTCTTCTTTTGCCAACTGTTCTGCGCTAAATGCTCCAGTGGTAATTCCGATAACCCAGCCGCATCCAGCGGCATTACCCTCTTGCATATCCGAAGCAGTATCGCCAATCTTTGCAACATTTTTAACATCCGTAACTCCACTAATCTCCATTGCCTTAAAAATCATATCAGGGTGAGGTCTTCCGTGGGCTACTTCATCACTGGTCACACTTCCGTCAATCAATTTATTTTCTTGCCATGCCATGCGTTGCAGCAATGCATCAACAATCGGTCGATCAAAGCCAGTATCTACGATTACTTTAATACCGCAGTCCTTCAGTTTTTGAAATGTTTCACTCACGCCCTCATTCTCTTCTACGGTTGAATCATTTTTGTAAAACAAGATCATGTCCCTTACAAAATCCGCATGTATAGATTGGATTAACCCACTTGAAATAGAAGGGTGCTTGATGGATTCCAACAATTGTCGAATGGCAATCGGCTTGGGTATACCCATCACCTGACTGGCTTGTTCAATCGAAATCTCTATGTCAATCTTTTTAAAAGCATTCTTCAACGTACGCTGCACATCGAAATTTTCTTTTACCGTTGTCCCTGCCAAATCAAAAACTACTAATTGTACCATGGCGATTAATTTTGAATTCAAATAGATAACAATATCCGCTATTTACATAAAGTGTTTTACGAATTAATCATTTCTTAACCTATCATGACCATTCCTAGTAATACAAACATCTACATTACTGCTTGGAGTTACGCAAAACGTTAAATATTGTCAGTTTGAGTTTGCTTGTGGTCGGTGTTTTCACCGCACCACCAAACCTACTTTCTCATACTGTTGTTTCTTACATATCCTTTGCTGTTCGACATTTTAAAATAGCGCATGCCCAACGAAAGATAGATAGGCATTTACAATATCGTTTTAAGTTGGTGGTCCGGTGAGAACACCGACCACGGGCAAAATTGGCGATTCCAAAACCCAACGCTGCTTGTGGTCGGTGTTTTCACCGCACCACAAAACCTACTTTCTCACACTGTTGTTTCCTACATATCCTTCGCTGTTCCACATGTTAGCATAGTGCATGCCCAACGACAGATAGATAGGCATTTACAATACCGTTTTAAGTTGGTGGTGCGCTGAGAACACCGACCACGGGCAAATCCGAGATTTGGAAAAAATAAAAGCCAAAGCTTTAAATGCTTTGGCTTCCAATCAACATTATTATTTAATATCAAAGCGGAGGTGTTCCGATAGGATTAAATTTAATAGTGTCATCCAATCTGAAGCTGCCATTTCTGCCAGTGGTGATGTAACCAAAATTGCCGATTCCAAAACCCACGGCTGCGTCCCTCGCTACACCTCCTAATTGGTTATTCAAGGCGTAGTGTTGAACCCATCGATCAGTGGTTGGGTTGTATTGCCAAACATCGGCAAGTGGTGACGGAGAGTTTACAAAAGATCCGCCCACTACATACCCAGCGCCATCGATCGTGAAGGTTACTGCTAAATCCCGAGAACTAGGTTGATCGATTTTATTTCCGTTTTCATCGCGTTGATTTAAGGCAAGTTTCTGAGTCCATGAATCAGTTGTAGGATCATACTGCTCAACATTTCGGATATTCTGCGCATTGTTGGATCCTCCGAGCACATACGCAAAATTTCCAATGGTAAAAGCAAAAGCATTCACGCGCTTGAAAGAGATGCCCGTGCGCTGCGTCCAAGTGTCAGTAGCAGGCACATATTCCCATAAATCGTTCAATGCACTTCCTCCAAATCCCGCGGCAACGAAACCTCTGTTGGTGACAGCAAATGCTACACAACCAAATCTGCCGGTTTCGGTATTAGGGTCACCAAAATCTTTTACTCGTTTCCAAATTCCGGCTCCTCCATTCCCCGCAGGATCAAATTCCCAAAAATCTTTCAAGCGATTGCTAGTAGTACCGAGGCCTGTGCCTACATAGCCTTTGTTGCCAATTGTAAAAGCTACCGCAGCACTTCTGGCAACACCGGGGAAATCTGTCTTTTTAACCCAGCCATTTTTAGCAGGATCAAACTGCCACCAATCGTTTAATCTAATCCCATCTGAACTAAACCCACCACCTACATAGGCTTTATTATCAATTACAAACGAAGCAGCGCCACTTCTTCCAACACCACTGAAGTTGGCGATTTGCTCCCAACTTCCAGGTCTTACCGCAGGGGCGGTAGGGGACGAACCTCCACAGGAAGAAAGAGTTAGACAAGTAAAAGCGATCACGCCTACTGCCAACAGGTTAAATAATTGTCTCAAGGTTCTATTTGTTTTGTGCATACGAATAATAAATTTTTAACTTGATTTTGTGCCGAGAATTGTTCTGATCGCCTATGACTACTCGGTTCACCTCTGAAAAAAAAGAAGGAATCACAGAAGCAATAACGATGGGAGTGAGTTGACTGGAGGGATTAGTCAGTTCTGAGGATAAATAATTGACCAATGAGAAAACATATTTGGTGTTGACTCCATATTCAAAATCATAGGCAATATTTGCAGATAGGAAATTAGACCTGTCAAATGGTGGCAGCCGGTTTAAAATTACATTGGTCGCATCGGTAGTAAACAAAGCCAAGGTGTTGGGCACTCTAAACACGCGCGAGTAAGAATTCTCCAGCGGAATGACCTCCAAGGTGGCATCAATCAGGATAAAATTTTGTTTTAAAAAAAAACTTTTCACGGATGGAAATTCAATTTTAGTAGCCAATCCAACACCTGACTGCACAAAAGTAGAATTGGAGGTCAACTTAGAAGAAATTGCTTGGGACCTTACCAAGGAAGCTAACGGAGTAGCACTTCTGTCACTTTGAATATTATTAAATTGAGCAGCAGCATTTACGATCGGGAAATCGAAATAGGTGGGTTGTAAAATATCATTTATTACCCTCTTGTAGTATAAACGGATCTTTGCTTTTGAGCCAATAAATCCAGCGATTGCGGCATCCGAATTTCCATCGGTTGTCAAATAAATGCCGTTGAAAAAATCTGTAATAAATGAAGACGAATTACTAAAGTATGACGTGGAGACACCTGATAGCGCACCCGCCTTTGCCAGATCAAACCAATTCTGCCCAAAAGACAACGGTAGCGCTATATATAGGGAGTCTCTGCGAGGGGAGAACTTAACGGCCACGGAGGTGATGGGCATTGGCTCAAAGCTAACCGTGCTTGAATTATAGAGCGCGGGTTGGAAAGGTGACACAAAAAAGGAGTTATCTTCACCGGTACGATACGGCAACGGTAAGGTCAGTTTATTGACACGTGACAACTCGTGAACATTAATAGTTATAGCCTTGGTAGTGTCCCCGTAGTAATACCTGGAATAAGGAAGAACTAATCCTATTGAATCATAAGTGCTAATTTGCCCGGGCGAAAAAATAGTTTGATAGCCAATCTGAAAGAAGCTAGATGCGGATACTTTTCCTAAAAATGCATCTTGATAGCGACCCACCAGCAGTTGTCCCGTGCCAGACGTAGGCAAAGAATCTATCAGGATAGTAGATGAGATAATGGAAAAAGTATCGACAAAAACTGTTCGCAGGCTGCTTTTGCTAAAGTTCTCATCGGCTTTCAAAATTCCCGGATCCTCACAACCTATCCAACAATAAGCGCCAAAGATGATCGTCAAAACCACGAAATATTTTGCCATAATCTAGCCTTGCTTACACTTGTAAAATACAACCCGCACCTAAGACTATTTTATTGAACTGAAAGTTTTAACGTACCATTGGAATAACTCAAAACAACAAACTTTATTGTTTTGATTTTTAAGTGAGCCTGGAGGGATTCAAACCCCCAACCTTCTGATCCGTAGTCAAATGCTCTATTCAGTTAAGCTACAGGCCCATTCACTTTTTTAAAACTAAAATGAAGCCGTCTGCATCTTATAGTTTTATAATTGGTCGGCAAATTTAAGAGAATAAATCCGTTAGCCAAATACTGATTTTGGTCACTGGACACTAAAATGTATTTTTGCCGTTCTTATTTAAAAAATGATCATGACCCGCAAGCTTTTCGCTTCAATAACAATGCTCTTATTAGTGTGTTCAGTGTTCGCCCAAGACAAAGAAAAAAAAGCAGGCAGGCCGGATTTACCGGGTGCATTTATTATTGAATTTGGATTAAATCGCGCTATGGGCGGCACTCCTGCCAGATTTGTGCAAGGTGTATTTGGTTCTCGCACACTCAATCTCTATTATCAATATCCCATTCGCCTCTGGAAATCTAAGTTTAGCATTAACCCGGCCATCGGCTTTAGTTTAGAGCGGTATAAACTGACCAACAACTATACGCTCAACCGGCAGATAGATGCAGATGGAAGTTATTCATTAGTCCCCGCGAACGATTTAAACATGCCCAACGCAGACAAGAGCATGCTGATAATGAACTATCTGGATTTTACTCCTGCTGAAATCAGTTTCAATACAAACCCTGACAATCCCTCCAGAAGCATTCACGTTTCGGTAGGCGCGCGGGTAGGCATATTGTTTGATAGCCATACAAAAGTTAATTACTCAGAGGGGGGCGAAAGCAAGATGATTAAAGACAAACAACCGCACGGATTGAATTTTTTCCGATATGGTATTTCAAGTAAAATCGGAATTGGTCCCTTCAGCTTTTTTGGATATTACAATCTGAGCCCATTATTTCAAGAAAACAAAGGCCCTGATCAAACACAAATGAATACGTTGACGTTCGGGATTTCCTTGAGTGGCTTCTAGTTCATTTAATAAATCTAGGGCATCTCTAAAAATCTTTAATTTCTTCACCTCAACCCTTTCCCTTCTCCAGAAGAGAAGGGTGAGCGGAGTTTTTAGAGATGCCTTTTATTTACCTGAGAAGTTAGGTTTCCTCTTTTCTAAAAATGCCTGCACGCCTTCTTTGTGATCGTTGGTGGCACCCGCAATTTCCTGACAATATGCTTCGTATTCAAGCACTTCTTCCAATGTGGAGGTGGTGGACTTGTTCAACATCTTTTTGATCAAGCCAATGGCTTTTGTTGGCGCTTTTGAAAAGTAAGTGGTGTATTCTGCAACTGCCGCATCCAATTCTGTGGAGGAGACTACTTTATTGACCAACCCTAATTGTAACGCCTCTTGCGCTTTCACGCGGCTGCCCATGCTGCATAGCTCAAATGCTTTTGCCATTCCAACTAATCTCGGAAGAAAATAAGCAGAACCCGAATCGGGCACCAGACCAATATTGACAAACACCTCTATCAACGTTGCTTCTTCAGCCGCCACAATAATATCGCAAGCCAATGCCAAGGAACAACCCGCACCTGCTGCCACTCCATTTAATCGGCCAACTATTGGCTTGGGCAAATTACGCATCGCTGAGATGATAGGATTATAACGTTTGTGCAACGAGTCCATAAACGATCGCTTGCCCTCACCAGCACTGTCTTTTAAATCCTGCCCCGAACAAAATGCCTTTCCTTCCCCTGTCAGCACAAGCACACGCACCAAATCATCTTTAGCCACTTTCTTAAGCGCGTCCTGCAATTCGTAGGTGATCGCATCATTCAACGCATTGTAAACTTCCGGGCGGTTGAACGAAATAGTAGCTACGCCATCGGTAACATTGTATTTCAAAAATTGAAATTCCATAAAAATTAATGTTGGGTTAAAACAGCATTATCATTCCGACAAAGCCAACCAAAAAGCCAACCACACCTCCATACATCACTTCGCGGGGCGTGTGCGCTCCCAAAAACAGCCGGGCTGACATTACCAAGCCTGCTACCACAATTGTGATAGCGGTAGGCCAAAGTAGGTTAACTTGTTCGCTTGCTTTATTCAATGGCAACAAAATTCCAATTCCACCACTCATTGCCAAACTGTGTATACTTATTTTATAAAAGAAAGTGATAACGAGTGATACCACGATCATGGCGGTAATGATGATCATCAACTTACTAAAGGTAGCACTGAATGGCAGCTTATAATGAAACAGAAACGTGATCAGAATGTATAGCAATGAAATAAAAATAAAAGGAACTATCCGTTCTTGGCGAGATTCTAAGGTCAACGAAGAAATTGTTCCAAATGATCTTAGCATGGCAACGTTCAGCGCGGGCAATACGAAAGTAAAAACGAAGATTAGCGACACGATCACTAGTTGGTTCTCCGAGCGGACCATCAACATAGAGGGAAAAAAAAACATCAGCACGATTACCAAATAGGTAGTAAGCAACAACGGATGGAAAAGAATTGAAATCAGTTTGGCAACTACCTTCACACTACATTTCTTTTCGTAAACGCGCTACCGGAATATTTAATTGCTCGCGGTATTTTGCCACCGTGCGCCTTGCAATGTTATACCCTTTTTCATTCAATAAATCTTCCAACTTATCATCGGGATGGGGCTTACTCTTATCTTCGCTTTCAATCAAATCCTTAATGATCTGTTTTACTTCCCGGCTGCTAACCTCTTCCCCTGAATCAGTCGCGATCCCTTCAGAGAAAAAATATTTCAGGGGGTAAATACCGAAATCCGTTTGAATAGTTTTGCTGCTGGCAACGCGGCTCACCGTAGAAATATCCATGTTGATCATTTGCGCGATGTCTTTCAAAATCATCGGGTGCAACTTGGTTTCATCGCCATCCAAGAAGTAATCAAACTGAAAATCGACAATTGCACGCATGGTTCTCAGCAAGGTATGCTGCCGTTGCTTAATGGCATCGATAAACCATTTGGCTGCATCCAATTTTTGCTTCACAAAAGAGACCGCCTCCTTCAACTTTTTATCTTTCTTGTCGCTTTTGTCATACGCCTTAAACATATCTGAGTAAGAGCGGCTGATTCGTAACTCCGGTGCATTTCTGGAATTGAGCGAAAGCTCTAGTTTGCCATTGTTGTTGACCAGAATAAAGTCAGGGATAACGTACTGATTTTTTACGTTGCCAGAGCTTACTTCGCCTCCGGGCTTTGGGTTCAACCTCACAATCAATTCAATGGCGTCTTTGATATAATCCTCATCATCCAAATCCAACTTCTTAAGAATTTTTGGATAATGTTTTTTTGTGAACTCTTCATAACATTCTTGAAGAATTCGCTTTGCCACAATCACATCCACATCTTGCCCATCGTCCATTCGCTCCAATTGCAGTAAAAGGCACTCTTGTAAATTGCGGGCAGCTATACCAGCGGGGTCAAAGGATTGAATTTTTCGTAACACGGCCTCAACCTCCTCTAATGTAGTTTCAAATCCTTGTGAAAAGGCGAGGTCATTGACGATTGACTCCATTTCCCTACGGATGTACCCATCGCCTTCAATGCTCCCAATCAATTGTCGCCCAATGGTAGCTTGCTTCTCGTCCAGCCCCAAAAAACCAAGCTGGGTCATCAATGTTTCGTGCAGCGAAGTTGAGGTAGGCATTGGCATTTCCCTTTCTTCCTCATCGCCATCATCATTATAGGTCTTATAGCTGGTGTAGTCATCATCGCGCAAATAGTCGTTGATGTCTATTTCATCATTGGCGTTGGTTTCCTCGGGTTGCTGATCGTCAGCAGGTGTATCGTTTTCAGTAGTTTGTTCGGGTACCTCATCGGGTTGATTGTCTTCCGGGCTTTCATCCTCCCCTTCTTCCAGTACTGGGTTGATTTCCAGCTCTTCTTCAATCCGATTTTCCAGTTCAGCGGTGGGTACCTGCAGCAGTTTTATGAACTGAATCTGCTGAGGAGATAGCTTTTGCTGAAGGGATTGATTTAGACCGAGGCGCTGCATTTGTAGTTTATCGTTCGCAAAGTTATCAATTAGCAAGGTGCTGCAAAATACCAGCCTAAATTAAAAACGAGCCTTTCGCGGGAGCGAAAAAAATCCACTGCTTTCAGACCGAACCATTTTGATTAAAAAACCAAATTGTCTTGTTTTGCCATCCTTATCAAAAAAAATGAAACGAATCAAAATTAAAGAGTTGCTCACTACAAGCCCCACAGGCCAAGTGGTAAAAGTACAAGGCTGGATACGCACTTTTCGAAACAATCAGTTTATTGCGCTGAACGATGGTTCCACCATCCAAAACCTTCAGGCCGTAGTGGCTCTTAATTTTGTGGAGGACTCTATTTTAAAAAGATTGACCACGGGGGCTTGCCTTTCTGTGGTGGGCGAATTGGTGGCCTCTCTCGGAAAAGGGCAAGCCGTAGAAATAAAAGTAACTGAGTTAGAAATTTTAGGCGATTGCGATGCTGAAAAATTTCCGTTGCAACCCAAAAAGCACTCGCTGGAATTCCTTCGCGAGATTGCTCACCTACGCTCCCGCACAAATACGATCAGTGCCGTAATGCGTGTGCGCCACGCGATGGCTTTCGCAATTCATCAGTTTTTCAACCAGCGGGGATTTTATTATGTGCATACCCCAATCGTTACAGGATCGGATGCCGAAGGCGCTGGCGATATGTTTCGTGTGACCACGTTGGATGCAAAAAATCCACCGCTGGACGAAAACGGCCATGTAAATCACAAAGAAGATTTTTTTGGCAAAGAAACAAACCTAACGGTATCGGGGCAATTGGAAGGTGAAACGTACGCTTTAGCACTTAGCGATATCTATACATTTGGACCAACCTTTCGGGCCGAAAACTCAAACACCGCCCGGCACTTGGCTGAGTTTTGGATGATTGAGCCTGAGATGGCATTTTACGACATTCATGATAACATGCAATTGGCAACTGATCTATTGCAATATTTAGTAAAGTACGCGCTGGCAAATTGCGGAGAAGACTTAGAGTTTCTGAACAAGCGGGCGTTGGAAGAAGAAGCTTCTAAACCGCAGGAGCAGCGCAGTGAATTGAGTTTGCTGGAGAGATTGAAGTTTGTGGTCGAAAATGATTTTCAAAAATTAAGTTATACCGAGGCCATCGATATCCTTAAAAACTCAGCGCCTAACAAGAAAAAGAAATTTCATTATTTGATAGAGGAGTGGGGAGTTGATCTGCAGTCGGAGCACGAGCGCTATTTGGTAGAAAAACATTTTAAGAAACCGGTTATTTTATACAACTATCCAAAGGGCATCAAAGCATTTTATATGCGGCAGAATGAAGATGGCAAAACAGTGGCCGCTATGGATGTACTTTTTCCTGGTATTGGAGAGATCATCGGAGGCTCGCAACGCGAAGAGCGTTATGACAATTTATTAAAACGTATCCAAGAGATGAATTTGCCAGAAAAAGAACTGTGGTGGTATTTGGAGCTGAGGAAGTTTGGATCTGCTCCCCATAGCGGATTTGGTCTCGGCTTCGAACGGTTGATTTTGTTTGTGACAGGCATGACCAACATCCGTGATGTAATTCCTTTCCCTCGTTTTCCGAAAAGCGCTGAATTTTAAAACCGTGAAAAAAATCTAGCCTTTCTCGAATTAAATACGCACTTACCAACACATCATTAAGTAAACACATCAACACATTGACACACGCATGGAAACCATTGAACTGTCGGGCATAATCGGAATCATTGGATTGGCTGCCATCGCTGCTAATGTTTTGATCGGCATTTGTGTGTGGTCTGCCGCCAGTTACGAGCTTCCTTACAATTTAACTTTTCTGCAACTGCATAAATTCACAGGATACACGGCTGCCATCTCGTTTGTACTCCATATCGTTTTAATTCCATTGGATCCAAAAGCCGGCTTTACCTGGACAGATCTACTTCTGCCTGCTTGGACGCAGCACCAACCGCTAGCAAACACGTTTGGATCAATAGCGTTCTATTTAATCGGTATTGTGGTAATCAGTTCTTATTTTAAAGAACAAATGAAATTGCCGTTGTGGCGAACCCTTCACTATCTTTCTTATTTCGCTGTCATTCCGTTGATCTTGCACAGTGTCATCATCGACCCCAAACTAGAAGATCGTCCCATTGACTGGTTCGATGCAGAGAAATTATTTGTAATCCTTTGTTGCCTTGTAATTGTCGGTATCAGTATTTATCGCTTTTGGATCGTGAAAAAATCTAAGTCTTAAAATCAATGAAAATTTTACTTACGCGAACGTTTTTAGTCGTTGTTCTATCAAGCACCCAATTGATGGCCCAGAAAAAAGATACTGTAACGGTCATCGGTGTGGGTGATATCATGATGGGCAGCAATTATCCAGATCAATCGAGGCTTCCTGCCGATGATGGATTGCTTCTTATGAAAGAAGTCCAGCCTATATTAAAAAATGCAGATGTTACATTTGGAAACTTAGAGGGCGTTTTGTTAAATCAAGGAGGAATCCCAAAAACGTGTCGCGATCCAAAAGTATGCTACGTATTTCGGAGCCCGGAAAAGTATGTTCAAAATCTGGCGAACAGTGGTTTTGACGTGATGAGTCTTGCCAATAATCATTCTGCCGATTTTGGTGAGATGGGAAAAAGAAAAAGCATTGAAACACTAGCGAAAGCAGGCATTGAACAAGCTGGACAGATCAATAAACCATTTGTGATTTTTGAAAGAAGTGGAATAAAATTTGGGATGGCTGCATTTGCTCCCAACAACGGATGCCCCAGCATCAACGACACAACTGAGGCGAGAAAGATAATTTCCAAGTTGGATTCTATGGTCGATATTGTAATTGTGTCATTTCACGGTGGAGCGGAAGGGCCGCAGCACGAGCACGTGCCCCGTAAAAATGAAATTTTCCACGGTGAAAATAGAGGAGATGTTTATCAGTTTGCCCATCAACTGATTGATGCGGGTGCAGACATAGTGTTTGGACATGGCCCTCATGTAACACGTGCAGTAGAAGTTTATCAAAACAAGTTCATTGCATATAGCTTGGGGAATTTTTGTACCTATGGCGGAATAAATGTGACCGGAATAAATGGTTTAGCTCCGATTGTAAAGGTGTATACAGATTCATCAGGCGGTTTTTTTAAGGCGCAGATCGTGTCTACCAAACAATCATTTTACGGTCCGGTAACTATTGATGATCAAAAACAAGTGCTGAAGCGCATTCAGCATCTAACGAAACATGATTTCCCTGAAAGCAAGATCGAAATTGACGATCTTGGCTGGGTTTGGAAATCCACAAACTGATGTGAATAGCTTGTCGATAAAAAAACTACCCAACATTGCTTACAGTATAAAGAATTGTTACTTTGCATGATGTTCGTTTTAAGAAACCGAACGAAATAAGGCTCTTTACTACTTCATGGCGTACAAAGAAAAAGAAATCGAAAAACTGTATTACTCAATCGGTGAAGTAGCCGAACAGTTTAATGTAGCCCCCTCACTTATTCGGTTTTGGGAATCCGAGTTTGAGCTAATCCAACCAAAAAAGAATCGAAAAGGCAACCGCCAATTCACCAAAGAAGATATTAACAACGTAAGAACCATTTACCATTTAGTAAAAGAGAAAGGCTTTACGTTGCAGGGTGCCAAAGAGATGTTGAGAAACGATACGCAGTCAGTCCGTGATAAAATAGATCTTTTGGACTCCCTCAGAAAAGTACGCTCCTTCCTAGTGGAAGTGAGAGAAAAACTCTCCTAATTTGAAAATTTGAAAATAAGTTAATTTGAAAATGAGAATTGCTCATCGTCTAAATTTCCCCAAGCGTTTCTCTTTTTTTCAGAACTTTTTTTTTCCAATTTAGCCAGAATTCAATTTTCAAATTTTCAAATTACCGCATTTTCAAATTAAAGCGATGGATCAAGAACGCCTCTCTTTCTTAGCGCTTCATAGCCTAAATGGTGTAGGTGATTACCTGTTAAAGCAACTCATCAGTTATTGTGGTTCTGCTGAACAAGTTTTTAAAACACCTGCCGGAAAACTTTTGAAAATTCCCGGTGTGGGCAAAGTAACCGCTAACGCCATCCGAACAGGTAAATCATTTGAAAAGGCAGAAAAGGAAATTTTGAGGGCTGAGAAAACGAATACCGAGTTACTCTTTTACACGGATAAAAAATATCCAAAGCGATTAAAAGCAATCGAGGACGCTCCCACCCTACTTTATTTTCAAGGAAATGCAAACTTAAACGCTGATAAGACGGTGGGCATTGTTGGCACGCGACAAGCCACTTCGTATGGAAAGGAGTTGGTGGAAAAAATAATCAAAGAACTTGCGCCTCATCAACCATTAATCGTTAGCGGTTTAGCTTATGGAATTGACATACACGCGCACAAACAATCGCTAAAAGAAAATTTAGCAACGCTTGGCGTAATGGGTAGCGGAATGGATGTGATCTACCCATTCGCGCACAATGAAACGGCCAAAAAAATGGTTGAACACGGTGGCTTGCTTACTGAAAACAGTTTCGGCACTAAGCCAGACGCGCACAACTTTCCCGCTCGCAACCGAATCATTGCCGGTTTGTGCGATGCCCTGATTGTGGTGGAAGCAGCAGAAAAGGGCGGGGCGCTGATCACAGCAGAAATCGCCAACACCTACAATAAAGATGTATTTGCGGTGCCTGGCAGTATCGGTGAAACGTATTCGGAGGGATGCAACAAACTGATCAAAATAAACAAAGCCCATCTCTATACATCAGCAAAAGATTTGGAATACATCATGAATTGGACACTTACCCCTAATAAATCAACTAAAAGTAAAACAAAAAATATCGATGTGAGTGAGTACGAAGCCGATGAGCAGATTGTCCTTCAAATACTTTTGGAAAAAAACACTCCAATGATGATCGATGAGCTAACCGTTAAAACGGCACTTTCCCCAAGTATACTTGCCTCGCTATTGTTGGGTCTGGAATTCAAGAATGTAGTAAAGTCGCTGCCCGGAAAAATGTTTGGGCTCAATAACTTTTAGGACTCACCACTTGTTAATCTCCCGTAAACTAAACACAAAACCCTATGGACAGGAAAGAATTTTTAGCGCAAGTGGGTTTTGGGGCGGCAGCTCTTTTATTACCTGCTTGTTTGGGTTCTCTGGCAAGTTGTTCCTCCAACGATGTATCGCCTATGGGCGGTAAAGTAACTCCACCCACTAATATAGATTTCGCTGTTGATGTGTCTACCGGTCCGCTATCCACCAATGGAGGTTTTCTTGTGACTAATGGAATAATTGTAGCCCGAACTATCGCGGGAAGTTTCTTAGCGGTATCCGCTGCCTGCACCCATCAAGGAACAAACGTGCAATACCGTGGTGCTGATAACGACTTTCTTTGTCCCAACCATGGTTCTATTTTTAGTGCGACCGGGCAAGTCACGAACGGCCCCGCCAGTCGGCCGTTAATTCAGTACAAAACTACTTTGACAGGAACATCGTTAAGAGTTTTCTCTTAGCAATTGAAGTTACACAAAACGTTAAATGTTGTCAGTTTGAGCTTGTCGAAAACGGATTATAGACATCTTTAAAAAAATTTCTTTTAATACCTCAACCCCTTTCCCCTTCTGCATCCCGATAACTATCGGGAGAGAAGGGTATTGTGTTTTTCGAGATGCCCTTGTTAGAGTTTCCAAAGAGGCTTTGACTAGCGCAGCCTGACAGTAACTTAGTTTATTTGCGAAAGGCCAGTTTAGTAATTAGTGAGGGAAAATCGAATCCGCCAATAAGAGTGCTTCGGTAAAAGCGTTCCGATCTATTTTGGGAGTACTGCCTTTTGAATCGAGAAACATTAAGACCGTTTCAGTTGCTAAATTTCCAACCAATTCATCTTCTGCCATAGGGCAACCACCAAAACCTTTGATAGCCCCATCAAAGCGTTGGCAGCCCGAATTGTAGGCCGCTTCGATTTTCTCCAGCGCTGTGGAAGGAGTGGAGTGAAGATGAACGCCAAATTCAACGGAAGGAAAATTTTTTGTGAGCTTTTTAAACAAGTAAGTGATTTGCTCCGGCTTTGATACGCCAATGGTATCGGCCAACGAAATAATTTTTATGCCAAGTGAATTCAAAACATCGGTGAACTTTTCAACCACCTCCACATCATACAGATCGCCATACGGATTTCCAAAACCCATGCTGATGTAGGTCACTAAAATCTTGTTCTTTCGTTCGCAGATCAACTGAATTTCTTGAATCGAATTCAGTGCTTCGGAAATAGATTTATTGGTATTTCTCTGCTGAAAGGTTTCGGAGATGGAAAGGGGAAATCCCAAATACGAAATCGTTTCATACTCGCTTGCTTGTTGTGCTCCCCTTGTGTTGGCAACAATGGCCAGCAACTTCGATTTCGATGAGGTTACATTCAATTGAGAAAGTACCTCTGCGGTATCGCGCAGTTGGGGTATGGCCTTTGGTGAAACAAAGCTCCCAAAGTCAATCGTATCAAACCCCACCTCTAGGAGCCTATTTATATAGAGTATCTTTTTCTTGGTCGGAATAAAGTCGGCCAATCCCTGCATGGCATCCCGTGGGCATTCGATGATCTTCATATTATCTAATCGTTAAACAAAATTGAATAATTATTGGTCAAAGGAAAATGTGGCGCAATCAACGGCAAAAAAGACGGCTTATCTATTGTTGCAGTTACTTCTATCAGATATTTGGATTAATTTTCACGAAAATAGCTATTACATGCCGTTACCTTTATTTGCTGGAACACTCGGGCCAAAGAGGGCTGCCCATTTATTGCATAGAGCTTCATTTGGCCCAACCAAAGAATTGATTGATTCGTTTGCCAACCTAACGGCCGCGCAAGCAGTTGCCCAACTCTTTGAACAGCCATTGCCAGATCCCGTTTTGCCTTTAGATCCGAAAACAAATAAAGAATGGTTTCTATCCGGGGTTATAGATAAAGTCAATAGTGGGGACCTAGAATTACAGGATTATTTCAAAGGCTGGTTCTTGGCACAAATGCTGAGTCAAGGTATAAGCCCCGCACAATCACTATCCTATTCTACACGAGAGAAAATTGTCTTTTTCATTCATACAGTGCTGACTACCATCATTTCCAAAGTCGATGATAGTAGGATGGTTTATTTTCAAAATCAACTCTTTCGTCTTTTTGCTTTTGATAAAAATGCAGGGGTGAAATTCAACTTTAAGGAACTGGCGAAAAAGGCAAGCGTTGACAACGCTATGTTAAAAGTTTTGGACGGAAACCTCAACGTAAAAGGAAATACGCAAGAAAATTATGCGCGCGAACTACATGAGCTGTTTACTATTGGTAGAGGATTGGAAGGAATCGCAAAACCAGTGACTGGCATTGGCGACTACTTTGTTTATAAGGAGACAGATGTGCAGGCGGCAGCGAAAGTTCTTTCGGGATGGGAAATGAGCATGAATGGCAGTACCGTTTTTGACACTCAATTCACGTTTACAGATCCTGATACCCTGCTGCCCAGAGGAAAAGTAAAAGGAAGCACCACCAATGCGTCTGCCCATGACAACAGCATAAAACAGTTTAGTGACCGTTTTGCAAATCAAACAATCCAGCCCGATCCACTTTTGCTAAATGGCAGCAATGCAACCGAGGCGAGTGCCTATGACGAGATCAGCAAATTAGTAGATCAGATTTACGCGCAGCCCGAAACGGCTCGCAATATCTGCCGGAGGATTTATCGGTTTTATGTCTATCACGCAATTGATCAAACACTCGATGATACCATTATTGCCGGTATGGCCAGCACCTTCACAGCAAGTGGATTCAAACTTCAACCAGTGTTGGAAGAACTTTTCCAAAGCCAGCATTTTTACGATGCGATGGCAGGAGTAAACGATGACAACTTTGGAGGAATCATCAAGTCGCCTTTGGATCTCATAATGGGTACGCTGCGAATGTTTACTATTCAACTACCGCTGTATCCAACGGCTCCAGCAGATTTTTATGTTAAGAGTGGCGATCTCCTTCGCGAGCTGAGTTTGATGGGAATGAACTTCTACGATCCATTTGACGTGGCAGGTCATGATGCCTATCACCAATTCCCTATCTACCATCGCAGTTGGATTTCGACTAACTATCTCACACAGCGATATGACTTTATCAGCAAACTGGTGATGGGCTCTACTACACCGGGAGCATTGCAAATTGATGTCGTGAATTTTGTGAAAACAAAATTAAGCCCGGCCACTTCTTCCAATGCAAGAAACTTGATTGTTGAATTAGCGAAATATCTATTACCTGTAAATGAAAATCTAACTTATACAACTGGGGCAGACACCAACTCAGGTCTAACGGCTGCGCGGATGAATTATTTCCTGACGGCATTCATCAAGTCACCACAGATTGATGCCGACCCAGAAGCTGCCTGGACTAATCGTTGGAATAACAACCTCGATCCGGACACTGTACAAAATCAATTGAAAAGTTTATTTAATGCGATGATGCAATCGCCCGAGTATCAACTTTATTAGCCAACCCATGAAACGCAGAGACTTTATACAAAAGCTGTCAATGGCAGCCTTACCCATTACCCTCGGTGGGATTCCGATGAAGCTGATGGCCGACAACTCGCTTACGCGGATGGCTAGCCAAAGCACCAACGATCGTGTATTAGTGATTTTGCAAATGCACGGAGGAAATGATGGTTTGAATGCGGTGATCCCGGTTACTGACTACGATCAATATTACTTTCGCAGACCCAATATTGCTATCCCATTAAAGAACAGCGTTCGTAAAGTAATCAATCTCGATTCTACATTACCTACCAATGCGCAAGTAGGCCTTCACCCCGATATGCTGGGGATGAAAGATTTGTACGACCGTGGCCGTATGGCAATCGTTCAGGGAGTGTCTTATAAAAATAATAATGGATCTCACTTCAGGGGACGAGACATCTCTTTCATGGGTGGAAGCTTTGACGATTATCTTTCGTCCGGATGGATCGGTCGTTATCTTCGACAAGAATTTGCCCCAAAAAGTTACCCTGCAGATTTCCCTAACCCAGAAATGCTCGATCCGCTCGCCATTGAAATGGGAAGCGATGTTTCGTTGATTTTTCATCAAGCAGGCAATATTCCCACTTCGATTTCCATCAATGATCCCAAAGGCTTTGCCGAACTAGTTGGCGGGCTTCAAGGATTTAAAGATGATGGCGTTGACCCACGGGGCTATCCACCAGCAGCACTTGTCAATTCTCCGTACGGAAAAGAAATTACTTGGATCTTAGGATTGGAACAGAAATCAAAAGATTATGCCCAACGCTTGTACGAGGTATTTCAAAAATCGAAAACACCGACCGTAGTATATCCTGAGATTTATCCCTTCAATGCACCAACGGGAAGTAAGTCAAATGGGCTCTCTCAGCAATTAAAATTGGTAGCGAGGCTCTTGGAAGGAGGTGCCAAGACGAAAGTTTTCATGGTAAAAATTGGCGGCTTCGACACGCACGCTGGTCAAGTAGAAAGTTTTGACCCGACCATGGGCACACATGCTGCACTGATGTACCACATCTCCTCGGCCATGCAGGCTTTTCAAAATGATTTAAGAGCACGCGGCTTGGAAGATCGTGTGCTAACGGTGACTACTTCTGAATTTGGGCGAAGAGTAGCATCCAACGGAAGTTACGGTACAGACCACGGCACGGGTGGCCCGATGTATATTTTTGGAAAAGGTGCACAACCAGGCGTTACGGGCAAAGTACCCGATCTTACCAAAGACAACGTGGATATGCAGTACGACTATCGTCAAGTATATGCTAGTCTATTGAGGGATTGGATGCTCGTTAGTGACACTAAAATCAATACTGATATCTTCTTTAAGAATTTCTTGAACGGCCCTAAGGAAGAAGGTACGGGCAATTATGAAAATTTGACGCTTGCTAGCCAAGTGATCTCCGGGGTGCAAGATGATTTCGTGGCCGAGCGATTTGAATTGATGGACTGCTTTCCCAATCCCGCAAAGGAAAGCACCACCATTCGCTACAAAATAAATAACACAAATCATGTTCAACTGAATCTATTGGACGCCAACGGACGAAATGTTAAGTCGCTCGTAAATGGCCAACAAGACGAAGGTGAACATTCTGTGCAAGTGCTGCTTAACGATTTGCCAGCTGGAATTTATCTTTACCACTTGAAAACCGGATTTTTAAATGAAACGAAGAAACTCATTGTCACCCAATAAAAGCGTATGAGAAAGTTATACCTGATTGTTATTCTGCTTTCTCTTTCGTTGGGCGCCTTAGCACAAGGAAAAAAAAGAAACGGTAGCTTTAATACAGCAAAAACGAATCCAAATCAATTTTTACAACAGCAATGGTGGCTAGGGTTCAAGGCGGGAGTGAACGTTGCACAAGCAGACCCTTCTAAACGCTACTCGATTTTAACTCCTACCAATTATTCTTCTTCCGTTACCGACAAGCAATACGATGCTTTCAAAGAACTGGGGTTACAAACTACCATCGAAATCACCTATTACTATAAGGGATTTTACTTTAGCGTACAGCCAAGCTACATCAGTTCTAACTTCACCTACTCCAATCAATTGGAGTGGGTCAATTCCACGAACATCAGCGAAACGCTTACTCAAACCTATAAGCAAAATCAAAAAATCGAATATGCCGATCTTCCGTTTCTAATAAAGTATGATATCACCGGAAGCAAGCTACGTCCGTTTGTGCAGGTGGGTGTATTTTATTCAATCTTACTCAATGCCGTTAAAACAGTAAACGTATCCAGTTTGGATGTTGCTTCTGGTGGAACTAATACAATCAACAGCCCACCACTCATCGTTGGATCGAAGGATCTATTCAGCAACTACTGGGGCGTAATAGGTGGTGTGGGGGTTAGCTATCAACTGGGCAATGTGCGGTTAGTGTTAGATGCGACCTATCGGCAAAGCCTCAGCAATATCGCCAATCCACAAAATCGCTTTAGCAACGATCGCCTTTCGGGAATTGGCGATGCACAAGATGACTTGAATCTAAAAAACATTATGGTTTCAGCGGGCGTGCTGTTTCCAATGCGTTACCTCAGCAGCAGTTTCAAATCCAATGATCGCTAATCTTATGAACAAGTTATTTTCTATATTCCTCCTGGCCCTTGTGTTCTCTTGCGCAGAAGAATCGGATCCTGCCACCGACAAAGCTAACTTCACTCGGATTTACGACAACAATAAGTTTGATGGCTCTTATTATCCTATTGATGCCAAACAAACCCCCGATGGTGGATACTTAATTCTAGCAGGAAGAAGATTGGCTGCATCGAACTTCAATGGTGCCTATTTATTGAAAACAGACGAGCTGGGCGCTTTTGTTTCTGAATTGGAGTTGCCCTCGAGCATTGTGGCCCCTATTGGTCCATTGCTGGAGACGGGCGGCAAATACTACTTTTTTAGCATGACCACCAATAATTATCAAACGCAGCTAAGCGAAGTAGATGCGACAGGGGCTGTAAGCAAGACAACGCTTGTTGGCGGTTCTTATCCATCGGCAGCGTTCAACGACAACGGAAACTTTTTGCTTTTGCGCTACGATAATTTTTCTCAGCAAAGTATTGTGTCGATAGTAAACCCGGCAGGTAGCGTATCCAAGTCGATTGGCTACACCATTGGAGCGGGAGATGGCGTAGAAGAAAAATTCATTACTCACTTCCTTCGCACGGGTCGCCAATTTCCATTTCAGGTAGGCAAAACAACTGGTGGTCAATATTTTTTCAATGGATTCTACAATTACACGTTCTCTTTGGTATTCACTGATCTAACTGCTACAACACCCATCGGGGTGGTGCAAGGCCAGCAGGCGGATGGAGGCTTCAGTGGCATTCTCCCTCTAGATGGAAATCGATTTGCAACTGCGCGTTTCAATTTTGGTGACAACTATTTGATACCAAGTGTTACGATTAGTCCGACTGGGATAAGTTCGATCGTAAACAGAAAAGACCTAGAGGGCAACAACCTTCCCGAATTGACAACCAACGCTGTTGTTAAAATTGTTTCGGTTTCCACCAATGGAAAAGACATGGTACTGTATGGAAGTAACACGCGAAGCAAGCAAATCGTATTATTGGCCTATGATAAAGCCACGGGTAAATTTCTAGGCAGTCGTTACTTAGGATTTTCAAATCCGTTTGAGATTGCCTCCATCTCGTCTACGCTCGATGGCGGACTTGCTGTTTGCGGCACTACCTTCGTTGCTGGAAGGTTTCCGCGCATTTGCCTCTTTAAAATCTCGAAAGAAGAATTGGGGAAATCGTTTAAGTAGACGGTTAAGTAGAAGAAATGGAGAGTTGGAAGCTAGACGTGGCGAATAGTCTAACATCTATCTTTCAATTTTTAACACCCACTCCTATCAACTGAAAATCTAACGCTGCAAGTTTCAACTGGAGTAACACAAATCAACTAAGTTCCTGTCAGGCTGAGCCAGTCGCAGCCTATTCGGAAACTCCAATAATTCTTTTTCGACAAGCTCAAACTGACAACATTTAACGTTCTGCGTAACTCCAGTTTATTATCTCGCTGGTTTTTTCTTCCTTCGTTCTAGATTTATGATGAAGATAGAAGAAAACAAAAATTTAAAGGCCTACAATACTTTTGGCATGGATGTCAAGGCCTCTTACTTCACTACTCTCAGCTCTTTAGATCAATTGCAAAAACTATTGCAAACCGATCTATATCGAAATGAAAGGCATTTAATCCTAGGTGGAGGTAGCAATATGCTGTTTACAAGAGATTTCAATGGACTGGTGATCAAAGTAGCGCTGAGAGGAAATGAAATCGTTCGCCAAACTGAAAATGAAGTAACGCTCAAGGTAGCATCCGGTGAAGGTTGGCATGAGTTGGTGATGCTTTGTGTGAAAAACAACTGGGGAGGAGTAGAAAATCTATCGTGGATACCTGGATCAGTAGGCGCTACACCCATTCAAAACATCGGAGCCTACGGTGTTGAAATCAAAAATATGATTGAAGAAGTAGATGCTATTGAGCTTGCAACGGGCGAGCAAAGAATATTCAAAAGTGAAGAATGTCGGTTCGGATATCGAGAAAGTGCTTTCAAACATGAGTGGAAAGAAAAATATTTTATTTCAAGTATTACTTTAACTCTTACCACAAAAAATCATCGGCTCAACATCGGATACGGAGCGATTGATGATACGTTGAAGAGCATGAAGATCACTACACCAACGATACAATCCATCAGCGATGCAGTGATTTCAATTCGACAAAAAAAATTACCAGATCCACGCGTGATTGGCAATGCAGGAAGCTTCTTCAAGAACCCTTCTATCACCATTGAGCAATTCACTTCATTACAAAAAATTTATTCAACAATACCCTCTTACCCTTCTGTTAATCAAGAAGTTAAAGTACCCGCTGGTTGGTTGATTGAACAATGTGGATGGAGAGGAAAAAAAATAAATGATGTGGGTGTGCATGCACAACAAGCATTGGTGTTAGTGAATTATGGAAACGGAAAAGGGGAAGAAATTTTTGACCTCGCAATGAAAATTTCTGCGAGTGTGAAAGAAAAATTTTCCATCCTACTCACACCCGAAGTAAACATCATCACATAAAAAATAAAGAGCAGTTATGATGACGAACTCAGAAATCATCAACATGAATTTCTTAGATCATAAAAAAATATTTCGCGAAATATTTTTTCACATTAATTATTTGTTATACATTTCGTAAGTTTTAAACCAAAATATAAAACGCTATGGCAAAAAAACCCGCTAAGAAAGCAGCAAAAAAAGCAAAGAAAGCTGCTAAGAAGAAAAAGTAATCAAGCTTAGCTTGGTGCTTCTCAAGGGAAGTGATTTCAGATCACTTCCCTTTTTCTTTTTAGATAATTCATTTTCAATCTATTCATTCAGCCGAAGATTGCTGAACTCACGAACTTAGATAAGAGCAAACCCGAAGGCTACTGACCTTACGCAATCAAATAAATCCCTGTCTTTGCCAATAAAAATATCGGTGCAATCAATACTAAATCAATTTTTTCAGGTAACGGTTGCGTAAATATTAACTCCTTCCTACTTGCTTGCCAATATTTTATCACTTTAACTTTGCACAAAAACAACCAAACTATGGCCAAAACTATCGCCAAAACAGCAACTGCTAAGGCAACCCCTATCAAAATGGCAGCGAAAGCGCCTGCGAAAGCAAAATCACCAGACTTAGAAAGTGTCTCGAAAACCATTTTAGCAAAACTAAAGACACTCAACCTCGATCAACCGCTTCAGTCGGACATCGAATGGTGCTTGGGAAGCTACAGCTACGACAAAAACCCGGTCGGACTTATGCAAGCAGCGAATAAAGCATTGGGCGTATTCAAAACTGAATTAGCCCGAAAGACAAAAGGCGTTACTGCTAAATTGATTGCCGACATCGAGCAGGCAATCGCGTAACATCGGTTATTAATAATGATTTTTGAGGGCTGTCACACTGAGACATCTTTTTTTCTTCTGCGCGGAAGCCTCAAATCATGTGGGTTAAATTACCAAGCTTGCCCTGATACCGAGTGCACGTCACCCCGAACTTATTTAAGAATTCTACCCCCTCATCGGAAGGAAGGTTCTTGAATTGCGCATAAGAATTGAGATAGATCACTTGCTGAATACCCATGCTAAAAATGATGCGCGAGCAAGCCAGGCAAGGAGAAAGGGTAACGTACAGAGTCGCGCCTTCTACAGAGCTCTTGTTCTTCACTGCATATAAAATAGCATTTTGCTCTGCATGAATGGCAAGCGAACAACTTCCTTTGGAATCTCGAGGACAACCCACCTCGGCCCATTCCTCATCGCAATTGTGTGTTCCTGAAGGTGGACCATTGTAACCAATGGAAATAATGCGGGTGTCTTTGGTAAGAACTGCACCCACGTGCCGCTTCACACAGTGGGAGCGCTTAGCCAAGTTAACAGCCAGCTCCATATAGATATCGTCAAAAGCAGGTCGAGGGGACATTGTCATTTTTTTGATGCAAAACAAAAGTAGCAACAAATCGAGGGCTTTTAAAACGTCCCTTCGGTCAATGGTTTTGTAAAAAAAATCAAATCCCTATCTTTCAACAATAAATCGCGAATAAAAAGAAACGAACTCCCTCAAGTAATGTCAAAATCACTGGCAAAAATCACCTGCTACAATGCTATTCTAACAGGGTCGCTTCTGTCGATCTTATTCCTAAGTTCCTCGGGTCTGCTTGCTCAAAGCGAACTGGCCAAACGAAATGGTTTTAAAGATATCAAACTGGGCAGTTTAGTTGACAGTGTGAAAGGCGTGGCATTTGTAAAAGACTTTGTTCATGCAAAGGAATTTCCTTGCCAAATTTATAAAGTGACTTACAAGGACTACGAAAAAATCGGCAACGTAGAGGTGAAACGTATCGAGCTGAAAACCTACAAGAATTTTATTTTTGAAATTAATATAACCACTGCCAAAGATCCACAAGTGATGATTGCTCTAGAAAAGTCGTATGGCAAAGCCAAGTATAGCTTGCGGGACGAACATTTTTTCTGGCTGGCAACAGACACCCTTCGGTTGTCAATCAAAGGAGACGCTAAAAAAATAGATCTTACCTATAAAAGCTTTCCCGTTCGAAGGAGAATGTTCTCCGATAAAAAGAAGAAGCTGGAGGAAATGGCGGATGACTTCTAAAATTCGTCCTCTTAATTATCTCATCCTTTGTAAGTAATCCTATAAATCACCCCGGCCTGATCATCTGAAACCAACATTGAGCCATCTGGCATCAATAGTACATCAACTGGCCTGCCCCACACCTTTTGCGTGGTATCATCCATCCATCCACTTGCAAATTTTGAATAGCCGATTGCCTTTCCTGCTTTATCAACTTTTACCAAACTCAAATTGTACCCACTTTTTTTCGATCTGTTCCACGATCCATGCTCTGCTAAAATAATTTGGTTAGTATACTCAGATGGAAACATTTTGCCCGTGTAGAATTTCAAACCCAGCGGAGCGACATGCGCGCCTAAGTTTTGCACGGGCTTCGTAAATTCACCGCACGGCTTTTTATCTCCAAATTCGGGGTCTTTGATCGTACCTCCGTGGCAGTAGGGAAAACCGAAGTGCATTCCTGGTTTTGATGCTGAGTTTAGTTCGCACGGAGGAATATCATCTCCCAACATGTCACGTCCATTGTCGGTAAACCAAATATTTTTTGTTTCCGGGTGCCACGTAAAGCCAACAGTATTGCGTACACCACTTGCAAATACTTCCAGACCACTGCCGTCTGCGTTCATTCGAGTGATAGAGGCGAATATTGGATCCTTCGATTCACAGATATTGCAAGGTGCGCCCACGGGCACATACAGTTTGCCATCTGGCCCAAAAGCGATGTACTTCCATCCATGGTGCTTTTCAGTTGGAAATTTATCATAAACAATTTGGGATACTCCCGGATTTGCCAGTTTCGCTTCAATCCCGGCAAACTTGTGAATGCGGTCTACTTCCGCCACATACAAATCGCCATCTTTAAATGCTACCCCGTTTGGCATATTCAAGCCTTTGGCCAAAATCCACTTCTTGTCAGCTTTAAAATCACCATCCGTGTCTTTAACAGCATACACTTTGTCTTCGCTGCGATTGCCCACAAACAGTGTTCCGCTTGGCGAAAGAGCCAAGGAGCGTGCATCTTCTACTTCCGCGTAGACGGAAATGGAAAATCCGGACGGCATTTTTATCAATTCCAAAGGAAGCTTAGCACTTGCCTCTGTAATGGCCGGCATGGAATTATCTTCCGCTGAAACAGAAGACGTTGTTTCTTTTGAAGAATTGTTGCAGCAAAGCATTGCAACGGCTGCGAAAACAGAAAACACAAATTTCGATTTTAACATAAGAAGTAATTTAAACGAAATTTAAAATAAAATAACTAAAGAACACACGGCTATTTTTCTAGGCACACTATCATCCTATAAACGGCTCAGCCTAGGGAAAATTAAAAATAACCCCACGGTGCCACAGGCTTAAAACATCCATAGTGATGGCCACGCCCATGTGGGTAAAAGCGCCCATCCAAACCGAACCCGTTCTGTAACTCATCATACCGAGGAAAATCCCAGCAAAAATGGATCCTATGCACTCGGGAAGTGGTTTATCGAAATGGATCATACAGTAGGGGATCATCATCACCAAAATAGAATAAACACCGATATATCGCTTCAAACCATGAACCATAAACCCCCGAAAGAAAAACTCCAATGCAAAAAATTGTAAAAGGTAGAAACACTCCCACACAATAAAATAGGGAATCAAATCTTTAGCATCCAACGGAAGATAAAAGGGATAGGTAATTTGAAATTCGGAGGAGTATGACGCTACCAAGACAATTGGAAAAAGACATGCGAAAGCCAAGAAGTAAGTGCGCCAGTACGCGAATTTGCTCTTGGCTTTCAATCCAAAATCTGCAAGCCGTTGTTTCCAAACAAACACGATAAACAAAGCTGGTACGATGCAATAAAACAAGATCGTGACGGAAGCCCAATAAACCAGCTGCCAAAAATGCTGATGCGCACGCTGCGATAAATAATGTTCAATGGTCTCATAAAATTGATCCCAACCAAATTTTCGAAAAAATATACCGATCGAAAGAAGGAAAGCGGACGATGCCAGAAACCGAATGGCCACTAAACAGCCGATGCTTACCAAAAAAATAATAACTGGTTTTTTTTCTTGCTGCCTGATCTCTTGCCAAGTAAATGGAAAAAATTTCATCGTTGTATAATAGCTAGGAAGGTAATAAGTGTGGGTCAATAACTCAAAACTTATTTTCTGGCCATTTACTAGTTACCTTTGAAGCAATTTTCAATCAAATGATCTCCATTTCAAACATATCTTACTTTATCGGTGGCCGGGCTTTGTATCAAAATGCGTCCATGTTTATTAAACCTGATGACAAAATTGGCCTGATTGGGCTCAACGGCCGGGGTAAGTCTACATTGCTGAAAATAATTGATGGCGAACTGACAATTGATGAAGGTTCGATCAGCAAAGCAAAAGACTGCACCATCGGCTTTCTTAATCAAGACCTCCTCTCTTACCAAACAGACGATGCCATCCTCACCGTTGCTATGGGTGCCTTCAAAGAGGCGGTGGAGACCCAACGGCAACTAGAGAAAACACTTCATCAACTAGAAACAGAATATTCAGACGACCTAGTGGAAAGGCTCACCAAACTGCAAGAAAAATTTGAACAATTGGATGGCTACACCATGCAATCCAAGGCAGAGGAAGTATTGGAAGGCATTGGATTCACGACTAAAGACCTCCACCGCCCTCTGCGGGAATTTTCAGGTGGCTGGCGCATGCGGGTGATGTTGGCAAAACTACTTTTGGAAAAACCCTCTTGCCTGATGCTGGATGAGCCTACCAATCACTTGGACTTACCTTCCATTGAGTGGGTGGAGAATTATTTGCGCAACTATGAAGGTGCAGTAATCATCGTCTCCCATGACAGAACCTTCCTAGACAACGTCATTTCCAAAACGGTAGATGTGACCCAAGAACAACTAATCACCTACGAAGGAAATTATTCCTATTACCTAGAGGAAAAGGCCATGCGCGAAGAGATTCAACAGGGCGCTTTTGAAAACCAACAAGCAAAAATTAGGCAAACAGAGAGATTCATAGAGCGCTTTCGCGCGAAGGCAACAAAATCAAAGCAAGTGCAGTCGCGGGTAAAGGCTTTGGATCGTATGGACATGATCAGTGAGGTGGTAAACGACACCGCTGAAGTGAATTTTCGATTTACGTTTAAACAAACATCGGGCAGAAACGTGATCATTATGAAAGATGTTTCGAAAGCCTACGGGCCACTCGATATCTTGACAAAAACAAGTGCTACCATCGAACGCGGAGATAAAATTGCACTTATCGGTGCGAATGGAAAAGGGAAATCTACATTGCTACGCATTATTGCCAACACCGAACCTGTCGATGGCGAAAGAACTATTGGCCACAATGTCAAATACGGATTTTTCGCGCAACATCAACTAGAATCATTGCACGTTGAGAGCGAAATATTAGAAGAGCTGAAGCAAGCCGGCAGCAGCAGAACAGAGCAGGAACTTCGCAACGTTTTGGGCTGCTTTCTATTTTCGGATGAAGATGTTTTCAAAAAAATAAAAGTGCTCTCCGGTGGAGAAAAATCACGAGTGGCGCTTGCCAAAACAATGATCTCTGATGCCAATTTTTTATTGTTGGATGAGCCCACCAACCATTTAGATTTTATCTCAGAAAATATTTTGATTCAGGCATTGCAGCAATACCAGGGTAGTTTTGTGGTGGTCTCACACAATCGTCACTTTGTTAGTCAGGTGGCTAACAAAATCTGGTACATCGAAGATCATCAGATAAAAGAATACCCAGGCACCTTTGACGAATATGAATTCTGGAAAAAGAAGAAAGAAGCAGAAAGCCAACCCGCTCAACCTGTCAAAAAAACTCCAAAATCAGAATCAAAGCCCAAACCCAAGGCGACCCCGGGAAATGAAAAGAAAATCAGCGACCTCAATCGGGAGTTAAAAAAAGTGGAAGATGCCATTCAAAAATTTCAGCGAGATAGAGAGGCAATTGAGTTAGCATTGACCAAGCCCGAAGTGTATTCGGATTTTGAAAAATTAAGAACGGTGCAAGAGCAATTTGAAAAAGCAGATTTTAAATTGGAAGAAGAGAACAAGAGATGGGAATCGATTGCACTTGAGATGGAAGAGTTAGAAGAGAAGTAGAGAAAAAAGATTACGAAAACCTAAGCCTTTTTCTTTCGAGTTGAACTTTTACGAATCCAACTACCCCAATAGCAAGCATGAGAATTGCCAGAATCACTCCTAATGAGAACAAGGCAAACACAACGAATAGACCAACGGGCGCAAACACGAATCGGATTGTATTTTCCATATCATTATTTTTAGTTGGACAAATATTCGCAAAAATGTTTTTCCTCACACCGTGGTTTTCCCCGTATTTGATACGGGGAAAACCACGTATTTTAGTTCTTGCTAGGCAATTTCTCTAAATCTAACCTGTATTCCCAATACCTAAAAAGAGGTATTTTTTATAAAAAAGGCCTTTTAAGTCCATCGTCTAATAAAATAATAGAATTAAAAGAAGATGTCGAAACCGAAAGTCGATGATTCCAACAATAGATTGTTTTACCGAGTTACTGGTCTTCAATAAGCTCCTTTTCGCTTTGCATGAAACCGATATGCTGTTTAGACACTTTAAAAACGATTCGTTGGAATACAAATTGAATTAATTATTCGTTTAGTTTTGAAGTAATGATTCTATCAACATCAATTGACCGGGCGGCCGGGCAGGCTACCAGCTCCTACTCGTCACCCACTTTGCACAGACCACTCCCACATTCCAATTGGGTTGCGGGGTATCCGCTCCTATCCCTTCCTATCCGGCAGTCAGCTTTGGCCGACTTTACCCAATCGTTTTTCATCACTTCCTTAGTTCTCTTTTTACTTACAAGTTCTGCATTGTCTGCTCAAAAAAAAATTGAGTTCATTGATAGAACCTACGAGCCTCAAATAAAAACCGTTCGCGTGTATCCCGATTTGGGCGGGCCGAGAGACTATCTTCAATCGTCTGCGGTATCTATTGGGCAACAAAACCTGATATTGGATTTTGACGATCTGCAAGACAACCGAAATAACTATTACGTGAAGCTGATCCACTGCAATTATGACTGGACAAAATCTTCGTTAATGGATTTAGATTTTTTAGAAAACTACAATGAAAACCCAATCACCGACTACGCTTTCTCCATCAACTCGCACACCCGCTACATCCACTATCGTTTTCAACTGCCGCCCGTCAAAATTCCGGGAAACTATTTATTGATTGCCTACCGAGACGAGCCCTCTGATTTAATTTTATCTAAGCGAATCATGATTTACGCCAACCAAATTAGCCTTGCAAAAGACAATCAATTTATTGGTACTGGCACCTTGCAAAAAGGAAAGCAACAATTCAATTTCGATATTGACTATTCCACCATCGAAATATTGAATCCACTGGAGACCGTGCATGTTACCATTCGACAGAACCAGCGCTGGGACAATGCAAAGACAGACCTTCCTCCTAATTTCATCCGCGATGCGAACAGTCAAATGGAGTATCGTTTTTTTGATGCCGACAAGCAATTTGATGGTGGCAACGAATTTCGCTTTGTAGACTTTCGCTCGCTCAACGCACCGGGGCAGAACACCGGAAAGCTGAACCGGGCAGTAAAGCCCTATGAACTATATGTAGCGACTGATGGCAATCGCAGCAATGATGTTTATTCTCAATACCTGGATTTGGACGGAAACTACCTCATCGAAAACTTAGATGTAGGTGAAGCGAATCTTACTGGCAATTATGTATTCGTCAACTTTATGCTAAAGTCTTCTAAACTATCCAACGAAGAAATTTATGTAGTGGGTGCTTTCAACAACTATCAGCGCACAAGCGAAAATAAAATGATTTATAATGACGCTGGATTCTATGAGTCGCGACAGTTTCTTAAACAAGGACTTTACAACTATCAATATACCGTTGCATCAATTAAAGGATTGACTAATTCCGTAGAAGGGAGCCATTTTGAAACAGAAAATTTATACGAAGTTCTGATATACAATCGACCGTTTCGGCCCAACGCAGATTTGCTGTTGGGATATTATCTGATACCGATCAATCCGCGCTAAGCGTAAGTTGCCTCCACATCGGCTTCGCGCTTTTGTGCACTTGCCCCGGCCACATCTAGCATACCGAATCCTTTATGTGAAAAATGCCCCAATCCATTTTCATAAATAAATTGCTGAACTGGTTGGGGTGCGTAAAGAGTAAATGGAAACGTATATCCGCGCACTTCGTACTTCACATCCGAATCGTAGAGTGGATAGATACGCGCAAACTTTTTATGCGAAGATTGAATACGCTCAATATAATCTTTGTCGGCCACGAGTTGGAACTTATAAAAATCAGCCATCTGTTGCTCTGTAAACTTTCCGCTGGCAGTCATCCGTTCAATCGTATTGTCGTACAACAAGTCAGAAAACTCATCGGTGTTGGGTGAAATGAATCGCTTGCTGCTTTCGTCATTAAAGGAAGACAGCAACAAAACAACGGGAGAAATACACAAAAACTTTACCGAGTCATTGATTGTCACGGGTTCTTCCATCTCTCTGGCTTCTGGCACCAGTTGTAAATTGCCGATCGACAGTTCTTTTTGCTCAAACAAGGTCGATAGAAAATATTCCAAGAAAGAGGGATCCGTAGCTGAAAAAACGAGCGTCACGCGAGACGAATAGAAATGAAGACCTTTTCGGCTGATTTTAATTTGACCTTTTAGCCCGGAAAAATTGTACTGCGTATAAGAATAGAATTCGCTTTTCTTACCCAGCATGATCAACCCTTTGATGGTTTGCGCCAACAAAAATTGATGGTGGAAAGGAACGTAAGCTCCCCTATTCTTCAATGAAAATACAATCCTGGTTCTCACACTGAAAGCACTAAAAAATAATAGCCTTAAACTATCTACCCGCCTAAAAAATTCGATTGCGGAAGGCTAAAGTACTAAAAATCAGATGAATCGGTAAATGCCGTGTAAGGAAATGTCAGACATTGAAGCGAAAATGCATCACATCGCCATCTTGCACAGTATATTCTTTGCCCTCTACCGCTAACTTTCCCGCCTCCCTACAGCCTGCTTCGGTGTTATACTTTTGATAATCAGGTATTTTGATCACTTCTGCCCGGATAAATCCCTTTTCAAAGTCGGTATGGATAACACCTGCGGCTTGGGGTGCTTTCCAGCCTTTATGTATGGTCCACGCCCTCACTTCCTTCTCGCCAGCTGTGAAATAAGTGATCAAATCCAGTAGTTCGTAGGCAGCCCGAATCAATCGGCTCAAGCCTGATTCTTTCAAACCGTACTCATCCAAGAAAACCTTCCGATCTTCTTCCGTTTCCAGTTCTGCAATTTGTGCTTCAATGGCCGCACACACCAATACTACTTCTGCGCCTTCTTCTTTTACCAATTTCCTTAAGGCATCCACATGATGGTTGCCGGTATGACTGGATTTCTCATCCACGTTGGCTACATATATTACGGGCTTGTCAGTCAAAAGCAATAAATCCTCAATGGCCTTCTTGTCCTCTGTTGCCATTTGCAAGCTACGCGCATTTTTACCGGCCAGTAGTGTATCGCGATAAGCAGTGAGCGTAGCCAATTCCTTCTTGGATTTAGCATCGCCACTCTTAGCAGTACGTTCAACTTTATTAATTTTCTTTTCTACCGATTCCAAATCCTTTAACTGCAATTCTGTATCAATGATTTCCTTATCTGAAATAGGATCGACTTTACCAGCTACATGAATGATGTTGTCATTTTCAAAACACCTCACTACGTGGGCAATAGCGTCCACTTCGCGAATGTTCGCCAAAAATTGGTTACCCAAACCCTCGCCCTTGCTAGCTCCTTTTACCAACCCGGCAATGTCCACAAATTCAAAAGAGGTAGGTATCACCTTTTGAGGATTCACCAGGCTCTCTAAAATCCGAAGTCGTTCGTCTGGCACGGAAATAACGCCCACATTGGGCTCAATGGTGCAAAAAGGAAAGTTGGCCGCTTCGGCTTTGTTGTTGGAAATGGCATTGAACAAGGTGGATTTACCTACATTCGGAAGCCCTACTATACCGCACTTTAGTCCCATTACTTTTGCCTGCTTTAAATAAGGGCGCAAAGATAAACCTTGGTGACAGGATTACCATCCCCCAACAAAAAAAAGCCCCAGTTTTCACCGAGGCCTTTTCCAGTTTAGGTAAGGTAAAATCTTAATCCCACCTCAGTTCTGAATCAACAGTTACTGATTTGGGCAATCCGTGCACTTCTTGTCCTTCCCTTGCGTGATCAAACGAATCAAAATCTACTTCGGGAAGCAACTCGGTTTTAACATGGTTAACGGTGTTATTCAATGCTTCCATAAACTTATTGAAATCTTCTTTGTACAAGAAAATCTTATGCTTTTCAAAGGTAAATCCCTCATCATCCTTGTTAAAGCGCTTTTTACTTTCAGTGATGGTCAGGTAATAGTCGTTGGACCGGGTAGCCTTTACATCAAAAAAATAAGTGCGTTTTCCAGCCTTTACTTTCTCCGAATAAATCTCCTCACGTCCGTTGTTCTTGGTCTCTTCCACAAATCTTAGGTTTAGGGTTAGTGTTTTAGGTAGCTAGGTTAAATCGAAGGTAGTATTTTAAAAATTTAATGCAAACAGAAGACGCGAATTTTCAGGGGTATTGCGTTTATTTATGCTTAAATGAACGCCACCCTCGATAAAACCCGTCAATCCTCAAGCTTAGAATTGCTGGCCAAACAATTGGTAGAGGGCTTTATTACAGGGCTTCACAAATCCCCCTACCACGGTTTTTCTGTAGAATTTGCTGAACACCGGCTCTACAATGAGGGGCAAAGCACCCGCCATATTGATTGGAAAGTTTTCGCCCGCACCGATCGGCTCTACACCAAACAGTACGAAGAGGAAACAAATCTTCGATGCCTCATTGTGCTCGATTGTTCTTCTTCCATGTATTACCCAAAAGAATCGCTGGCAAAAATCCGGTTTAGCATTTACGCGGCATCGACACTTTCGTACTTATTGCACAAACAGCGCGATGCCGTGGGCATAAGTCTATTCTCTGATTCAGTTGAAGAGCTGACCCCAGTAAAATCTTCTTCTACTCATTTGAATAAGATATTTACACTGCTTGAAAACAAATTAGCGAGGCCGCCCGCTCTGGAAAAAAAAACAAACGTGGTAACCGTGCTGCACGAGATTGCAGAAAAAATTCACAAAAGATCTCTCGTCATTATCTTCAGCGACATGTTTGACGGAGGAGAAAGTCATGAAGAGATTTTTAAAGCATTGCAACACTTGAAACACAACAAACATGAGGTTTTGTTATTTCATGTTACCGATCATGAGACCGAATTGAATTTTTCGTTTGCCGAAAGGCCGTATGAATTTATTGACCTGGAGAGTGGGGAGAAACTAAAACTTCATCCTTCTGAAATCAAAGAAAAATTTGAAGAGCAACTTACCAAGCTACATGCAGAATTGAAATCAAAATGCAATCAATTTAAGATTGATTTTATTTCAGTAGACTCGAATAGTAAATATAACGAGGTACTTCAGGCCTATTTAATCAAGCGGTCTAAGATGAGGTAATTGGTAAACAGGGTAAGCGGTATTGGGTATTCAGTAAACGGTATTCGGTAAACAAGGTAATCGGTAATCGGTAATCGGTAGTCGTTAATCGGTAGTCGTTAGTCAGTAAGTACGGTAAACGATCCAAGGCTGGCGACTCTGCCAAGAATTAGCACAATTACCTTTTGTCAATTGCCTCTTGCTTACTTTTCCGCTAGGCCAATTGTTCATTGTGAAGGTATGACTTTCTTGCCATCAGCACGTCTTTTGACTCGACATGTTCAGGGTCGGGCACACAGCAATCTACCGGGCACACCGCAGCGCATTGCGGCTCTTCGTGGAAACCGGTGCACTCGGTACACTTTCCGGAAACGATATAATAAAATTCATTCGAAACAGGAGATTGATCTTCTTTGGAGCTTGCAAAGGACCCATCAGCCAATTTGACTTCGGTCAGCGCAGTCCCTCCCGCCCAGGTCCATTCTCGCCCACCTTCATAAATGGCAGTATTTGGGCATTCTGGCTCACAAGCCCCACAATTAATACATTCGTCTGTTATCTTTATGGCCATAAAAGCTCCTTTTCACTCAATTTAAAAGAAATTACTCCAAAAATACGGAGCCTCAATAGGCAAAACAACAACCAGCAACACAAAGTTTACACCAAATGAATTTAGCAGAAAGAATTGAGGCGTTTGTCCAGTTAAAACTAACCATTGAAAATCTACCCGCTGTCGAACGGGAAAATCTATATCTACAGGCTACGCAGCAAAACCCTTGGTTCACCGCCCAGCATATTGACTTGGCTATGCGGGGTATTGCAAAATTTTTGACCAAGGAAACACTTACGCAATGGGCGCAATCGTATCAGTTGGACTCAGTACCGTCAAAAAAAATTGGCGTAGCAATGGCGGGTAATATTCCATTGGTGGGTTTCCATGATCTGCTGTGTGTGTTAATCACGGGGCATACGCTGGTAGCCAAACTAAGTTCGCAAGACACCGTTTTGATGAGTTTTATATGTGATCAATTGAAAAAAATAGATCATCGATTTGTTGAGAAGATTTTTTTAGAAGAACGGCTCAACAACGTTGACGCAATAATCGCCACGGGCAGCGACAACACCGGCCGTTACTTTGAATATTATTTTAGGAACATCCCGCACATTATTCGCAAAAACAGATCTTCCTGTGGAGTGATCACGGGCGAAGAAACCGAAGTCGAATTGATTGACTTGGGCAAAGATGTATTTAGCTATTTTGGATTGGGTTGCCGCAATGTTTCAAAACTATTTGTTCCGGAAGATTTTGATTTAAAGAAGCTGATGAAAGCGTGGGAAGTTTATCATCAAGTAGTGAACCACAACAAGTATGCGAACAACTACAACTACCAACACTCCATTCTCTTGATAAATCTCATTCACTTTTTCGACAATGGATCGATCATTTTAACGGAAAGCAAATCGCTCGTTTCTCCCATAGCCGTTGTGTACTACGAGTTTTACAAAGACTTGGATCACCTAAAGGATCTAATGGGCGCCCACCAAGAAAAAATTCAATGTATCGTTTCAGCGAAAGGCTGGTACTCGGCAAGCGTTCCGTTTGGAAAAGCGCAAGAGCCGGAAGTGTGGGGCTACGCAGACGATGTAGACACGATCAAGTTTTTATGTTCAGAGTTCTACGTTCCTAGTTAGCTCTAAAAAACTTAGAATCCTGAACTAACAAAATCAGCGCTTATCTTCCGCGAATAATCTCGATCCAACCTGTGAGCGTATTCCCTCCGGCCACAATTTGGTAGAAGTAAACCCCATCAGCATTATTACTTCCATCCCAATCATTTTGATAACTATTGGAACTGTAAACTTCGGCACCCCATCTGTTTGATATCTTTAATTGAGAATCCGTTGGCAAGTTTCTTATAAAGAAAGTATCGTTAGATCCATCCAGGTTGGGAGTGAATACGTTGGGGACATCAATGTTGGTATCCATCTTAATCTCCAGATCGTCATAAGTCTTTTCACAACCCAATGCGTCTTTAATTTTCAATTGATATTTCCCGGCAAATAAATTCTTGGCGTTAAACTCCACCTTTAAATTTTGAGGATTTCGAGGTGGCACATCGGTGTAGTCCAACAAAAATGCTTGACCCGTAATTATCGGAGTCTTAAGTTCCAGTCGAATTTGATAAGGCTCTTGCTGGCTTTCCTTTATTCCAATCAGCATATATCCTGTTGGAAGATCTGGTAATGAAATTCGTTTTGTAACGTATAGCGTATCTAAAGAAGCTGTCGGTCCTAACACGTTAAACGGTTTATAAGCAGTCGTTATGGGATTGGCACAGCCCGTTGCCGCAGATTGATTTTGAAAAAGCCTGATTCTATAATCTCCACTATTCAAACCGAGCAAATCAACGTTACCGCTTGCTTGCAGCTGATTAATGGGATTTGCTGGAGCGACTGCCGCAGAGGGAACAACGGCACCACTCGCGTCCAGTATTTCATACGAATAATTTACCAGTGCTGATCCTTTAATTGCCGACAAACTGACACCTCCCTTGTTTTCAAAGCAAAAAATGTCAATGGGAGCAAGCGAGAAATCGACTTGGTCTGGCCCACTGCTAATGACTCTTGAAATTTTAGTTGGACATGCCGCTCCCGTTGGCGTCATCGAGATATAATAAGTTCCCTTGGTCAACAACCCAAATACAACCGAGCTACTTCCTGCCGATACAATATTTTGTAAGGTCGTAGGCGCTGCGATTGGATCCGTAGTAATCCCCACTTGGAAAGTCCCCGATGATGTGATAGTAAGTTGAATACTTCCGTTTATACCAGAACCCGTACAGTCTGGATCGGTAACGATAGTTGTGAAGTTTACCAATCCCGGGAAATTCACCGTGGCAACAAAATCAACTTGACAATTTTTCGAATCGATAACTGAAAGTGTATAGCTCCCTCCACTTAAACCTGTAAAAGTATTATTTGCAGGAAGTGAAATAGCCGCTCCATTTAATTGATAGGTAAAAGGGCTTGCTCCGCCTGAAACCGTACCAACCAAAATACTGCCATCATTATTAGCACAAGTAGCGTTGGTTGGAGTAAGGGTAGTAGAAATGATTGGATTTACGTCTTGAATTGTTGCTGTTACAGACGCAAAGCAAGGGTCGCTGGAATTTCGTCTCACACTAATCACTCGCTGAAAACTCGGAGCAAGTCCAGCTGGTATGTTTGAAATAATATTGCCGGCTGTAAAGTTGGTAAAGGTGATTCCATCCAAAGACCATTGCAATAAATTACCAGTTTCACCTGGCACATCAAGTTTGAGTGAACCAGTTGAAGAACCCGCGCATTCCGGTCCAACAATATTACTAGCACTAGGTACACCTACTGTTCCGGACTGATCGATCGTAACTTGGCCCGTTTTTAAGCAGCTAGGATCTCCGTATTCAATTGAATAATTATATACGCCAATTGGCAAAGCAGGAAAAGAAGGATCATTAAAATTCGTTCTCGCTATTGTTGAATTGGTATTGGAGATACCTGATATCGTTATTTTTACTCCTGTATTATTTACGATAGGCGTTGCGGGATTGATATTAAAGTTGATTGCCCCATTTGAAAGAGTACAGGTTGCAGGCGAAGGCACTGGTGTAATCACCACTGTCGCGCAGGTGCCCGTGCCACCTCCACTGCATAGTGGATTTCCAGCTGCGCGCACTATAACCGAAACATTTCCGTTGGCAATACAACCACCTTGAGAATAGGAAACGTTGATGAAAACTGTAGTTCCCGCGCTTGCACTAGGATCAAATAAATTTCCAGTAATACCTGGGACACCACTATATGTAAATATTCCGCCCGAAGGAGAAGCAGAGACAAGCGCGGTCAAATCAACGGAACCTGCTGCCGGACAAACCGTGGTTGAACTAGTAAGTAGTGTAGCCACATTTACCACGTTATAATTAAAAGTCTGTTGCGTAGCCGTGCACGTGCCTATTAAATAATCAACGGTGACAGGAACAATTCCTGATAATCCGGAAGGATCAAAATTGGAGCCTGAAACATACGCACCCCCGCCAAAGGTAAACGTTCCACCGGCCGGTATCGCGCTCACAATAGATGTTAGGTCTTGAATGCCCGCGCCTTCGCAAATAGGTAAGTTAGCCGAAGGAATTGTGATTGTAGCATTCGGCACAACGGCAATATTGAAATTGACCGGAGCGGTAGGGCAAGCTCCCGCATAGGTGACCGTTATCGTGGAGGAACCTATAACAAGTGTAGGGTCAAAACTCGGACTTATTGTTATCCCGATTCCACTAAACGTAAGTGTACCTGCAGGTGAAGCCGTTACCAACGTAGTTAAATCGACAATTCCCCCGGTTTGGCAAACTTCCACCGGTGGTGTTGGCAACGTTATCGTTGCCGAACTCACTACACTTACATCAACCTGGGCGGCAAGAGATTGGCCGCATGCATAAACAGCCGTTA
>Ga0226658_10000020_pt1 | contig 54491 bp, 65 predicted proteins | sample OliLak19BULKMAT1_FD_169091 | JGI IMG/M metagenome (GOLD analysis project Ga0226658, IMG submission 169091) | Freshwater microbial mat bacterial communities from Lake Vanda, McMurdo Dry Valleys, Antarctica - Oligotrophic Lake LV.19.BULKMAT1 (v2)... | ecosystem: Environmental > Aquatic >... | reverse complement strand
AATTTGCCCCTATTTGTCCTGATTTTATAGTAGAGCTCCGCTCTAAATCTGATTCGTTAGGTCAACTGAAGAATAAAATGGAAAAATGGGTTGCCAATGGCTGCGAATTAGCCTGGTTGATTGATCCCCTTGAAAAGCAAGCGTATGTATATAGACCGAAATCAGAAGTTCAAGAAATCATAGGTTTTGATAACAAGCTCAGAGGAGAAGATATACTACCAGGTTTTGAGCTTGATTTGAAGAGGCTTAGTTAAAGCTTAATTAAACCCTCGCATACATATCTCCTTTTTCAGTTGCCGTAATCGTTAGCACATCTGCCAATACCAACAATATCAATTTGCGCGATGCTTTAAATCGATTAAGGCCGGTCAACTCACGAAATTGGGGCAGTGTAATCGTTTCTTTCTCAGCCAGGTATTTCATCAGCATGTTTTCATGGTCGCCATAGGTGAAGCGCATGTCTTTTTTCTTTTTCGACCTGCGGATGATTTCTTGCATCTCCGCGCTTGCCTTGATACTCATATCCCTTACGCGCACAAACGTTTCCTCCGTTTCTTCGTCAACCGAATAAAGATGCGGGCGTCTTTCGCTTTCCGGAATATCGATTCGAATGATAAAACGATTGTCGGGGAGCGCCAAAAGAGTATCGTGATAGAGAATGTTTGGCCTGCACCGATTTAGTGCGTCATGGATGCCGATCCATTCTTCTTCCGGATATTTTAGACCGGGGATGGAGCCATCATCATCCACCCCGATCAAAACCGTGCCGCCATGTGTATTGGCGAACGCAATCATTTCGCGAACAATCTTCTCAGGGTGCGTTGCTCTTCTTTTAAACTCGAGCTGAATGCCTTCGCCTTGTAACGCTAATTTACGTAGCTCAGCGAGTTCAGCTTCATCACTACTTACCGCCTCCGATGGCCTCATCATCATCATCTTCTGGTTCATCTTGATCGGGTTTGGGCATACTGAAAATGCTACTGAGCAAATCTTTGAACTGATGACCAACTGTTAAATTATGTTTGCTGATCAAGCTGTACTCGGCCAATCCATGCAACGCAAATTCCATCAAAAATAACTTCATCGGAATATCTTGTCCTTTGTGAAATTCATTAACAAGGTCCGTTAACCCGGGCACTGACTTCAACGCTTTTTCAAAATCCGATTGGTTCATGTCGTGCAGCAAATCGATAGTGTTACCATCTCCAAACCAATTGGTGATCTTTTTGTACGGACTTTTTTCTTTCTGCTTTCTAAACTTATCAGGATCGGGAAAGTAATTTACAAACTGGCTGCGGATGGCTTTGCCCACTAAATTTTGCGCCACAATGCCGGGCCCTTCTTGCTGGCCTTCATATACTAATTCTACTTTTCCCGTAATGGAGGGAACGACTCCAATAAAATCAGATACACGGATGTTGGTATTCTTTTCTCCGTTGATAATACACCTACGTTCTGCAGCGGCTACTAAATTTTCATAAGCCGAAATTGTTAAGCGGGCAGAGACGCCACTTTTAGAATCCACAAATTCACTCTTGCGCGCTTCAAAGGCAATTTGTTCAACTAGGTCTTTGGTGATCTCAGTATCAGAAACCATTTTCTTTTGCTCTTCGCGGATGTTCGCCTCTTGTTGGGTGATCTTCTTGCCAATGTCCATCGTTTTCGGATAGTGGGTGATGATCTGGCTATCGATGCGATCTTTCAGTGGGGTAACAATGCTTCCCCGATTGGTATAATCTTCCGGATTAGCCGTAAACACAAATTGAATATCTAACGGCAGGCGTAGTTTAAATCCGCGGATTTGAATATCGCCTTCTTGTAAAATGTTGAATAGCGCCACTTGAATTCTGGCTTGCAAATCAGGAAGCTCGTTGATGACGAAAATGCATCGATGTGAGCGAGGGATCAGGCCAAAGTGAATCACGCGCTCATCTGAATAAGGTAATTTCAAAGACGCGGCTTTGATGGGATCGACATCGCCAATCAAATCGGCAATGGATACATCTGGCGTGGCGAGTTTTTCTGTATAGCGATCATCCCGATGAAGCCATGTGATGGGAGTATTATCACCCAGTTCTTTTATTTTATCCTTTCCAAAGCGTGATATAGGATGGAGTGGATCGTCATTCAATTCTGAGCCCTCAATGACGGGAACGTATTCATCCAGCAGATTTACCATCAATCGCGCCAAGCGAGTTTTAGCCTGACCGCGCAAACCCAATAAATTTACATCATGCCCTGCTAAGATGGCTCTTTCCAAATCAGGAATTACAGTTTCTTCATATCCCCAAATGCCTTCGAATACATTCTCTTTGGTTTTTAACTTATGGATCAAATTTGCTCGCAGTTCGTCTTTGATGGTTTTGAATTTGTGGCCAGATGTTTTTAGTTGTGCGAGTGTTTTAATGTTTTGGTGTTCTTTCATTTTTTCATTTAGTTGATAGTTGGTAGTTATTAGTTGGTTGAGGCAGAATTTACGAACAACCAACAACTAATTATTATAAATTCTTCGTTCTATTCTTTTTAAAATCCTCAAATATTAAATTACCCAATCCTTGCAAGCTGCTGTAATAGGCGTTGCCATTGTTGGCTTTGGTAAATTCTCTTACAAAGGCTTTCAAGTAAGGATCGGTGGCAATCATAAAAGTGGTGACCGGTATTTTTATTTTTCGAAGTTGTGTGGCTAAGTCGAGGGTCTTGTTTAAAATTTTATGATCAAGCCCAAAACTGTTTTTATAGTACTTGATTCCTTGTTTGATGCAGGTAGGTTTGCCATCGGTGATCATAAAAATTTGTTTGTTGGCATTTTTCCGCCTTCTCAAAATATCCATCGCCAACTCAAGCCCAGCAACAGTGTTGGTGTGGAAAGGGCCAACTTGCAAATAGGGGAGGTCTTTGATTTCTATTTGCCTGGCATCATCACCAAAAACCAAAATATCTAATGTGTCCTTCGGATATTTTGTCTTGATCAGTTCGGCCAATGCCATGGCCACTTTCTTAGCTGGCGTGATCCGATCTTCGCCATATAAAATCATAGAGTGCGAAATATCGATCATCAACACCGTGGAGGTTTGCGTTTTGTATTCACTCTCCAACACTTCCAAATCGCCCTCTGTCATGCGGAAATCTTCCAACCCATGGTTGATCTGTGCATTGCGCAGCGACTCTGTCATGGAAATCTGCTCTACCGAATCGCCAAATTCATAATCGCGCCTATCGGTTGTAAATTCATCGCCCCTACCACTATGGGGCGTTTTGTGATCTCCGGTTTTGGATTTTTTTAGTTTCCCAAAAATCTCTTCCAATGCCGATTGACGTAAGTTTTGCTCGGCCTTTGCTTTTAACTTGAACTGCCCGTCAGGCCCTTTGTCACTGATGAAGCCATTCTTTTTCAGGTCTTCGATGAAATCGCCAATTCCATATTTATCGTTGGTAAGACCGTATTGTTTGTCAACTTCCGTCAGCCATTGAAGTGCTTCTCCTGCGTTTCCGGCAGTGAGCAGCACCAGTTGCATAAAAATCTTCAGCAACCGTTCGAAGTCGCTTTTTTCGCTGTCGGGGGGAGGTGTGTATTTTGAAAATCGTTGGCCTAGCATTTTGTTGAATCTTAGCGATTGAATAACCAAATAATTGAGCAATCTGTTTCCGAATTAGTTAAACTTTGTTTGGATGATGTAATTGAACAGGTAAAATTGACCGTTTATGGAACTTATGTAAGTATTTTGCCGTTGCCACCAATAATTATACCACTGCTGCATCTACATTTGCGTCAACTTTAATCTAATGAACATGAAAAAATCAGTTGTGCTTATAATCTTAGTGGTAGCCACCATGGTTTCGGCTTGTAGCTCGTACACTTGCCCTACTTACTCGAAAGCTCCCCAAACTAAGTCTGTAAAGCAATCCAGAATATAATTTCGGCTGTTTTTTCCGATATATTTTGAAACCTCCGAGGTTTATTTCTTCGCGTGTGGCTAAACCTCGAAGGTTTAAGCTCAGTTAGATTCAACGGTTTATTTCTTCGCGTATCGCTTAACCTCGGAAGTTAAAGCTCAGTTAGCTTCAACTGTCGATCGCTCCAAAATCCTCTTGTAGTAGCTTTCATAGAGCGGTAGAATGTTAGAAATATCAAACTCCTTGGCACGCTTCAGCGCATTTTCTCTGAATTTCGGCAGATTGTTTTTGTCCAGTACAAAAAGTGCGTTACGCGTCATGTCTTCTACATCCCCGACATTACTCATAAAGCCCGTGATACCTTGAATATTTAATTCAGGAATTCCCCCCGTGTTGGATGAGATAACGGGAACTTCACATGCCATTGCTTCTAATGCAGCCAATCCGAAGCTTTCTTTTTCGGAGGGCATCAAAAATAAGTCAGCTACCGAAAGCACTTCCTCTACGGCTTCTTGCTTCCCCAAAAAACGAACATCATGGGGGATGCCCAATTCTTGCGCTTGCTTTTCGGCTTTGGCGCGCTCAGGGCCATCGCCAATCATCAGCAACTTAGCCGGAATTTCTTTTTGGATGTTATAGAATACTTGTATCACGTCACCAATCCGTTTTACTTTTCTAAAGTTAGAGGTGTGCACGATCAACGATTCACCATTGGGGCAAATGGCTTTTTTGAAGTGATCTTTCTTTTGCTTTTTGAATTTCTCCAAGTCGATGAAGTTCGGGATTACTTCAATATCTCTCGTAATCCTGAAAAATTGATACGTTTCTTTTTTCAAATCTTCGGACACAGAAGTAACGCCATCAGATTGGTTGATGCTAAACGTAACGACTGGTTCGTACGAGGGGTCTTTCCCGACAAGGGTAATATCGGTCCCGTGCAAGGTAGTTACCACTGGAATATAAATGCCTTCCGTTTTTAAAATTTGCTTGGCCATGTAGGCTGCTGATGCGTGCGGAATGGCGTAATGTACGTGCAGCAAATCCAGTTTTTCATTTTTTACCACGCTCACCATTTTGCTGGCAAGGGCAAGCTCGTAAGGAGCATACTCAAAAAGGGGGTACGACCTAAAATCTACCTCATGGTAAAAAAGATTTTCATTCAAAAAATCCAACCTGCTGGGCTGGCTATAGGTGATGAAGTGTACCATGTGGCCTCCTTTGGCCAACGCTTTTCCTAGCTCAGTGGCCACCACGCCACTTCCCCCAAACGTGGGATAACAAACAATGCCGATTTTCATTCTGTTAATTTAAATTATTCTCCACTTCAACCCATTTATGCCCTGTAAAGTTTCGATTATTTTACCGTGTTCTTGCCGTTATTTTTTGTTGGGCAGAATAGATTGATAAATCACATCCTGTATCCGTGGACGGATATTGCCGTTTAATATTTTATTGTTGGTCATATCCGGGTATACTCGATTGGACAGAAAAATGTAAACAAGATTAAACTCGGGGTCAACCCAAATACACGTACCCGTAAAACCCGTGTGTCCAAAAGTTTTTGCGGAAGCGTAAACTGAAGTAGGCCCAGCGGGATCACCTAGCACGGGTTTGTCCCATCCCAATCCTCTTCGGCTATCTTTAAATTGTTTAGTAGTGAAAAGTTCAAAAGTTTTTGGCTCAAAGAATTTTTGACCGCCATAAGTACCTTTGTTCAACCACATTTGCCCCAGCTTGGCTAAGTCATTGGCACTTCCAAATAACCCTGCGTGGCCCGCCACGCCACCGTGCATGGCCGCTCCTTGGTCATGGACATAGCCAACCAAAAGTCGCTTCCTGAAAAGTTTATCGTTTTCGGTTGGTGCAATGCGGGAGGGCACGAATTTGTCCCTCGGCAAATAACCCATGGTGTATGCACCTAGCGGCTCGTAAATATTTTGTTCCAAGAATACATTCATGGGCTGGTTCAGCAACTTTTCAGCCAAGTGTTGCAGCATATAAAAGCCCATATCACTATAGCGATAGTCGAAAACAGTGCGCGTGGGTTTTTCTCTAACTTTTGCTTTGATGATCCATTGCCATAGAGAGTCCTTCATGGTTTTGTGCGCGAACAAGCTATCGGCAACAGGAAAAGGATAGTCCTCACTTTTTTTCGTTTGGTAGTATTTGTTCATCAATGTTGAGTCTTTCACCGTTTGTGACCAAAAAGGCAAGAACGGCCAAAGGCCGGCTTGATGGGTAAGAATATCTTTAATGGTAAAGTCTTTTTTGTTTGAATCTTTAAGTTCGGGTAAATAGACGGATACTTTTTTATTAATATCTATCAGGCCACGCTCCTGCATGAACATGACGGCTTGCAAGGTGGCACCCACTTTTGTCACCGAGGCAAGGTCGTAAATGGTCTCGTCCGTTACCGGAATTTTCTTGTCGTAAGTAAAAAAACCAGCTGATTGTTCATACACCACTTTTCCATCTTTGGCTACCAGCACTTGGCACCCAGGAGTAGCTCCGTTGTCAATGGCCTCTTGCATGATCGTTCTTATTTTAACGAGCTTACTGGCATCCATTCCCGCGTCTTCAGGTATCGAATAGGAAAATCGATCTTTCAATTGTGATTGGATTCCCTTTCCAAAAAACAAAGAATCAGTGATGGACAAGGGTAATACTCCATCGCTTTGCTGTGCGCCAAAAATAATTTGCGCCATTATCTTTTGACTGATGTCGTCATCGGAGTAGGTTGCAAACAACGTGGAGTGATGGCTCACGAACTTTAGATCTTCGGGGTCACCAAATCCACAAATAATGATTGAATGTTTTTGCGAGAGCTTTTCGAGGATGGGCGCAATCTGAAGCATAAAGCCTTTGGCTGCAGGAAACAGACCAACTATAATGACGGTGGCTTCTTTTAACTTTTGATTTAGCTGCAACGTATCAGTTAAGGTTGTTACAGCTATCTTTTGAAAAGATGCGTATTTGGACAAATAATGATTGAACTCGTTGTCTTCAGATTTTCCAAAACTTATTGAAGCGAATTTTTGGTGTTCGAAAGATGGAATGGGCACGAGCGCAGATGAATTTTTTATCAATGTGGAGGAAGCTCGAACCAATTTGGCTTGAAGTAGGTGTGCTTTTGGAGAATTGACCGTTGCCAACAAACTGTCGGTTACAATTGGCCTTCGCGAACTCAGCCCTACGTCAAATTTTGCGGCTAACATTTTTTTAACGGAGGCGTTGAGTTGCGCTAAAAGTTTTTTGTCATTTTTTACGGCTTTGGAAATCTTCTTGATCGCTGCCTGTATATTTTCTGGTTGAATGATAATATCGTTGCCTACGGCAAAGGCAAGTTTCTCAGCTTCGCCCTTCCTTGATTTTCCGGTCACTCTTTTTAGATATGGTAATTCTGCCAGCGTTAATCCATCGAAGTTTAATTTTTCGCGGATCACTCCAGAAAGAAATAATTCAGAAATCGGGGCGGGGACGGGTTTTTTCTTTCCCAACAATACAAAGTCAAGATGCGAGGTGATGATACCGCCAACTCCTTCGGTGATTAATTTTTGATAGGGAAAAAAGCCAACTGTATCTATTTGATTGGCATCGAACACAACCGAACTGTCTTTGGTCGCCAGGTGCCGATCCTTTTTTGGATTTGCTAAATGCTTAGCAATGGCTATTGCGCCCGTGCTTTGAAGCCCTTTCATAAATTGAATGGATTTGGCTGCTACTCTTTTTTTATTGTCGCCAAAGTACCGAAGTGTTGCTGGGTAGAAATCCTCGTTCACATCAATATCTGCGTTGGGTGAAAAATTCATGTGCAGTCCTAGCGCTTTCATTTCATTTCCTATTTCTCGACCTAATTCGAAAATCAAGCTGTCGTTTTTGATAGCACCAAGAGCCAAGGGTTTGGGAAAAGAGAGGGTGCTATCCAACGTTTGACCAAGACCCCACTCCGCATTGATGGCAGCCAGTAACGGAACTTTTGAGTTGGATTGTAATTTATTGAGAAGTAGGCTGTGACTAATAGGCCCGCCTTTGGTTATCAATACGCTTCCGGGTTTATATTTTTTTAGCTGGTTCAGCAGCAATACTTTTTCAGCCGAATTGGAATAGGCAGATACGGGAACCATGAAAAGCTGACCGATTTTTTCGGAAGTGGTGAGCGTTTGAAAGATGCTGTCCACCCATTTTGTTTTTTGGGTTTGCGCAAAGCCTGAAGGTAGTTTGAAAAAAAGTAACAGAAATAACGCAAAATAAAATATTCTTAACCCATGCCGAGTTTGGTTAGCACCGTCTCTCGAAAAAGGCGATGCAATAGAAAACGGGGAGATAAACATCCGATCAATTGAATAACACCGATCCGGCAATTGGCCAAGCATGCCTGCTGAAGGAACGGGGACAGGAGTGGATACCCTACGACAGTGTGAAAGCGAAAGAGGCGCTTGTGAAGTTTGATGGAAATTGGCTAAAACTTTTTTACGCATTGAGCCGTTTGGTTTTTGTAACTTTGCCGTTGCGAAGCTAGTTGTGATTTCGTGTAAATGAAATTAAAACTCGGACAAACGTTAGAATACAATTTGAAAATTTCTTGAAGGCCAAATAACTGAAAATAGAAGGCTATGAAGATAGTATCGTTATTTACTAAATCGCCTCAACATCAGCGGTTCAGCTACCGTCCGCGCTATTACGATCCGCAAAAAGATGAAATGCGCGAGCGAGAAGAGCGGATTCGCAAAGAAGTTGATCGCGAGCGAGGGATTTCACAAAATGATGGGCAGTACCGGTCTAGAATTGCGGGATCTTTTCAGGCGGCACGGAAGCGTTCTAAACCTACCTCCCAAACTAGCGCCATATTACTCCGGTTTGGCGTACTTTTATTTATTGCATTATTACTGATCGCATTTTTGCAATGGGGCAAGCCCGCTTTATATGGTGGACTGATTTTGGTTCCCATTTATTTGTATTCGAAATTTAAGAATTTTAAAAAGAGTGAGTGAGTCGTTTTTTGGCAGGCTAAGCCGCAAACACATAACCAACTAGATGCCCGACATCATTCGTCTTCTTCCTGATTCCATTGCCAACCAAATTGCGGCTGGCGAGGTGGTGCAGCGCCCGGCATCGGCTGTTAAGGAGCTGATGGAAAACGCCATTGATGCCGGAGCGACCGAAATAACCCTGATTGTAAAAGAAGCAGGCAAGGTGTTGATTCAGGTAATCGACAATGGCAATGGCATGAGCGAAACCGATGCGCGGATGAGTTTGGAACGCCACGCCACTTCAAAGATTCGAAAAGCCGAAGACTTATTCACCCTGCGCACGATGGGCTTTCGAGGCGAGGCACTGGCGTCCATTGCTGCGGTGTCACATTTTGAAATGCGAACGCGCATGCCACAGAACGAACTCGGCACATTGTTGCTGGTGGAGGCATCGGAAGTAAAAAAGCAGGAGGCGGTGGCGTGTGAAAAAGGAACGAACATTTGCGTAAAAAATCTTTTTTATAATATTCCCGCCCGCAGAAATTTCTTAAAGTCAACGGCTGTGGAGATGCGCCATATCGTTGACGAGTTTTATCGGCTGGCGTTAGCGAATCCGGAGATTGGATTCACGCTGGTTCAAGGCGATGAAATAATTTATGAATTGCAGGCCGGCAAATTGAGCCAACGCATCGTGGCCTTGTTTGGCAAAGCCTACCAGCAACAATTGGCGCCCACAACGGAAGAAACTTCACTGTTAAAAATAACAGGTTACGTAGGCAGGCCTGAATCGGCCAAGAAAACTCGGGGCGAACAATTTATTTTCGTGAATAAACGGTTTGTCCGCAATAATTATCTCGGTCATGCCGTCACTAGTGCATACGAAGGATTATTGCCAGAAGGCAGTTTTCCATTTTACATCTTGTTTATTGAGATCGATCCCAAACATATTGACGTAAACGTGCACCCCACCAAAACCGAAATAAAATTTGATGACGAGCGTGCCGTGTACGGTGTGGTGTGGTCGGCTGTGAAACAAGCGTTGGGCGTTCATCATCTAGCACCTGCTCTTGATTTTAAGGCAGACGTAAACCTTACGGGAAAATTGAGCGGTCAATCGCTCACCAACGAACAATATTTTGATGAGCAGTTTGCTACTTCGCTAAACCGATCGAACCTTCAAAATTGGGAAAACGCCTTTGATCAAGAAAGCAACTCGCGTTTGTTTGATAAGGAAGAACCCAGACCCACTATGGAACTTCGATTTGAGAGTTCGATGAACAAACCGTTAACGACTACTCAGGTTGAAAACGAAACGGGGATTTTTCAATATCAACTGAAATATATTGTTAGAGCTGTGCGCCAAGGGCTGATGATTATCGATCAACAGGCTGCGCACGAGCGCATTTTGTTTGAAAAATTTAATGCGCAACTAAAGGGAACTCCCGGAAACAGCCAGCAAAGTTTGTTTCCGCAAACCCTAACTTTTGGAGCAGCCGATTTTGCCTTGTTGATGGAAATGGAACAAGAGATTGTGGCGTTAGGCTTTCGCTTCGAGGTATTCGGAAAGAATGCGTTGTTGATCTCCGGTATTCCATCCGATGTTTCAGGTGGGGAAAAGGAGTTGCTGGAAGGGCTTTTAGAGCAATTCAAAAAAAACCAGTCTGAGTTACAATTGCCGGTGAAGGAGAACCTAGCGAGCGCCTTAGCGAAAAGAACGTCCATCAAAGCCGGCAAAAAAATGGAGGTGGAAGAAATGAAAGGACTGGTGGAAAGATTGTTTGCTTGCGCCAACCCCAACCATTCCCCGGAAGGGAAGCCAACATTTTTTACTTTTGACTCGTCTAAGCTAGAAAATTATTTCAACCGTTAAGGATTTATCATGTTCAATATCACACCACTGGTTCGCACACTAATTATTATCAATGTTGGGGTTTTTCTTCTTCAGAATTTATTTGCGAACCTCCAAATTACAGAGTACATGTCCTTGTGGGATATTCATTCCGATTATTTTAAGCCCTATCAATTTTTCACTTACATGTTTGCCCACGGGGGGTTTGGACACATCTTTTTCAATATGCTGGCTTTCGCCTCTTTCGCACCTGTGCTGGAAAGCCACTGGGGAGATAAAAAGTTTCTGCTGTTTTATTTGGCGACTGGGATGGGAGCGGGAATAATTTATGCAGGTGTAAATTATTTTTTCCCTGGCAAAGGGGGTGCCATGTTGGGCGCTTCTGGCGCGCTGTACGGCATTTTAATGGCGTTTGGAATGTTGTTCCCCAACCTTGAATTAATGTTATTGTTTCCCCCCATTCCCATTAAAGCGAAATACATGGTGTTTTTGATGGGTTTTATCACCTATGCCATGGATCGCTCTGGGTCGGTGGCTCACTTAGCCCATTTTGGCGGTGCTTTCGTGGCTTTTCTTATTATCAGCTATTGGCGCACGCAGGGTAAATAAAAAGGGAGTAACTTTGTTAGGCGGTTTTCTGTTTAAACCAAAAGAATCTACATAACACGTGCTAGAAGAATTTAAAAACGCATTTCAACGGCCCAACAATGCTCATGCGCAGTTGATCATCATTAACGCGGTGATTTTTATTGCGCTAGGAGTGATCATGGTCATTTCTGAAATAGCGGGCTTCTCCTCTTTTTTCAATGCGATTCATACTCAATTCCAGATTCCAGCAAAGTTGAGTGAATTTGTTACCCGGCCATGGACGTTGATCACCTATTCTTTTGCTCACGACTTAACTGGCATTTTGCATATACTCTTTAATATGCTCACACTCTATTGGTTTGGAAAGTTGTTCGTAGAATATTTGGGAGGAGGTAAGTTGGTAGCACTGTATGTGTTAGGTGCCATGGCAGGGGCAATTTTTTATTTGGTATCATACAATCTCATTCCGTATTTCATTGAGCGCTCAGCGGCCAATAACATTGTGATGGTCGGTGCATCTGCCAGTATCAACGCAGTGGTGGTGGCCGCGGCTACGCTGCTTCCTGATTATACTTTTTTTCTATTGTTCTTCGGTGCGGTACGCATCAAATACATTGCTGCCGTGATTGTGTTTCTTTCTTTCTTAGGCACTATTGGTTCAAATGCAGGGGGAAACTTAGCTCATTTGGGCGGAGCGCTGATGGGCTTTGTCTATGTAAAGCAATTGCAAATCGGGGTAAACTGGGGAGGCTGGATAACTTCCATGATCGACTGGGTAAAATCTTGGTTTGAGTCGACACCAAAAGTAAAAGTGACTTACCGCAAGGAAGAATCCAGAGTAAAAAAATCTTCTGCCATTACTTTTCCGAAAGCCTCTCAAGATGAAATTGATACCATCTTGGACAAAATTTCTGATCGTGGGTACGAAAGTCTCTCGAAAGAAGAGAAGGAGAAACTGTTCAACGCGAGCAAGAAATAATTCTCTCAGGTAATCAGCTTCGCGATACCAAATGCTGCTGCCGCTGCGGCTGCTCCAATCAACGTCACTCGTAACGCGCCTAGTAATAAGGGTTGGCCGGTTAATTTACTCTTTATCAGGCCAAACACCACCAAGCAAATCAATGTGATGATGCTCGAATAAAGTAGGCCTTCTTGTGCGCTGCTGGTAAAGAAATAGGCGCTGAGCGGAATTAATCCTCCCACAACGTAGCTGATGCCAATTACGAAAGCACTCTGGTGTGCCCTATTTTTGTCGGGTCGCTCTAGACCCAATTCAAAACGCATCATAAAGTCAACCCACTCCTTTGGCTTTTTGGCCATCTCGCGGGCAATTTTTTCTTGCAGCTCTTCGCTGATGCCATATTTCGCAAAAATTTCTTTGGTCTCCGTTATTTCTAACTCGTGCTTGTGAATAGTTTCATTGTGTTCTCTTTTCTCTTCAGCATCGTAATGTTCAATTTCGGTGCGGCCTGCAAGATAGCCGCCCAACCCCATGGCGATCGAACCTGCAGCAATTTCTGCTAACCCCGCGGTGATAACTATCTCCGTTGAACTTACCGCACCACTCAATCCCGCTGCCAAAGCAAACGGCACAGTGAGGCCATCGCTCATTCCAATCACAAAGTCTCTTACTTTTTCAGAGCTTTCAAAATGTTCTTCCATCAACAAACTTTTGGGAAAGGTACAAAAAACAACTTGTTCGTGTAGTTGACTCACTCGTACCTGCTGACTGAAAACTACTTTTTCGAAGTATTGTTTTCGAAAAATGAAAGTAATGAATTTAAGATCAGCGCAGAGTTGGCAGAGTAGGTAATGTCTTTATTCTTTTCATTGTAGATGGCCAGCAATTCATAAAAACGATCTTCGCTAATGCTAAATCGCTGCATCACTTCAAACTTTAGATCAGGATCATTTACGACATCCAGGTATACCTTCACTTTTTCGTTGTCGGCCATCACTTTGATTAGTTTTCTTTTTTCTTTTTCTAGTTTGGAAAAATAGGAAAAGTTAACGCCCACTCCACCGGATGAACTTCCGGCCTTAATAGGTTTAGTGGTGGTGAGGGTGGGGGAGTTGGTGTATTTCTGGTTAATATGAAAGCCGCGGTCTTTAATCGTGATCTCTTTTAATAAAATACTTTCCTCGCGTATGCGCACCAGCATGGTTTCATCTTCTAAATAGACGGGCAAAGCTGTTTTTGCAAATCCGATGCTGGAGAAAATCAACGTATCTTTTTCTGAGGCGACTATCGTGAAAATACCGCTTGCGTTACTGGAAGTACCCCGGTTGGTACCCTTCACTTTTACATTCACGCCAGGCAAATTGGTGAAAGAGGCCGAGTCAACGACTATGCCTTTGATTAGTTTTTGAGAGAAAGATGAAAACGATAACAGAAGGCCAATGACAAATACAAAACCTTTGATCCCATAGAGCATAAATGGAGGCCTATAGAATTGCTTCATGATGATTGAAAAGCGACACTGGTTTTAAGGATCATTCCTTATTTGCTAATTGCCCACATGCCGCATCAATATCTTTTCCGCGGCTCTTTCGAATGCGGCACGTGATGCCGTTGCGTTCCAACAAATCCATGTACATATTTAGAACCGAATCGGAAGCTTGTTTGAATTCTCCATCATCAATGGGATTGTATTCGATCAAGTTAACTTTAGAAGGGATGAGTTTGCAAAAGCGAAGCAATGCTTGGGCGTGTTCCTCGGAGTCGTTGATGTCTTTCCACACCACATATTCGTAAGTTACTTTACTTTTGGTTTTTTGATACCAGTATTTCAAGGCTTCACCCAATTCCGTCAACGAATTTGTATCGTTAATGGGCATAATAGAAGATCTGGTTTTGTCAATTGCCGAATGGAGTGAGACGGCCAAGTTGAACTTAACTTGATCATCTGCCATTTTCATGATCATTTTCGCAACCCCGACTGTGGAGACCGTAATTCTTCGCGAAGCCATTCCTAATCCTTTCTGGTTGGTAATTTTTTCGATCGCAGAAGTTACATTCGCATAGTTCAGCAGAGGTTCGCCCATTCCCATGAACACAATATTGGTAAGAGGTCTTCCGTAAAACAGTTCAGCCTGTTCTTTGATGGCCACCACCTGATCGTAAATTTCATCTGGGCTTAAGTTGCGTTGACGCTTGAGTCGCGCAGTGGCGCAAAACTTGCAAGCCAAACTACAGCCCACTTGAGAAGAGACACACGCAGTTATTCTTTTTTCAGTAGGTATCAGCACGGACTCTACTACCAATCCGTCAAAAAGGGTTACCGCATTTTTGATCGTGCCGTCTACGCTACGCTGCATTTTGTCCACTTTGATATGATTAATGACGAAATGGGATTTCAGCATTTCCCGCGTTTCCAGCGAAAGATTTGTCATCTGCTCAAAGCTTTTTGCGGACTTAATCCAAAGCCAATCATATACTTGTTGCGCACGGAAGGGTTTGTCGCCTTGCGCCACAAAGAACTCTTTTAGCTCTTCTAGTTTTAGCTTTCGGATGTCGCGCTTGGTAATTTGCTCAGTCATGTAAAAAATTTCAGATTCGCAATTTGGTTGGCTTCGCTTTCGCAAAAATAACATTATATATATTCGCTAAAAAATTGAAATGAAGTTAGTCCCTTCCATCACCCATTCCAGAGATAATGCCGTCCATTTTTTTACTGAATTTGTGGCAGATTCTGCCTATGAGCTGGCGGGAAAAATCGTGGTCGACCTTTCTGCAGGCTCCGGCTATATCGCCAGTTTATTTGAAAAGGCCGGTGCTCAGGTGATGCCGTTTGATTTGTTTCCCGATCAGAATCAGTTCAGCGGAGCAAAAAGCCTCAAGATTGATTTGCAAAAGCCCTATCCCATAGCAGATTCGAGTGCTGACCTTGTCATTTTTTCAGAAACAATTGAGCATTTGCCCAACCAACTTTTTTTGTTTCAACAGGTGGCCCGCATTTTGAAACCATCCGGGCGTCTCATCTTAACAACTCCCAACACCTCTTCGCTTCGCAGCCGGTTTGCCCAGTTTATGATGGAAAGTGAACATTATTCGTATCCCGCACCCAACGAATTGGACGCTTTTGTGCAATGGCCAAATGGTGACAGCTATTTTGGAAAACTGTTTTTGAGCGGTATACTTAGATTGCGTACGCTCGCTGCGTTAAATAACCTTCAGCTACAAAAAATCCATAAAAGCCAAGCTAGTTCTACATCTATTTTTTTGTTGATTCTTTATCCATTGATTATTTTCTTTAATAGAAAAATCAGGTCGAAGCAAATCAGAGGCACGCCAGAAGGGCGTAAAATATTTAACGAAATATATTCAGTCAACACCTCCTTAAAAGTGCTCATCGGAAAGCACTTGATTATCGAGTTTGACAAGAAATGATTATTTCACCCGAGTGAAGGTTTTCGATTCACACTCTTTGGAAACATCGTGTATTTTGAGAGTAAGCTCACCCACCTCGGCAATAATAAAGCGCTGCGTTATCATTCCTGATTTTTTGTCGAGAAGCTGAAGTTCATTACCCTTTACCGAATAAGTAAATGAATTCAATCCTATTCCTTTCTTTTTTCCTTGTGAGAAAATCCCCTCTTCTCCAGTTCCCTTTTTATCAAATCGGATGATTTTGGCGACAGCCTGTTTTGAATCTCCGCCCATCGATTGCTCCAACTCTTTTTCAGTATCGCTTTTTTCAAATTGTGATTGAAAGCAGGTCTTGCTCTCTGTGAGTTGCCAAGTTCCTATAAGCCCTTGTGCCTTTGCCGCCAGCGCACTTAAACTAAGAACAACGAAAAAGATTGTTTTCATAAAAAATTGATTTAGATACTCAACAAATTTAACCTAATTTATGCTTTCAATTTTTTTAGGAATGAGAGCCTTTATTTGCCTTGTTGTCGTCTTCGCGATTTTTTCTTGTCAACCGCCCATCAAAGAGGACGAGCATTTTCTGATGAACCTAATAAAGAACGAACCGGAAAATTTTCAATACATCATTAACCATGCCGAGCCGCTAGAAGTTCAAATCATCTACACCCAGATCAACCGTGATTCAATAAACAGGCCAAACTTTAAATCCTTCTATTTTAATGTTGACTCAACGAATTATTTTTACCCGGCCAGTACGGTAAAACTTCCTCAAGTACTGCTGGCGTTGGAGAAAATAAATGAGTTAAAAGCCCAAGGAATCAAAATCGACAAGTTCACGCCCATTTATCACGATAGCTTATACCGAGGACAACAATCTGTAAAATGGGATGCCACCGCAGTTGATAAATTGCCTACCATCGCACATTACGCGAAAAAGATTTTAGTGGTGAGTGACAATGACGCGTTCAACCGATTGTACGAATTTCTTGGACAAAAGGCTACGAATGAGAAATTGAAAAGCAAAGGCTACAACGTTCGGTTTTTACATCGATTGGAGCGCCCCTTATCTCCTGATCAAAACAGGCATACTGAAGGCATTCGATTTGTAAAAAATGACACGGTATTGTTTAAGCAAGATATGCTAGTGAATGAAGATTCCATCAGGCCTTTGAGAAACGTGTTCAAAGGAACAGGCTACGTTAAAAGGGATTTGCTGGTCCAACAACCTTTTGATTTCACCTACAAAAATTTTTACCCGCTGGTTGAACAACAGGAAATTTTGAAATCAATTATTTTTCCAAACGCGATTGATTCTAAAAGGCGATTTAATTTGTCCGAAGATGACAGGAGGTTTGTTTTGCAATACATGTCACAGTTACCAACGGAGACACTTTCCCCACCTTACAAAAAGGATACGGCACTTTACGGTGCCTATTGCAAGTTTCTTATGTATGGGGAAGACAGACAACCAATCCCAAAAAACATTCGCATTTTTAACAAAGTAGGTGATGCCTACGGCTATTTGATTGATAATGCGTACATCGTTGATTTTGAAAATGGGATTGAGTTTATGCTGTCAGCAGTTATCAACACTAATACTGACGGAATTTACAATGATGGCAAATATGAATATAAAACTATTGGCTACCCATTTATGAAAAACCTCGGCCAGGCCATTTACACGTACGAATTAGCAAGGAAAAGGAAATTCAAGCCCGATTTGAACGAGTTTGTTTTGAAGTATGATAGTTCAATAGTTAATTTGAAAAATTGATTTGAGAATGAGCCGGACCAAATTTTCAGATTAACGAGTCAACGAATTTTCAACTTGATTTTATGCAAAAGACAAACGCAATTATTATCACGGCAGGGCACCTCGATTCATCCAACGGCAAAACCGCCCACGGCCTTATCCGGGGAACCGAGAGATTTAATATTGTTGGGGTGATTGACGACAAATATCCAGGCAGGGATGCGGGCGAAATTTTGGACGGAAAGAAACGCACTATTCCCATCTACGCTTCCATTGATGATTTTGCTAAGAATGGTAAAGAGAAAGCCGTGTACGGAATCATTGGTGTAGCAACCAAGGGTGGCATGATACCTGATTCCCTCCGCGCAATTTTGAAAGATGCGTTGGTGCATGGCTATGGATTGATCAACGGACTTCACGAGTATGTTTCTGAAATTACCGAGCTGGCTGATTTTGCTAAGTCGCGCGGGCTAGACATCATTGACGTGCGCAAGCCGAAGAAATTTAAAGACCTGCATTTTTGGTCGGGTAAAATAAAGTCAGTTCACTGCCCAAAAATCGCGGTCTTGGGTACCGATTGCGCCCTTGGTAAGCGAACCACCGCTCGTTTTTTAGTGGAGGCCATGCGCGAGGCGGGCTACAGAGCCGAAATGATTTATACGGGTCAAACGGGATGGATGCAAGGCGCGAAATATGGCTTTGTGTTCGATAGCACATTGAACGATTTTATCTCAGGTGAGATGGAGCATGCCATAGTTCAGTGTTGGGAAGAAGCAAAGCCCGACATTATTTTTATTGAGGGCCAATCTTCCCTTCGCAACCCAAGCGGCCCGGCTGGGGCAGAGTGGATTGTATCGGCTGACGCCAATGCGGCAGTACTGCAACATAATCCTACAAGGAAAAAATATAAAGGATTGGAAGATTACCCGGCTAATATTGCAGACTTAAAAGACGAAATCGATTTAATAAAAATTTATGGAGCGCCCACCGTGGCCATTACCATCAATACGCACAAGATGGCGGAGGCAGATGCGCGAAACTATGCAGCTACTAAAGAAAAAGAGTTGGGTATTCCAGTGATACTTCCTTTGGAAGATAGCGTGCAGCGGCTGGTGCCAATTTTTAAAGATATGATTGAGAAATCGATCGCGCAGGTGTAAGGAATTTGTAACTTTATTGCATAGATGGTTAATTTAGAAGAAATACTAAAGCTGAGTGTGTAGGAAAGGAGCGCGATTATTGAAGCCATTTGGGATAGCTTGGAAGATGAGAATTTGTTGACGAAAGAGAAGGAAGAAGAGCTTGATCGGAGAATCAAAAGGTATGAGTGTGGCGAGGGCGAGACATATACGTGGGAAGAAGTAAAGGAAAATCTTAATTTTAAAACTAAACACTAAATGTATGGTTGACATAAAGGAGATACTGGAATTAAGCGTTCCTGAGAAAATTATTTTGGTGGAGACAATATGGGATAGTATAGCACAAAATCCAACAAGCCCTCTAAAAATCCCTGAATCACATAAGGAAGAAATATTGAGAAGATATGAGGATTATAAAGCAGGAAATCAAAAGACATACACATGGGATGAGGTCAAAGCATATGCGCTTGAGCCATGATGTATGAGATGGATTACTCAGAGTTGGCCCGAGGTGATGTTAGGGAAATAACTCTGTGGTATAGAAATGAACAAGAAGGCCTTGAATTTAGATTTTTGTTAAGTCTTGATGCAGCCGTTAATTCCTTGTCGAAAAATCCTGTCATCTATCAAATCAACTTTGGCAGCATTAGATCAGTGTTGTTGTATCGCTTTCCTTACCGAGTCTATTATTTTATAGAGAATAACAGAATAATAATTTCTGGCGTGATACATGTCAACAGAAGCCCCAGAGTTATCAAAAAAAGAATCAAATGAAAATAAAATCTATCAAATCTTGGTCGGCAGACCTTGGCAACACAAAGCCCTATACCATCGCGTTCAAAACTATTGATGAGGTACTGAATGCCTTTGTCGAAATCGAATTGGACAATGGAACAACGGGAATTGGTGCTGGTAACCCCAGCGAATACGTGACGGGCGAAAGTTTTGAACAATGTGAGGCAGCATTGAAGGAACCGAATATCAGCTTTTTGGTCGGTCGCGATATTCGGGAGATTCATCAGCTTACGTTTGAAGTATGGCAAAAATTTCCCGGTAATCCCGCTGCGCGCGCGGCATTGGATATTGCTTTGTATGATGCGTTCACCAAATTTCTGGGCATTCCATTGGTAAAATACTTAGGCCAGAAAATTCATTCATTACCAACGTCCAATACCATCGGGATTAAAAATGTTGAGGAGACATTGAAAGAAGCACAAGAATACGGGGATCGCGGCTTTAAAGTATTGAAGGTAAAACTGGGGAAAGACCTTTCAGAAGATATTGAACGGATTGCAAAGCTGCGCGAAAAGTTTGGCAAGAAGTTTACCATCCGCATTGATGCAAATCAGGGATATGATGTGGCGAAGACAATTGAATTTTATAACAAGACAAAACAGTTGGATGTAGAGTTGATCGAGCAACCTCTTCCCGCGAAAGCGGTAGACGAAATGCGCAAACTGCCCGATGAAATCAGAAAAATTTTAGCAGCCGATGAGTCGCTATTGACACCGAAAAGTGCCTTGGAATTGGTAAAACCTCCTTTGGCAACGGGCATCTTCAACATCAAGTTCATGAAATGTGGAGGCATTAGCCAAGGGTTGAAAATTGCAGACATTGGTTTGCACGAAGGCGTTGATCTCTTCTGGGGTTGTAATGATGAAAGCATTATTTCTATTACAGCCGCTCTTCATACAGCTTTCGCTTGTTCCAACACCAAATACATTGACCTTGATGGAAGTCTAGATCTCGCCCGCGATATAGTGAAGGGTGGATTTATATTGAAGGATGGAGTGATGCACTGTTCAGATAAACCCGGATTGGGCGTGGAGAGAGTTTAATACAAATGCATTCCGTGAAATATTTCTCTACAGTTTTGGTTTTGGTGGTTGCGGTCTTTTCAATTCAGTGTGTAGGTTCTAAAAAAATTTCGCGAAGGGACGTGCGGATAGCTCAAAAATTTGTGGGGCTTGAATTTCCTAGAAGGGAGATTGACACCATGCTAAATTACCTCAACGGCAATCGCAAAGGGTATGACAGTATGCGCAAGATCAAATTAGCTTACTCCACAACGCCCGCTCTTTACTTTGATCCACGGCCGGACAATTTTCAAATCAACAATAGACAAGGCGAAGCCGATTGGAAATTGCCGGACCGAGTTTTATTGCCGAATACAAATGAAGAGATCGCATTTCTTTCGGTGGCGGAGTTAAGTTTGCTGGTCAAGTCAAGAAAGGTTACTTCAACGCAGCTGACGAAAATCTATTTGGATCGATTGAAAAAATTTAAAGACACGTTGTCGGCAGTTGTCACCATCACGGAAGAGCTCGCGTTGAAACAAGCCGCCTTGGCAGACGAAGAAATTGCCAATGGAAAGTACCGTGGCGTGTTGCATGGTATTCCTTACGGGATAAAAGATTTATTTGCAGTACCGGGTTACAAAACTACGTGGGGTGCCGAGCCCTACCAAAACCAACTTCTTGACGAGAAGGCCAACGTAGCAAAGCGGTTAGAAGATGCCGGAGCGGTATTAGTTGCCAAACTTACCTCTGGCGCTTTGGCACGGGGAGATGTTTGGTTTGGAGGAAAGACAAAAAACCCCTGGGATTTGAAACAAGGCGCGAGTGGCTCTTCGGCCGGCTCAGCATCAGCAGTTTCCGCAGGGCTAGTCGCCTTTGCCATTGGAACAGAAACGTTGGGATCAATTATTGCGCCCTCGTCCCGCTGCGGGGTAACGGGCTTGCGACCAACCTTTGGAAGTATAAGTCGCCAAGGTTGCATGACCCTTTCATGGTCGATGGACAAGGCAGGTCCTATTTGCCGATCGGCTCAAGATTGCGCGTTGGTCTTTGAGGTGATCAAAGGAAAAAATGAAAACGAAAAAGATCGATCGGTGATAGATTATCCCTATTCATTTCATCCGCCAAAAGATTTGAAGGGATTCAAGATCGGCTACTTCAAAAAATTATTTAATAAAAAAGATACTACCAAAGTAAGAGTCAACGATTCGTTGAGCCTTCAAGTTTTTAAAAACTTAGGCGCGGAGTTGCACGAAGTGAAGATGCCAGACTCCATTCCTTATGATGCCTTTGATATTATTATTCGTTCCGAGGCTGGCGCATTTTTTGACGAGTTGGTCAGAGATCACAAGGAACGAATGCTTTCGGAACAGGACGAAAGTTCTCGCGCCAACTCACTTCGGCAATCCAGATTTATTTCTGCTGTAGAATATTTGCAGGCCAACCGTCACCGAAAAATATTGATTGAGAAATTCAATGCGATGTTGAAGGGATATGATTTTATTATTTCGCCTGTAGATGGTAAAGATGTTTCGCTAGCGACTAACCTCACTGGCCATCCAGCTATCTGTATGCCCAATGGGTTTGATGCCAAAGGCCGCCCCACTTCTATTTTACTGATTGGGAATTTATACGATGAAGCACCGCTTTTGGAAGCGACTTATTTATTTCAGCAAGCCACCGAATTTGAAGAAAAACATCCGTTACTTTTTACTGGAAAAAAGTAAGCTCTATTTTTTGGATAGTGCATTTAGTAAAGTGGATAAGCTCTCGAAGCGCTTATCTTCAAACTCCCAGCTACTTTTTTCTTTCAGGATGGATATGGTGTGTGGGCTCTCACTTACAATCTCATAGCCACATCGCTCCAATGCATTTTTAGTCCACAAATAATGATATCCCTCGCCCATCAATTTTACGGCAATAGTGCGGTGCACCTCATGTGCTACTTTTCCCGTTTTTAAATCGAACCCTTTGAATTGAAAAACCTCATCAAATTTTCCGCTCAGCACCAAATCCTCGGGCACACCCGTTTCAATTTTTTTTCCGGGCATAGCTAGCCAAATCAGATCAGCAGTTTGCAGCGCCAAATCCAATTCATGTGTAGCTATCAGAATTGCTTTGTTCGTTTTGCGAGCGAGCGAGCGGAGCAAATTCATGATCTCTACTCGGTTGTTTAAGTCGAGATGGGCGGTGGGTTCGTCCAACAGCAACACGGGCGTATCTTGTGCCAATGCCCGGGCAATCATCACCATTTGCATTTGGCCATCACTCAATTCAATAATTTTTTTATCAACGAGATGCGAAATGTGTACTTGCTGGATGGAGTCGATGACGATTTGCTCATCTTCTTCTGAAAGCGTAACGCGCCAATCAAGATAAGGGTAGCGCCCAAAGGTTACCAGTTCCTTCACCGTCATGTTTGTTACCGCAACCCGCTCGGTGAGCACGAGCGCAACACTTTTTTCATCTACTTTTGAAATCGTTCCACGCAGCGGCTTTTGCAGTCCCGCCAATGTTCTCATCAACGTAGATTTGCCAATTCCATTGGGACCCATAAAACAGACCAACTCACCTGCTTTTAATGACAGGTTCAAATTTTCAAAAAGGATGTTGTTGTTTCCCTTCGATAAATACCCCACGGAAAGATTTTTGGTTTCCATACTCGTTCGTGTATATTACATTAACCACATAGACACATAGGATACATAGAATCTAAAATGCGGACTAGGTGATCTATGTGCCTACGTGGTAAAATTCTTCGCATTATATTAACCAAATAGACAGATAGCATCTTAAATGCGGACTAGGTGATCTATGTGCCTATGTGGTAAATTTCGTTGCATTGTATTTCTATGTGTCTAGGTGGTAAAATTCTCTGCATTACATTTCTAGGTGCCTGTACAGTAAAATTCTTCGCATATCAAATATTCACTTTTTTATTTTTGATAATCATCCAAATTACCAATGGAGCTCCAATCATGGAGGTTACCGCATTGAGCGGCAAAATAGTAGTGCCTGCTGAGTGTGTTAAGATATCGCAGAATAACAAGAGGCTTGCGCCACCCATCATTACCAACGGTAGAAGCGTCTTGTGGTCGCTTGTCGGGGCAACTAATCTTACTAAGTGAGGAACAGCCAATCCAACAAACGCGATGGGTCCGCAGAAGGCCGTGACACTACCCACCATTAGACTGGTTGATGCCACCAGCCAAAAACGCGATTGTTCTAAATTGATGCCGAAGCTTTGTGCGTACGTTTCTCCTAGGAGCCTTCCGTTCAAAGATTTTAATTGACTGATGGCAATTGCAATCCCGATTCCGATTACTATCGAAAGAACTAAAATTTCATTCCAACTGGTGCCTCCCACATTGCCCAGCGACCAGATCATAAAGAGTTGCAAGTCTTCGGCTTTGCTGATGAATAGTAGGATCCCTACTACTGAAGCAGTAGCGGCACTTAACATTAGCCCAATAATTAAGATAGAAGTGTTGTCTTTAACAAAGCGTGCGATGGCGATTATCAAAATAAAAACCAACGAACTGCCGAGCGTAGCAGCCATTGCCAAGCTCCATGGGCTTGTCGCGATGGATTGCAAAAAACCTGATCCGGCTTGGCCGAGCATCAGCACAATGGCAACCAGTAGGCTGGCACCCGAACTTAATCCCAACACATCAGGTCCAGCCAGTGGATTTCGAAATAGCGTTTGCATGAGTAAGCCACCTGTAGCCAATGCAGATCCCGCTAGCACGCAGGTGGTTGATTTTGGAAGGCGGAATTGCCAGATGATATCTGATAGAGTAGAATTCCCTGAAGAGGACAAAAAAGTTAGCCAATCAACTGGGCTAATGAACGAATCACCAAGTGAGGCATCGGCCAAAAATAAAATCATCAAAAGCAAGCCCAATCCTAATGTAGATTTCCAAAATACAGATCGTCTGGCAATTGGCATAATTTGTGAAAAGTAGTGAGGATTGCTGGATTGGGCAAAGGCCGGGGAATTACTTTCGTGCATTATTTAGAGGAAGCAACCCAAGCTAGGTTGGACCTAACCAATGTGAAAGGCTCTATCGTAACTTGACTGATAGGTACATACTATAAGAGGCTTCTTTTTGTTGCTACCGCTAGTGAAATGCGATGTTAGCCAAATCAGGAATTCATTTTAATAACGCACAGAATCAATTGGATTTGGATGACAAAAAGAAACGCATGGAAACTAGCCAATTGAAATATAGAATTATCGATAAATTTAATCTCCATTCGAGATGTTGCTCTTCTTGAAAAAATAGACCACCTGATGGGCAGCGTAGATATTACCAAGCCCATCTTTAATGTTTCGGCCAATCAACAATCGATGCTTCAGAGAATCTGCCCGCGGTCGGTGTTTTCACCGAAGCGCCAACTTAAAACCGCATTGCAAATGCCTGTCTAGCTGTTATTGGACAGACGCTATTTTAACATGTCGAACAGCAAAGGATACGTAGGAAACAACGGTGTGAAAAAGTAGGTTTGGTGGTGCGGTGAAAATACCGACCACTGGCAAACGCTGAGGAGTACGAAAGGGTAAAAGGGTAATTTGGACTGATACTGCCAAGAAAACCAGACGAAGTATTCTTAAGCATTGGATAAGTCATAACAGTTCTTCATTTACTCCAGACGCTTACCTAAATTATTCAGAATTAAAATCTCACTTCTACAATCAGAGAAATATCTAGGCAAGCCTACAGATTTTAAAGATATCAGAGTTTCGCTGGCAATTCATTTTTCGATATTCTGTAGAGTTACCGATAGTGAGATCGTTAATGTCGGCATTTGGGACAATTGCAGGAATCCTGACGATTTGCGAAGGAAGCTTGAGATATAGTGCCGCCCCAATTCTACTCTCTTCTAAAAAACATTTGTTCATAAATTACTGTAAATGAGGATATTAAGTTGGGTTAGATACCGACTTCTAAAAACCCTATCTTTTTTTGGAGGGCTCACTTGGTAACTAACCTTATGTTCCTATCTTTGCAGTCCTTTTTGCGGGAGGAAACCCGTAAATTGATATAAATAACAAGTAAAAGGTTTCAATCATGCCTGGAATATTAGGACGTAAAGTAGGAATGACCAGCGTTTTTGGCGCGGATGGTGCCAGCATCTCGGTTACGGTAATCGAGGCGGGTCCTTGTGTGGTCACTCAAGTAAGAAGCCAAGAGGTAGATGGTTATAAGGCTATTCAATTAGCTTTTGGAGAAAAAAAGGAGAAGAATACCACCAAGGCAATGTTGGGGCATTTCAAAAAAGCAAATACTACTCCTAAGAGAAATTTGGTTGAGTTTCGTGATTTCACAAGCGATTTTGATGGCATAGCTGAATTGGGAAAAGAAGTAAAGGTTGGAGATGTTTTTGCCGAAGGCGATTTGATCGATGCAGTCGGTACTTCCAAAGGAAAGGGTTTTCAAGGAGTTGTAAAAAGATACGGTTTCGCTGGAGTGGGTGGTCAAACACACGGACAGCACAACCGACTTAGAGCGCCAGGTTCAATGGGTAACGCCTCTTTTGCAGCTCGTGTTATTAAAGGGAAGAGATTGCCAGGGCGTATGGGTAACGACCGTGTGAAAGTTGCCAACCTAAAAGTGGTGAAGATCATGTCTGAGCAAAACATAATACTAATTGCCGGGTCAGTTCCCGGTGCAAAAAATTCAACCATAATCCTGCAGAAGCAATGGACATAGCAGTCGTAAAATTCAGTGGCGAAAGCACAGGTCGCCAAATAAACCTCGACAGTGAGGTTTTCGGGATAGAGCCTAATGACCATGCGATCTATTTAGATGTGAAAAGCTTTTTGGCTAACCAACGCCAGGGAACACACAAATCTAAACAGCGTAATGAGATTTCAGGTTCTTCTAGAAAGATCAAGAAGCAAAAGGGAACTGGCGGTGCGCGTGCGGGTAACATCAAAAATCCACAGTTCAAAGGCGGTGGTCGTATTTTCGGACCTATTCCCCGCGACTACTCTTTCAAGTTGAATAAAAAAGTAAAGGATCTTGCTCGCAAATCTGCCCTTACTTACAAAGCAAAAGATAACTCTATTTCAATACTCGAGGACTTTAACTTTGAAGCTCCGAAAACCACTCAGTATCTAGCCATGTTAAAAGCGCTTTCTTTAAGCGATAAGAAAACATTGTTTGTACTTCCCGAAGCGAATAGAAACGTTGTTCTTTCTGGAAGAAACGTACAAAACACAAAAGTCATTACGGCATCTCAAATCAATACCTACGATGTGATGAATGCTGATAACTTAGTGTTTGCCGAAAGTTCAATTAGTACGATCAATGATCTTTTAAAATAAACAGTAAGCCAAATGAGCATTTTAATTAGTCCCCTGGTTACTGAAAAAATTTCTAGCCTCAACGAGAAAGGCAAGTATGGTTTCATTGTTGAATCGTCTGCAAACAAAGTGGAGATAGCAAAGGCTGTTGAGAAAATGTACTCAGTAAATGTGGCCAAAGTGAATACAATTAGTGTATTGGGCAAAAGTAAGTCACGGTTTACTAAAGGAGGCACAGTTTCTGGCAAGAAGCCAGATTACAAAAAGGCTATCGTTACACTTGCAACCGGTGAAGTGATTGATTTTTATAGCAACGTTTAATTAGAGAGCTGATATGGCACTTAAAAAATTAAAACCCGTAACCGCAGGCACTCGCCATCGCTTGGCACCTGTTTTTGATGATGTTACAGAGACAACTCCTGAAAAGTCGTTGTTGTTGACTTTGAAAAAAACGGGAGGACGTAACTCCAGCGGAAGGATGACCATGCGCTACATTGGCGGTGGTCATAAGCAAAAGCTTCGTTTAATTGATTTCAAAAGAACGAAGGCGGGAATTCCTGCAGTGGTGAAATCAATTGAGTACGATCCGTCACGTACGGCTCGCATCGCTAAGCTTTATTATGTAGATGGAACGAAAACATATATCATCGCTCCCCAAGGTATTAAAGTAGGTCAGACATTATTATCAGGCGATAACATTGCTCCTGAAGTTGGTAATGCGTTACCTCTTTCAAAAATTCCGGTAGGTACGATCGTCCATAATGTAGAAATGAAACCGGGTCAAGGGGCGTGTATTGCGCGCAGCGCGGGCTCATTTGTACAGTTGGTTGCACGTGAAGATGTGTACGCAACTTTGAAGATGCCTTCTGGCGAAATGCGCAATGTTTTAGTGAATTGTATGGCTACGGTAGGAGCTGTTTCCAATGCAGAGCACATGAACGAAAGCGTAGGCAAAGCAGGCCGTAGCCGCTGGAGAGGAAGACGCCCGCGCACAAGGCCGGTAGCAATGAATCCGGTAGATCACCCGATGGGTGGTGGAGAAGGTCGTGCGTCAGGTGGTCATCCACGCTCACGCAACGGATTGTTGTCAAAAGGAAAGAAAACCCGTCATCCGAAGAAATATTCTGATGGCTTAATCATAGCGCGCAAAAAGAAATAATATGGGAAGGTCGATAAAAAAAGGTCCTTACTTGGACGCCCGCCTTGCAAAGAAAGTGCAAGTGATGGAGCAAGCGGGAAAGAAGTCAGTGATCAAGACATGGTCGCGCAGGTCAACCATCACACCAGATTGTATCGGCCATACGTTTGCCGTGCACAATGGAAATAAATTCATTCCAGTGTATGTAACGGAGAACATGGTAGGTCATAAGCTAGGCGAATTTGCCCCTACTCGCACTTTCAAAGGCCACAGTGGTAATAATAAGTCAGACGGACCTGGAGCTAAAAAATAATTCCTGATCATGGAAACAGAAAAGAAATTGAAAGGATCGGTAGCGAAAAGAGCTAAAATCAAAGCTGTGAAAGAAGCAGCCAAGGTGGGGCCGTCTACAGTGTATCTTAAAAATGCACCGACCTCCCCTCGCAAGATGAGGTTGATTGCAGATATGATTCGTGGTGAGCGGGTGAACAAAGCGTTGAGTATTTTAAAGTTCGATGCAAAGCACCCGTCCTCTAAAATGGAAAAATTGCTTTTGTCTGCCATTAGCAGTTGGGAAGCGAAGAATACCGATGTGAAGTTGGAAGAGGCAGATCTATTCGTAAAGGAAATATTTGTAGGTGGGGGACGTATGTTGAAACGCTTGCGCCCTGCACCTCAAGGTCGTGCGCACCGCGTACGAAAAAGATCCAACCACGTAACATTAGTGATAGATCGTATGCCGGTAGCGGCAGTTGTTGAGAAAAAGAAATCGGTGTCAAAAGAAACTGCAAAATAATGGGACAGAAAATTAACCCTATAGGTTTTAGATTAGGCGTTGTACGGGGCTGGGATTCGGCTTGGTATGGCGGCAAAGATTTCGCTGACAAGTTGGTGGAAGACCACATGATCAGAAAATACGTAGATGCACGTATCCAAAAAGGCGGAATCGCCAAGGTGGTGATTGAGCGCAGCACCTCGAAGAGAATAACAATTACCATTCACACGGCTCGTCCGGGTGTAGTGATTGGAAAAGGTGGAACCGAAGTTGACAAAATCAAGGAAGAGTTAAAGAACCTTACCAAGAAAGATGTTCAGATCAACATTTTCGAAATTAAGCGTCCTGAGTTAGATGCTCGTTTGGTGGGTGAGTCAATCGCTCAGCAATTGGAGGCACGTATTTCGTACCGCAGGGCAATGAAGCAAGCAATCGCTTCTACCATGCGAGTAGGTGCAGAAGGTATTAAAGTAAAATTAGGTGGCCGTTTGGCAGGTGCTGATATGGCCCGTACGGAGCAATACAAGGAAGGAAGAATTCCACTTCACACGCTTCGTGCAGATATCGACTACGCGATTTCAGAAGCCCAAACAGTGTATGGAAAAATCGGGATCAAAGTCTGGATTTTTAAAGGTGAAGTATATGGCAAACGCGACCTTTCTCCTAATATCGGAATGGTGAGCAATGCACCTGGCGAAAACAAAGGCGGTGCGCCTGCCGGTGGTGGCGATCGAAGAAGAGGTGGTAACGACAGAGGCGGAAGAAATGAAAGAGCAGGGGATCGCAATGAAAGAGGCGGTGCCGGTGCTCGTGGTGGAGATAGAAAAAGTGGTGGTAAAAGATAATTGAGAGATTTTTAAAGTGGCGAATCATGTTACAACCAAAACGTACCAAGTTTAGGAAAATGCAAAAAGGAAAATCAAAGGGATTGGCCACTCGTGGTCATGAAATCGCCTTTGGGTCTTTTGCGTTGAAAGCACTGGAGCCATGTTGGCTTACAGCTCGCCAGCTCGAGGCAGCGCGTGTGGCGGTTACACGCGAAATGAAGCGAGAGGGGCAGGTATGGATTCGTGTTTTTCCTGACAAGCCAATTACGCGTAAGCCTGCAGAAGTGCGGATGGGTAAAGGAAAAGGAGCTCCCGAATATTGGGTAGCGGTGATCAAGCCAGGCACGATCATATTTGAAGCAGGTGGTGTGACGATGGCAACCGCAAAAAAAGCATTGGCATTGGCAGATGGTAAGTTACCGCTGAAAACCCGCTTTACCGTTCGCAGGGACTATGTAGAACAAGTAGAGAAGAAATAAGATGAAGAACATAGAAATAAAAGGACTCACGGCAGTTGAGTTGAAAGAAAAAATTGGAAGTGAGCAAGAGAACTTGCGCAAAATAAAGTTTGCACATCAAATCTCTTCCATCGAGAACCCAATGAGGATAAAAGAGGCTCGCAAATTGGTGGCGAGACTGAGAACGGAATTGACGGCTAAGGAATCAAAAAAATAATTTCATGGAAGCGGAGCGTAACCTAAGAAAAGAACGGATTGGTAAGGTAACCAGCAACAAGATGACAAAGTCCATCACCGTTGCCATTGATCGCAAAGTAAAGCATCCGATCTATGGAAAATTCATGAACAAGACTACCAAGTTCATGGCACACGATGAGAAAAACGAAGCCGGCATTGGTGACACGGTCAAGATCATGGAGACACGTCCTTTGAGCAAGAGCAAGCGTTGGAGATTAGTAGAAATAGTAGAAAAAGCGAAGTAACATGATACAAACAGAATCAAGGCTTACGGTAGCCGATAACAGCGGAGCAAAGGAAGTATTGTGTGTGCACGTGTTAGGTGGAACGCACAGACGCACTGCAAGCGTGGGAGATAAAATTGTGGTAACTGTAAAGTCTGCCATTCCTACCAGCCAAATTAAAAAAGGGACTGTCTCAAAGGCGGTCATTGTTCGCACCAAAAAAGAAATCAGGAGAAAAGACGGTTCGTATATCCGTTTTGAGGATAATGCAGCGGTTTTGTTGAACCCACAAGACGAGCCAAGAGGCACTCGTATTTTTGGTCCGGTAGCCCGCGAGCTTCGCGAGAAGCAATTCATGAAAATCATTTCATTGGCTCCAGAAGTACTATAGAATATGCAAAGAAAATCAAACAAACAGCAGAAGCTTCATGTGCGCAAAGGGGATATCGTGAAGATATTGACCGGGAACGACAGAGCTAAAACAGGGAAGGTGTTGGAGATTATCACAGACCAGAGCCGTGCAATTGTAGAGGGTATCAACATCATCACGAAGCATCAGAAGCCAACAGCCGGAAAGCCAGAGGGCGGAATCAAAAAAGTGGAAGGAACGATACACATCAGCAACTTGATGTTAATTGAGCCGGGTACAGCTAACGCTGTTCGAACCGGAAGAAAGGTGAACGAAAAAGGAAAGCTTCAGAGATTTTCGAAGAAAACAGGTGAATTTATAAAATAATGGCAACACCCAGATTAAAGGAAAAGTACCTCAAGGAAATCGTGCCCAACTTGAAACAAAAGTTTCAATATAAGTCGGTCATGCAGGTACCTAAAATTGAAAAAATTTGTATCAACAAAGGTATTGGCGCTGCGGTGGCCGATAAGAAGTTGATTGAAGTTGGCGTAGAGGAGCTATCGACCATCTCAGGACAAAAGGCAGTTTCAACTAAATCAAAGAAAGATATTTCGAACTTTAAGTTACGTTATGATCAAGCCATTGGCGCGAAGGTCACGTTGCGCGGAGATCGTATGTATGAATTCATGGATCGATTGATGAATATCGCACTTCCACGCGTACGCGATTTCAAAGGTGTGAACGACAAAGGTTTTGATGGACGTGGCAATTACACCTTGGGCGTAAAAGAGCAAATCATTTTCCCCGAGATTTCAATTGACAAAGTTCAGAAGATTAATGGCATGGATATCACTTTCGTAACGACTGCCCCCACGGACGAGGAGAGCTACGAATTATTGAAAGCGTTTGGTATGCCTTTCGTAACTAAAAACTAATAGTATGGCAAAACTAGCAGTCATCGCAAGAGACAAAAAGAAATTGAGATTGGTTGAGCGTTACGCCAAAAAGCGTGCGGCTCTTAAGAAAGCCGAAGATTGGGTAGGCTTGGATAAGCTTCCCAGAAGTTCGTCAAAAGTTCGTTTGCACAGCAGGTGCAAATTGACTGGCCGGCCGCGCGGTTACATGGCCAAGTTCGGAATTTGCCGAAACCAGTTTCGCCAATTGGCGAGCGAAGGCAAGATTCCAGGCATTACCAAATCAAGCTGGTAAGTTATTCTAGCCTGTAAAAAGGCTCAAATTTTATTGGTTGCTGAGTACCGAGGTCGACTTCAGAATATCGTAGTTGAAACCGGGTAACAGTTTGGATAACAAAAATTGTTATTTATCTTTGCAGCCCCGTTCGAAAAATGGGGCTTGCTTTTTAAAGAAAAGTGAAATGAAGACTACTGATCCAATTGCAGATTATTTAACCCGGTTGCGTAACGCCATCAAGGCGCGCCATCGCGTAGTAGAAGTACCTGCTTCCAACTTAAAGAAGGAAGTAACAAAGGTGCTTTTTGACAAAGGGTATATCCTGAACTATAAGTTTGAGGATACAGACAACAAACAAGGCAACATCAAAATTGCATTGAAGTATAATCCTGAAACGAAAGAATCAGCTATCACGAAATTAGATCGCGTAAGTTCTCCGGGCTTACGTCAATATAAAGGTGCTGATCGCTTACCGAAAGTATTGAACGGCCTTGGCATAGCCATTCTTTCTACTTCCAAAGGTGTGATCACCGACAAAGAAGCAAAGGCATTGAATGTGGGTGGTGAGGTACTATGTTATATCTATTAATTATACAACGTCATGTCACGAATAGGTAGACTTCCGATAGAACTTCCAAAAGGTGTAACATTTTCGTTTTCTGAAAATGATCATAAGGTTACTGTGAAAGGACCAAAGGGAGAATTGAAACAAGTGATTGATCCTGATTTTAAGGTGGTAATCGAAGAAGGAAATATTGTGGTGCACCGCCCTACTGAACAGAAGCGTCACAAGGCAATGCATGGTTTGTACCGCTCACTGATTTCCAACATGGTGGAAGGTGTAAGCAACGGATATAAAAGACAATTGGAAGTGATCGGGGTAGGCTTCAAGGCAACTGCACAGGGAAATGTGTTGGATCTTAGCTTAGGTTTCTCTCACAGCGTAATTTTGGCAGTTCCTTCTGAATTAAAGGTAGTCGCGGCTCAAGAGAAAGGTCAGAATCCGATTATCACGTTGGAAGGAATAGACAAGCAATTGATTGGGCAAGTAGCTGCGAAAATTAAATCGTTGCGCAGTGTGGAGCCCTACAAAGGAAAAGGTATTCGGTATATGGGTGAGTTTGTTCGTAGAAAAGCTGGTAAAGCAGCTGCTAAATAATAGTAGATATGCCAAATATTAAAGTAAGAAGGTTGCGGATTAAGAAGGGCATCCGCAAAACATTGGAAGGTACTACGGCTAGGCCAAGACTTTCAGTTTTCAAAAGCAACAAAGCAATCTATGCCCAAGTAATTGATGACTCAAAAGGACACACTTTGTTGGCTGCGTCTTCAAAAGACCTAGATAAGAAAGGCGGTGTGTCGCTTACAATTTCTAAAACAGTTGGACAAAAAGTTGCTGAGAAGGCTTTGGCCAATGGAATTAAAGACATTGTTTTTGACCGCAACGGTTATTTGTATCACGGTAACATCAAAGCTTTGGCCGAAGGCGCCAGAGAGGGAGGCTTAAATTTTTAATAGCATGACACAAAGTAACGTCAGCACAGTAAAAGCCAGTGAAATCGACCTTAAAGAAAAGGTGGTTGCTATCCAACGCGTTGCGAAGGTGGTGAAAGGTGGTAGAAGATTTAGCTTCGCGGCTATTGTCGTAGTAGGCGATGGTAACGGGGTTGTAGGTTATGGATTAGGAAAAGCTAATGAAGTAACGGATGCAATCACAAAAGGAATTGATGATGCCAAGAAGCACCTTGTTAAAGTGCCGATCATAAAAGGTACTGTGCCGCATGAGTCACTTGGAAAGTTTGGTGGCGGTTTCGTATTGTTGAAGCCAGCTTCTCCGGGTACAGGTGTAATTGCAGGCGGTGCGATGCGTGCCGTGTTGGAAAGTGCGGGTGTACACAATGTATTGGCTAAATCAAAAGGTTCGTCTAATCCGCACAACGTGGTGAAGGCTACTTTCAAAGCATTGACGTCAATGCGCGATCCTCAAACCATCGCTAGAAATCGTGGAGTTTCCTTATCAAAAGTATTTAACGGATAATAATCATGGCAAAAGTTAAGATCACCCAAACCCGTAGCATGATTAAAAGACCCGACACGCAGCAGCGTACGATTCAATCGTTGGGGTTGGGAAAAGTGAACAAGTCTGTGGAAGTAGAATACACGCCACAGATTCAGGGTATGGTAAAAAAAGTTAGTCATTTAGTGAGCGTAACAGAATTATAACATGAAGCTGCACACACTCAAACCGGCTGAAGGATCGGTACGAACAAACAAAAGATTAGGCCGTGGACAAGGTTCTGGCGGAAGCACAGCAGGGCGGGGTCACAAGGGTGCCCAGTCGCGTTCAGGAAACAGTAAGAAGAGCGGTTTTGAAGGTGGTCAAATGCCGCTTCAGAGACGTGTGCCTAAGTTCGGTTTCAAGAACAATAACAAAATCTATTTCAAGGCAATCAACTTAGATGCATTGGAAGAATTGGCAAAGAAAACAAGCGCCTCCTCATTGAGCCTCCAGCTGATGGTTGACAATGGAATTGTAGGTAGAAAAGATAAAGTAAAAATATTAGGTCGTGGTGAATTGAAAGCGAAAGTGAACGTAGAGGCTCACGCTTTCTCAGAAACAGCAACCAAAGCAATCGAAACTGTAGGCGGTAGCGCCACAACCCTGAAATAAATGAAGCGTTTCTTTACAACTATAAAGAACATTTTTGCGATTGAAGATCTGAGGGTCAGAATTCTCAACACAATTGGATTTCTGGTCATTTTCAGATTAGGATCTTACGTGGTGTTGCCTGGCGTTGATGCAAATCAGTTGGCCGGAACAGAAGGCGGCATTTTTGATTTTCTAAATACGTTTTTAGGAGGATCGTTTAGCCGTGCATCCATTTTTGCGTTAGGCATTATGCCCTATATATCAGCTTCAATTGTCGTTCAGTTGTTGACGGTGGCGGTACCTCATTTTGCTAAGATGCAGAAGGAAGGCGACAGCGGAAGGAAGAAATTGAATCAGTTCACGCGGGTGCTTACCATCGCCATTACGGCAGCACAATCATACGGCTACATTCGCGCAACGATTAATCCTGAAGCAAGGATAGATGACGGGTTATTCTTTGTGGTATCATCGATGATGATAATCGTGGCGGGAACCATGTTTTGTATGTGGTTGGGTGAGCGCATTACTGATAAAGGTATTGGAAATGGTATTAGTATGTTGATCATGGTCGGAATCGTGTCACGTTTCCCCGCAGCCATTTGGCAAGAAGCAGACTCCAAAGGCTTAAGCGGTGGTTTGTTGCTGATTATTGAATTCCTCGCTTTGTTTTTTGTCGTAGTGGGCGTGATCGCCATGACGCAAGCAGTTAGGAGAATTCCTGTCCAGTACGCGAAGCAAGTAGTTGGGAATAAATTGTATGGTGGCAAGCGTGACTTTATTCCATTGAAATTAAATTCTGCCGGTGTAATGCCAATCATCTTTGCACAAGCGTTGATGTTCATTCCCCCTTTGGTAGCTCAAATTTGGAGAGATAGCGATGTGAGTGCTTATGTCGGTTCAACTTTTGCTGACTTTACCTCATGGCAATACAATTTATTGTTTGCTTCATTGATTATCATTTTCACCTTTTTCTATACAGCCATCACAGTGCCATCTAACGATATTGCTGAGAACTTAAAAAGAAATGGAGGATTTGTTCCGGGCATTAAGCCGGGAAAACAGACTTCTGAATTTATTGATAGCATTTTATCAAAAATTACGTTACCGGGTTCACTGTTGTTAGCAGCGGTTGCCATTCTCCCTGCATTTGCAGTGAAGGCGGGCATCACCCAAAATTTTGCTTACTTCTACGGTGGCACTTCACTCCTTATTTTGGTAGGTGTGGTTTTAGATACACTTCAACAGATTGAAAGTTATTTGTTGATGCGTCACTACGAAGGGATGATGAAATCCGGAAGAGTGAAAGGACGTTCTCAGTTTGCTGCGGCTTGAAGTTGAATGGTTCACTATAAGACGGAAAGTGATATTCAGATAATAAAAGAAAGCGCCCAGGTATTAGCCAAAGCGCATGCGGAAGTAGCCAAGGCCATCAAGCCTGGAGTGAAAACCAAAAAACTGGATAGCATTGCCGAAGAATATATCAGAGATAACAATGGTATACCTTCGTTTTTGAACTATAATGGTTCATTTCCGGCTTCACTTTGTATCTCGGTAAACGATGTAGTGGTACATGGTTTTCCGGGAGAATATGAATTAAAGGAGAAAGATATTGTCTCCATTGATTGCGGTGTTCAGTACAAGGGCTTTCATAGCGATTCGGCTTATACCTATCCATTGGAAGGGGCTAGTGACGAAGCGCTACGATTGTTGGAACGAACCTACGAATCACTTTACTTGGGCATTGCGCAAGCCAAGGTGGGTAACCGAATCGGTGACATCGGTCATGCGGTTCAAATATTTGTAGAGCAATTTGGATATGGAGTAGTACGGGAGTTGGTGGGGCATGGAGTGGGAAGAAGTTTACACGAAGACCCCGAAGTACCAAACTACGGAAAGAGGGGAAAGGGACCGAAGATCATGCCGGGGATGGTGTTTGCCATAGAGCCGATGATCAACATGGGAACGAAGAAAGTAGTGCAAGAAAAAGACGGATGGACGATCCGGACAAGTGATAGAAAGCCTTCCGCTCATTTTGAGCACATGGTGGCGATCTTTCCGGATAGGACAGAAATTTTGACAACACACGAATACATAGAAGAGAGTTATAGTTTTAAATGGCGAAACAAAAGTCGATAGAGCAAGACGGAACGATACAGGAGGCCTTGTCTAACGCGATGTTTAAAGTACAGTTAGAAAATGGCCACGAAGTATTGGCACATATTTCAGGAAAGATGAGGATGCATTATATCCGTATCCTTCCGGGAGACAAGGTGAGATTGGAAATGTCACCGTATGATTTGACAAAAGGCAGGATAACGTTTAGATATAAATAGGTCGGTTATGAAAGTAAGAGCATCCATAAAAAAACGGAGTGCCGATTGTAAAATCATCAGGCGCAAAGGGAAATTATTTGTGATCAATAAAAAGAATCCACGGTATAAACAAAGACAAGGATAATTATGGCACGTATTGCTGGTGTTGACATTCCGGATAACAAGAGAGGCGAAATTAGCCTTACATACATTTTTGGTATTGGCCGTAGGTCAGCCCAAAAAATATTGACCCAAGCGAAAGTAGATTGGGACAAAAAGGTGAAGGAGTGGAACGATGAAGAGTCGAACGCCATCCGTGCCGTGATTTCGGAACAATTCAGAATTGAGGGTTCATTAAAGTCTGAGGTGCAGTTGAGCATCAAGCGATTGATGGACATTGGTTGTTACCGTGGCTTGCGCCATCGTAAGGGGTTGCCCGTGCGTGGTCAAAAGACAAAGAACAACTCACGCACTCGTAAGGGTAAGCGTAAGACAGTAGCGAACAAGAAGAAGGCGGTTAAAGGTTAACAATTAAATTAATAGACTTTTCGTATGGCAGCACCTGCAGTTGAAAAGAAGAAGGACAAGAGCAAAAAACGCGTAGTAAATGTGGAGGCTATCGGCCAGGCACATATTCGCGCCACCTTCAATAACATCATCATCTCTATCACCAATACCACAGGGCAAGTTGTGTCATGGGCATCGGCTGGAAAGATGGGGTTTAAAGGCTCAAAGAAAAATACACCCTACGCAGCGCAAGTTGCAGCACAGGAATGTGCTACCAAAGCATTTGAGCTAGGTGTGCGCAAAGTAGAGGTTTTCGTAAAGGGCTCTGGTGCCGGGCGCGAGTCTGCTATCCGCAGTATTCAGGCTTCCGGTGTTGAGGTTACAATTATCCGAGACTTTACTCCCATGCCGCACAATGGCTGTCGTCCTCCAAAGAAAAGAAGAGTTTAATTTCAGTAATTAGAAAGTTATAAATCATGGCAAGGTACACCGGCCCCAAAACAAGGATTTCCAGAAGGTATAACGAACCTATCTTTGGCGACAGCAAAACGTTGGCAAAGAAAAATTATCCTGCTGGCCAACACGGCAAAGGCAAGAAGCGCAAGCAGTCCGAATATGCAGTGCAGTTAGCTGAAAAGCAAAAGGCAAAGTTTATCTACGGAATACTAGAGCGTCAATTTGAGAACACATTCCACAAGGCTTCTGCGAAAAAAGGAGTAACTGGTGAAGTGTTGTTGCAAATGTTGGAGTCTCGCTTAGACAACACCGTTTACAGATTAGGTGTAGCTCCTACCCGTAGGGCAGCTCGTCAATTGGTTGTGCACAAGCACATAACTGTTAATGGCGAGGTGTTGAATATTCCTTCTGCGTTCCTACGCCCGGGCGATGTAATAGCAGTGCGTGAGAAATCTAAATCATTAGAGGCAATCAATAATTCACTATCTATTCAGGGAGCTAAAAAATATAATTGGCTGGAGTGGGACTTGAAAGAAATGGAAGGTAAACTAATCAACTTGCCCCCACGCCAAGATATTCCCGAAAACATCAACGAACAGTTGATTGTCGAGTTGTACTCTAAGTAATTCAAACCTTTAATTAAAAAATCACTTATGTCAATATTAGCATTTCAAATGCCGGAGAAAGTGGTGATGGAAAAGTCAGATGACTTTCACGGATTCTTTACTTTCAAGCCTTTGGAAAAAGGATATGGAGTTACCATTGGCAATGCCTTGAGAAGGATTTTGTTGTCTTCGCTAGAAGGTTATGCAATCACTGGAATTAAAATTCCGGGCGTATTGCATGAATTCTCTACCATCGAGGGCGTGGTAGAAGACGTAGCGGAAATCATTTTGAACTTGAAGCAGGTTCGCTTCCGCAAAGTGGGCGAATCAAACGATACGAAGGTAGTGGTCAATATCAAAAAGCAGAAGCAATTCAAAGCTGCAGATATCGCCAAGTTTACTGCCGGTTATGAAATCTTAAATGGAGACCACGTCATCTGTAACTTAGATGAATCGGCTCATTTTGAAATTGAGTTGATGGTAGAAAAAGGAAGAGGTTATTTGCCGGCAGAAGAGAGCAAACCCAATGAGCAGGTGTTTGGCTTCATTCCAATCGATGCGATTTTCACACCAGTAAAGAACGTAAAATACAGTGTAGAGAACACGCGCGTGGAGCAGAAGACTGACTACGAAAAATTATTGATTGATATCGAAACAGATGGTTCAATCCATCCTGAGAAGGCCTTGGAAGGAGCTGCGTTTATTTTGATTCAACACTTTCGTTTGTTCTCTGATAAGTCAATTGAGCTAGAGACCACCAAGGACAGCGAAGTAGAGCAAGTGGATGAGGAGATGCTGCACATGCGCAAGTTGTTGAAAACACAGTTGCACGACCTAGATCTTTCTGTGCGCGCGTACAATTGCTTGAAAGCCGCGGAGGTAAAATCACTTGGAGACTTAGTAAGATTGGACATATCAGATATGATGAAGTTCCGCAACTTCGGTAAGAAATCGTTGGCTGAGCTAGAGCAACTGGTGGCTGATAAAAATCTGACGTTCGGAATGGACCTTGCAAAATATAAATTGGAAGAAGACTAATGAGACACGGTAAAAAAATAAACCACTTAGGCCGTCAGTCAGCGCACCGTCATGCTTTGTTATCAAACATGGCATCTTCGCTGATCATGAATAAGCGAATTACTACTACGGTAGCAAAAGCAAAGGCTTTGAAAAAATATGTAGAGCCTTTGTTGACCAGATCAAAGAACGATACTACACACTCGCGCAGAACGGTGTTTTCGTATCTTCAAAACAAAGAGTCTATCAAAACTCTTTTTGGAGAAGTTGCCGGACGCATTGCCAACCGTGCGGGCGGATATACACGCATTATTAAGTTGAGCGAAGTGCGCTTGGGTGACGCGGCAGACATGTGTTTGATGGAATTGGTCGACTTCAACGATCTTTACACCAAAGACGGAGCCGTAAAAAAGGCAAAGACACGAAGGGGCAAGAAAGGCAAGAAGGAAGAAGGCGCAGTTGAAGATGCTACGATTGTAGCAGAAGAAACTGAAGAGAAGCCTAACCTGCCTGCCGGCAAGGCAGGGAAAGCCGCTAAGAAGACTAAAAAAGAAGAATAAGTGAATTCTTTGAATGATAAGGAGGGATTGGACGCAAGTTCAATCCTTTTTTTTTGGCCTATTTCGAACGAGTGCAGAAAGAATTAATCCCTTTAAGTAGTAATCAATTCAAGCTAAAACTATTTTTGTCAACCACTAACCACTTTATATTTTGCAGGACAAAGCTTACTTACTTTTAGCAGACGGCCTCCTAATGGAGGGTCGCGCCATCGGAAAAAAAGGTACGAGTGGAGGAGAAATCTGCTTCAATACGGGTATGACGGGCTATCAGGAGATTTATACCGATCCTTCTTACTACGGGCAAATCATTGTGAATACCTCTGCGCACATCGGTAACTATGGCACAGTGGCAGCAGAGAATGAGTCCGCAGCTCCTCAAATCAAAGGGATCGTGATTAACGAGTTTTCGGACGAGTTCAGCCGAAAGGCAGCTACGCAGAGCCTGCAAGAATACCTAGAAAAAAATCAGGTGGTCGGCATTGCTGATATTGACACACGGAAATTGGTTCGCCACATCCGCAGCAAGGGCGCAATGAACGCCATTATTTCTTCGGAGCTTTCACCCGATCAATTGAAAGATGAATTGAAAAAAGTGCCATCAATGAACGGCCTAGAGTTGTCCTCTATTGTCAGTACGAAAAAGCCCTATTTTAAGGGAGAGCCCAGTGCACCGATCAAAATTGCTGCGTTGGATGTGGGCATTAAGAATAACATTTTGAATAGCCTGGCGGAGAGAGGATGCTACGTGCAAGTATTTCCAGCAAAAACTACCTTCAAGGAAATGGAAGCTTGGAAGCCAGATGGATATTTTATTTCCAATGGTCCGGGCGATCCTTCGGTGATGGACTATGCTATTAAAACCGTAAAGGAAATTGTAGATGCCGACAAGCCTGTTTTTGGGATTTGCTTGGGGCATCAACTATTAGCTTTAGCTGTAGGGTTATCGACTTACAAAATGCACCATGGTCACCGCGGTTTAAATCACCCAGTAAAAAATTTAGTATCCGGCTTGGGTGAGATTACTTCTCAAAATCACGGCTTTTCGGTGAGCGACAAAGATTTGGATAAAAATCCGAATGTGGAGGTGACGCATGTTCACTTGAATGATAAAACGATTATGGGCATTCGGTTAAAAAATAAAAAGGCATTTTCAGTGCAGTATCATCCGGAGGCATCACCGGGACCACATGATTCGAGATATTTGTTTGACCAGTTTTTAAATATGATTCGTTAATTTGAAAATTCGTTGATTTGAAGATTTGAAAACGAAAGAAGATCATAAGAAAAGTTCATCAACCGTAAATTGTAAATCAAGAAATCCTAAATCTAAAATTAAAATGAGTTTAATCGAAAGCATCCACGCCCGTCAGATACTTGATAGCCGTGGCAATCCAACAGTAGAAGTTGATGTGTTTACAGAGTCTGGAGCGTTTGGTCGGGCGGCTGTTCCTTCCGGAGCGTCTACCGGTTCGCACGAAGCAGCAGAACTTCGCGATGGTGACAAATCAAAGTACATGGGTAAAGGTGTATTAAAAGCAGTTGAAAATGTAAACTCAGAAATTGCCGAAGAGGTAGTTGGTTTTTCGGTGTTTGATCAATCGTTGATCGATAAAATCATGATTGAGTTGGACGGCACACCCAACAAGGGCAAACTAGGTGCCAACGCGATTTTAGGAGTTTCGCTGGCAGTGGCCAAAGCTGCAGCTATGGAAGCAGGTCAATCGTTGTACCGTTACATTGGAGGCGTGAATGCGAACACGTTGCCGGTGCCAATGATGAATATTTTGAATGGAGGCAGCCACGCGGATAACTCCATCGATTTTCAAGAATTTATGGTGATGCCTGTGAGTGCCAGCACATTTTCAGAAGCACTGAGAATGGGTGCAGAGGTTTTTCACACGTTGAAAAAAGTTTTACACGATCAAGGTCTATCTACTAACGTGGGAGATGAAGGAGGTTTTGCGCCCAACATCAAATCGAATGAGGAAGCAATTGAAATTGTGTTGAAAGCGATTGAATCGGCAGGTTATAAACCGGGTTCTGAAATCATGATTGCGCTAGATCCGGCCGCTTCCGAATTTTATAACACAGAGACAAAGACTTATCATTTTAAGAAGTCGTCTGGCAAAAAGTTAGAGCCGTTGGAAATGGCTGAGTACTGGACGAATTGGTCAAAAAAATATCCCATCATTTCCATTGAAGATGGCTTGGCGGAAGACGATTGGACTGGCTGGAAAGCATTGACGGAAAACATCGGCAAGAAAGTGCAATTGGTAGGCGATGATTTATTTGTAACGAATGTAAAGCGTTTGCAAGAAGGGATTGACAAAGGTGTAGGGAATGCTATTTTGATAAAGGTAAATCAAATCGGTACACTCACCGAAACTATTGATGCCGTGAATTTGGCAAAACGTAATTCGTATAAGAGCATTATGTCGCACCGTTCAGGTGAAACAGAAGACAACACGATTGCAGACTTAGCGGTAGCGTTGAACACCGGTCAGATCAAAACCGGTTCGGCTTCTCGTTCCGATCGTATGGCAAAATACAATCAGCTAATTAGGATTGAAGAGGAGTTGGGAGAAGTAGCTTATTTCCCTGGAAAGAATTTTTGATAGAAATTTCTTTTATAAAAGAAGCCGAGGGTTAAACCTTCGGCTTTTTTGTGTTACGGGTATGGACTACTTTAGAAGTCCTTCAACCAAGATATCTTCATCAATGCTTTCCCAATGTATGCCCTCGCCACTCCCAATTAATCGCCAATTGTTTCGTTCGGCTTCAGAGGCATCGCGAAGTCTTAGAAACCAATCGAGGGACGGCTATCTCTCTGCCATCTTGCAGCCTTACCAACATTTTGAGATCGGTAAACCATACCTCAGTGGCATTCGTTGATTTAGTTATTGCTAAACTGCTCATTGCGATATTCTGATTTGAGTTAGGCTTAGTAAGGTAAGCCATTTCCCAAAATTTCCTTATCTTCGTACAACCATTTTTTAAGCTATGTTAAAGAAATTACCCTCCGCTCTCCGAAACTTCTATGTTGTAACCGCCCTTTGCTTTTTAGCCTGGATGGTATTTTTGGACTCCAATGATTTGATTTCACGATTTAAATTAGGAGCTAAGTTGCGCAACCTGAATCGCGAGAAAGTGTATTATCAAGAAAAGATTGCCGATGTGCAAAAAGATCGGGAAGAATTGATGACGGACCGGGAGCTGTTGGAAAAATTTGCAAGAGAAAAGTATTTGATGAAGAAGGACAAAGAGGATATTTTCATTATTCAAGAAAAGGATTAAAAATCCAAAAATATGAAGCGAATTAGTGTTGCCATCTTGTTGATATTTGTGACAGTCGCAAGTTTTGCTCAGCGCGCTATTGAGGAAGATACTCCTAAAACATTTAAAGACCGCGGATACTTTGGAGGAGGATTCGGGCTAAGTGGTGGGCGTGATGGGTTTGGAAATAACTTTTTTTTTATCGCCCTTAATCCTATAGTTGGATACATGATTAAGCCGCAGTTCTCTATCGGAACAGGAGTCAATTGGCAACGCACGAGTTTTTCTGATATTAATTTAACACTCAATCAATATGGTGTTAGTCCGTTTGCGCGCTACAACTTCAGCCCCCAATTATTTGGGTACGGTGAATACAATTATATTTCGACCCCCACCTTTAATAACAAGGAAAGAAGAAGTTTTAACCGGATGTTGCTTGGCCTTGGTTACACAGTGCCGTTGGGCGGGCGTGGGGCAGTAAATGGCGTTGCTCTCTACGATGTGCTATACAACCAGGCAGAGCGGGCTTTTGCATCGCCTTGGGTGTTCCGTGTGTTTTTCACCTTTTAGTGGAAGAATTTTACATCCAACTTCTTAGCTAGTTCTTCCAAGTCTTCCATCACTTTTTCATTGAGTGGAATACCATCTTTCATCCGCTGGATTTCACTTTCTCGTTCCGGATCGCCTGGGATAATTATGCGCTGTTGACCTTCGATTGTTTTTGCTTCGCGAAAGCGCGTAATCCATTTGTCCATGTGCATTTTAAATTCATCAGCTGGGCGGAACGCATCTACGCGCATAGCTCCAAAAAAATGACCGATGCCTTCACCTACCGGATCGGCAGGAGGAGATAGAAAACTAACAAACGGAGGAACCCAAGGTCCATAATTTGCTCCACTCAATACCCCCGAAAAAATATCTACCCATGCGCCCAAACTAAATCCCTTATGACTTCCATGCTCGCGATCGCTACCAAGAGGGATCAACGCTCCTCCTTCTTTCAATTCGTTGGGATTGGTAGAAGGGCTTCCGTCTTTTTTTTGTATCCAACCGAGTGGGGCTTCTTTATTTTTACGTTGTAGGATTTCGAGTTTGCCATTAGCGGCTGTGGTCGTGGCAAAGTCTGCCACGAAGGGTGGTTGTTTGCCTGCAGGGATGGCAACACAAATCGGATTGGTGCCCAGCAATCGTTCAATGGAAAAAGTAGGCGCCACCAACGGGCTTGCGTTGGTCATGGCAATACCAATCATATCATGGGGTAGCGCCATCATGGCGTGATAAGCCGCAATGCCAAAGTGGTTTGAATTTTTTACGGCAACCCATCCAGTGCCCACTTGGTTCGCTTTCTCGATGGCAATTTCCATTGCTTTAGGCGCTACCACCAAGCCCAAGCCTCCATCGCCATCCAGCACGGCTGTGCTAGCGCGAGCATGCACAATTTTAGTTTTTGGTTGACTGTTGATTCGGTTTGCTTCCCAAAGCCGCACGTAGCCGGACAATCGCGCTAGGCCGTGGGAGTCGATGCCCCGCAAATCGGCACTGAGCAATACATCGGAAGCTAGTCTTGCCCCATCTTCTGGGCAGTTCATTTTTTTGAAAACTTCAAATGCAAAATGCCAAAGTTGGCCGTGGGAAAAAATGGGTTCGCTCATGGTCGATTATAAATTCTGTTTTTCCAATTTTGCATTTCTTTCTTAAAGTCTTCAAATGTAATCGTTTGGCCACTATCTACTTCTTTACTGGCGCTATCTAATCCTTTCAATTGCGCTTGTATTAAATAGTCAACGAACTCTTCTTTAGACTGGGGCTTTTTTTATTTCCTGATGTTGCTCATTTGATTTTTCTGTGTTGCCAAGTTACAAAATGTCGCTTGACTATTATTGCTTGCGTAAGGGATTGAAGCGAAAATCCTTTTTGGCCTTGCTAAATGTTAATGGGTCGTGCCACGGCTAAATAGGGAAGCAAAAAGCCGTGGCACGACTAAACGCAAAGCTTTGTGGCCAAAAAGATTGTAGCGAAAAGCCCGACCCTGACGCCTCGGCAGGGGTACGCCCAAAAACCCGCATTTCTAATTGATAAAGTTTTAAGAATTTTCTCGTTGGGATTATGGAAATTTGTGTGCCCGTGCATCTTACCCCAAACAAAATGAAAAAATATATGAAGAATCAACTTTTGGCCACCGCTCTATCGGTAAGTGCGCTGGTTGCCATGGGGCAAAATGAAAAACAGGTGGAATCGAAGATTACGAACGTAACGGTCTTTTTAAACAAGGCTCAAGTTACCCGCGAATTGAAAACCAGATTAGAGGCAGGTAAAACAAATTTGATCGTAACAGGACTAACTTCTCAATTAGATCCACAAAGCATACAGGTTTCGGGCAAAGGTAGTTTTGTGATTTTAGGCATCAGCCATCAACAAAATTATTTGAATGAGTTTAACAGCCCGAAAGGGTTGAGGTTATTAAAAGATTCTGTTGAGAATTTGCAGCGCCAACTTTTGCTGGAGCAAAGTCAAAAGGAGATTTTGAATAAAGAGGAGCAAATGCTGCTGAGCAACCAAAAAATTGGAGGCACTAACCAAAACTTAACGGTAGCAGAGTTAAAAGCTATGGCCGATTTTTACCGTAGCCGTTTGGGCGATATTGTTACTTCGCGCATGAAGCAAGATGACAAGATCAAACGAATCAACGAACGTATAGTTAAGTTGAATAATCAAATAAATAATCAGAACGAATTGTACAATCGGAACACCAGTGAAATTGTAGTAAGTCTTTCTGCGGAAGCGGCCACGCCAGTAGAGTTGGATGTGAATTATGTAGTGGCTAACGCGGGCTGGTATCCGATTTATGATCTGCGCGCGATCAATACCAAAAGCCCTGTGCAGTTAAGCTATAAAGCAAATGTATTTCAAAGCACAGGCGAAGAATGGAAAAATGTGAAGCTAAAATTATCGACTGCCAATCCTAACCAAAGTGGTCTCAAGCCAGAGTTGAGTTCTTGGTTTCTGGATTTTTATCAGCCTATTGCCTACGCACTTGATATGAAGAAAGCAAGCGGTGCCATTTCTCGATCTGCTCCTATTATGGCCAAAGAAGAAATGGCGTTGGAACTTTCTGCTGCTGCTGATGCACTTTCGGTAGCCGATTATGTTTCTACCATTCAAACTACATTGAATACTGAATTTGACATTTCATTACCTTATTCTGTATTGTCGGCTTCTAAACCTACCACGGTAGATATTCGCAACTATGAAATGAAATCAGATTACACTTATTCGGTAGCGCCTAAGTTAGAAAATGATGCTTTCTTATTAGCAAGGGCTACAGGTTGGGAAGAATTCAATTTGCTGCCTGGCGAGGCGAATATTTTCTTTGAAGGAACATTTGTGGGTAAATCTTTTATTGATCCAAACAATGTGAAGGATACACTTTCGGTTTCGTTGGGTCGCGATAAGAGAATTGTGGTGAAACGCGAAAAGTTGAAAGACCTTACCTCGCGCAGCTTTATCGGTTCGAACAAAAAGGAGAGCTACGCTTACGAGATTTCTGTTCGCAACACAAAAGCCGAAAGTATTAAAATCATCATCGAAGATCAGGTTCCCGTTTCGCAAAACACTCAAATAGAAGTGAGTGTTCAAGATGCCGGTGGGGCTAAATACAATAAACAAACCGGAAAGCTGGTGTGGGAGCTGGAGTTAAAACCCAATGACACCCGCAAGTTTGTTTACAAGTTTGAAGTCAAATATCCGAAGGACAAACAGGTCAACGGCCTGTAGCGAGAAGCCCTGACAGTATCGTCAGGGCTTTTTTATTTCGAATTTTGTTTTGGTTCTTTGTTGTTCATTTGCAGCTCATGCGGAGATTTTTACTGGTCGTTTTAGTTTGTGTTTCAATCGAAGGGTTGAGTCAAATCGTAAACACCGCTACAATGGATACGCTTGAGACAACGGCCATCGGGCATTTGGCCATTGGCGGTTACATGGATATGTATTACGGCTACAATTTTAATCAACCCGCTGGCGGCACTAATCCCTATTTTGTTTCGTCCAATCGGCACGATGAAATGAATATCAATTTGGCGTATATCGACTTGCGCTATCGAGCCACTGATTTTCGGGCGCGCTTTGTGCCTGGCTACGGCACCTACATGAACTCAAACTATGCCAACGAAATAGGCACGCTCAAAAACATTGTGGAGGCAACAGCTGGGTTAAGACTTTCCGCCAAACGAAATATTTGGGTAGATGTAGGTGTGTTCGGATCTCCATATACCAATGAAAGTGCTATCTCTAAAGACCATTTGATGTACACCCGATCGTTTGCCCCTGAGAATGTGCCCTATTATTTATCTGGGGTTAAGTTTAGTGTTCCATTAAACAGTAAGTGGACAACGTATCTTTTTTTGCTCAATGGATGGCAGGTCATTCAAGATAACAATGGGAATAAGTCCATGGGCACGCAAGTCGAGTTTCGTCCGAACAAAAGGATGTTGTTCAATTGGGACACCTACATAGGTAACAATAGAACCGCGCAAGCTCCAGATTTCCGAATGAGGTATTTCACAGATTTGTATTGGATTTACAAAGCCAATGACAAGTTTGATGCAACTTCGTGCGTTTATGTCGGTTTTCAAGAGCGGGCGAATACCACCACTCTCACTTGGTGGACTGCCAATTTCATAGGCCGTTATCATTTCACCGGCCAACTTTCCATTTCAGGAAGAATAGAATATTATAGTGATGGAGGCGTTCACCAAATTCCAATTACAAACGTGAACTCATTCAAAGCGTTTAGTACTGGACTTTGTTTGAACTACAAGGCCAACCACAATGCTTTGCTTCGCATCGAGGCTCGTCAATTTATTGCTCCCGATAACGTTTACTTGGACGAAAAAACAAATCCTACGTCTACCAGCACTTGGTTAGTTGGAAGCCTCACTGCCTGGTTCTAGTGCCTACCGATTTTCAGCGGTGCTTTTAACGGCTATTATTTTTAGTTTGAGTGAAATCTCATCGTTGATTAAGTCATCTTTAATCGTTCCGATGATGCCGGAATTGTACACAATGCCCCACTTTGTTCTGTCGATAGAAAAGGTTGCCGTTTCGGCTTGAACAAATTTGTCATCGATTTTTATCGTTACTGGAATTTCAATGCTGTTCGTTTTATCCTTCAACGTGAGGTTGCCCACTACTTTTTGGCCGGTGCTGTCGTTTTTGATTTCGGTTAATTCAAAATTTCCGAAAGGAAATTTTTCTACTTCAAAAAAATCTTCATTCTTCAAGTGCCTTTCTAAATTCGATCTGTCTTTTCCAGTCTGGTCTATATTAGCAATGGAATTTATATTGATGGTAAACTTTCCACCGGTCAATTGATTGTCGTTCACCGTAAACTTTCCGCTGCTCAATTTGATGGTTCCGTTGTGTTTGTAATTCCCTGGCGTTGATCCGATCCATTCGATGACACTGGTGGTAGTGTCTACAGTATAGATTTCACCTGCGCCATTGAGAACAGGAGCAATTGGCGCGATGTTTTCTGTTGCTGTTTTTGCTTTGTCCTTGCATCCATAGACCGCCAGAGCTATTGCCACCGATGCACCCAACGCTAACAGAAGTGATTTTTTTGTATTCATTGTTTTTTAATTTTTGCCAAATATGAAGCTTCTTTTCTGAGAAAGTTGTACCGAATTCAAAACGGGATGTTAAAGATTTGTTAAACCGGATATTATAACCGCGCTAGCACACCTTCTTTCAACGAGTAGGAAGACACCCGAATAGCGCGGAAAGAATATTTACTTAAAAGTAAGTGTACTATAATACTCCCTACCACAATCATGTCCACACGCAACTCGATCATGCCTGGGATTGTCAATCGGTCGGCTCTATTTTTTTGAAGGAGTTCTTGATGGATTTGATCAAAAGCCAAAATGGTAAGAGGTGTTTCAAGTTGATTTTTATAGTCGATGCCCATTTGAGTGCAATAGATTTCACTTAGGGTATCGAACGAGCCCGAGGAGCCAACCATTGTTTGAGGCTGCAATCTTATTAGCGCAATGAAAAGTGGATCAAGCGAGTCGGTTAAGAACCGATCGATCAGTTCTACCTCTTGTGGAAGAATAGGATCGTGGTGTTGAAACTTTTCCATCAATCGCTGCCCGCCTATTTCAAAGCTTTGTTTCCAAAATATTTCGTCTTGGTTGGCAATGATAAACTCCACGCTGCCACCGCCAATGTCTACGATCAGTGATTTGTCCAATCCGAGAGGCACGGCTTGCCGAACTCCCAAGTAAATCAATTCTGCCTCTTCATCTCCGGAAATAATTTTCGCTTCGATGCCTGTTTCAGCTTTTATTCTGTCGATCAACTGCTGACCATTGTTGGCGCTTCGGATTGCGCTTGTTCCAATAGCGATGGATCTTGTCACTTTCCAGTCATCCATCATCTTTTTAAATTCTCTCAAGGCAGCCATTGCCCGACCGATTGCCTCAGGTGTAATCACTCCCCCGTTGATGCCGCCCATTCCTATTTTAGAGGCAATTCGCTGTTGGCAGAGCGTTTCATATCTGCCTTTTCTTTTCTCTGCAATCAGCAATAGAAAAGTATTGGTGCCCATGTCGATAATTGCAACTCTTTCTTCCATCATTTGTTTCTGCGAATTTAGCACACCATTAGCTATATTTCGGAAGGTTTTGGAAACTGAATACATTGTTATGGCAGATCAATCATCGGATAAGTTCAAAGAATTGGCTCGCAAAAATGAAGAAGCGCTTTTGGGCGGTGGAGAAAAGCGCATTCAACAGCAACACGCCAAAGGAAAGCTGTCTGCTCGCGAGCGGGTGACGCTGTTGTTGGATGAAGGATCGTTTGAAGAACTAGGCAAGTTTGTGATGCACCGCAGCAAGGATTTTGGGTTAGATAAGGAACACTACTTGGGTGATGGAGTGGTGACAGGCTATGGAACAATTGATGGACGATTGGTCTATGTTTTCTCGCAAGATTTTACGGTTTTTGGTGGGTCACTTTCTGAAACCCATGCAGAAAAAATTGTCAAAGTCATGGACTTGGCCATGAAGAATGGCGCGCCCGTTATTGGGTTGAATGATTCGGGAGGAGCGCGCATCCAAGAAGGAGTGGTTTCATTGGGCGGCTACGCAGATATTTTTTACCGCAACGTAATGGCCTCGGGTGTTGTGCCTCAGATTTCGGCTATCATGGGCCCCTGCGCGGGAGGTGCGGTGTATTCTCCCGCCATGACGGATTTTATTTTCATGGTCGAAAAAACATCGTTCATGTTTGTAACCGGCCCGAACGTGGTCAAGACGGTGACGCACGAAAACGTGACTGCCGAAGAGCTAGGTGGAGCATCCACCCACAGCACCAAAAGTGGTGTAACGCATTTTGCTTGCGCGAATGAAGTGGAGTGTATCAATCAGATCAAACAACTGTTTAGTTACCTCCCACAAAACTGCGAAGACGATGCCCCTCGATTGCCCTACGAGCTAAAAGATGAAAAGCGAACGGTGTTAAATGATATTGTTCCGGCCAATCCTAATCAACCGTATGACATGCGCGAGGTGATCAACGGCATTGTTGACACCGACACTTTTTTTGAAGCGCATAAAAACTTTGCCGAGAATATTGTAGTTGGCTTTGCGCGATTGGCTGGCCGAAGCATTGGCATCGTTGGCAATCAACCTGCTTCCCTGGCAGGAGTGCTGGATATTCATAGCAGCGTGAAAGCGGCACGATTCGTTCGCTTCTGCGATTCATTTAATATTCCGTTGTTGGTATTAGAAGATGTTCCAGGCTTTTTGCCGGGCACGGATCAAGAGTGGAATGCGATCATTACCAACGGGGCGAAGTTGTTGTATGCTTTTAGCGAAGCCACCGTTCCCCGCATAACCGTCATCACCCGCAAAGCATACGGTGGTGCGTATGATGTAATGAACAGCAAACACATTGGTGCCGATATGAATTATGCCTGGCCAACGGCCGAGATTGCCGTAATGGGTGCCAAAGGTGCAGCCGAGATTATTTTCAAAAAAGAAATTTCAGAAGCCGCCAATCCTGAAGAAAAATTGAACGAGAAGGTGGAGGAGTACACGAAAAAATTTGCCAATCCTTATCGGGCAGCTTTCCGTGGATTTATTGACGAAGTAATCTATCCTGACCAAACGCGAGAAAAATTAATCCGAGCATTTCAAATGTTGGAAAATAAAGTGGCCGTACTTCCGAAAAAGAAGCATGGGAATATTCCTCTTTAGTAATTAGGGTTATGAAACGGTTAATAATTATTTGCATTTTTTTCCTTTATTCGAATACGGTTCTTTCCCAAGATTGTCCCTTTATGGACAAACAAAGCAGATTATTCTTTTACAGTTAATGAAAATAGTAAAGGCCAAGTATCGTAAATTGTTAAATGATGTAGGGTTGACAATTGCCCACGCAAGAAGTTCGGCCGTGCAGAGTGTAAATCGCGGGTTGGTAAAAGCTAATTGGGAAATTGGACGACACATTGTAAAATTTGAGCAAGAAGGAAAGGAGCGCGCTGAATACGGAAGCGATTTGTTATCGAGGCTTTCTAAGGATTTAAAAAGCCTTTATGGGGAAGGATTTGGTAGACGCAATGTACTTGACATGCGCAGGTTTTATTTGGCTTATCCAAAATGGCAGACAGTGTCTGCCAAATTGAGTTGGAGTCATTATGTCGCATTGCTAGCGGTTACAGATCGGCAATCAAGATCGTTTTATGAAAAGCAAAGTTTAATTGAGAACTGGGTCGTTCGTGATTTAGAGCGGCAAATTGATTCATCGTTATACGAGCGACTCGCGTTAAGCCGAGATAAGAAAGGTGTTTTAAAATTGGCTTCTGCGGGGCATGTTGCTAAACATGCAGAGGAAGCTATTAAAAATCCATACGTTTTGGATTTTTTAAAGATACCCCAGGCGAAAAGATTAACTGAAAGGAATTTTGAACAGAAAATAGTTGATAATCTACAGCTCTTTCTTTTAGAGCTAGGCAAGGGCTTTACATTTGTGGCTCGGCAATACAGAATATCAATTCGTAATAATCATTTTTATGTTGATTTAGTTTTTTATCATCGAATACTACGGTGCTTTGTGATAATAGATTTAAAAACTCGTCCAGTAAGGCATCAAGACATTGGTCAGATGAATCTATATATTAACTATTTTAAAAGGGAGGAAAATTTTAGTGGAGATAGTGAGCCTATTGGAATAATTCTTTCAGCGGAAAAGGATGAGGTGTTAGTAGAGTTCGCATTAGGCGGTTTGTCGAGTAAAATTTTTGTTTCTAAGTATCAACTGTATTTGCCGGGAAAAAAGGAATTGCAACAAAAGGTGAAAGCATTGATTCAAAATCGCAAACGCTAGATTTGGCAGACAGTGTCTGCCAAATCTTAAAAACAGTTAATTTCAAGTAATCTTTAGACCACAAATTATAATTCTCAAGTCTCACATCTAATATCTCACCAGTAAATCTTTTTTATGGACAAACAAAGCAAAAAATTCCTTTACGAGTATCTGAACAATGCATCGCCCACCGGCTTTGAATCATCGGGCCAGCAAATCTGGTTAGATTATATAAAGCCTTATATCAGCGAATATATGATTGATGTGTATGGCACGGCCGTGGGCATTATCAATCCAAAGGCAACCTATAAAGTGGTCATTGAGGCGCATGCCGATGAAATCAGTTGGTTTGTGAACTACATTACCGATGACGGGTATATATATGTTAGGCGCAATGGCGGGTCTGATCACCAGATTGCTCCCTCCATGCGTGTAAACATCCACACCGAAAAGGGAATTGTAAAGGGAGTATTCGGCTGGCCGGCCATCCACGTGCGCGATGCAGGGAAGGAAGAAGCGCCAAGCTTAAAAAACATCTTCATTGATTGTGGAGCCGCCAACAAAAAGGAAGTAGAGTCAATGGGCATCCATGTGGGTACCGTGATCACCTTTGAGGCGGACTTGATGGAACTAAACAAGAATTATTTGGTAGGCCGGGCGTTGGATAACCGCATGGGCGGCTTTATGATTGCCGAAGTGACGAGAAGATTGAGTGAGAATAAAAAGAAGCTTCCTTTTGGACTTTATATAGTTAATGCTGTTCAAGAAGAAATTGGTTTGCGTGGAGCGGAAATGATTTCCCGTAAGATCAAGCCAGACTTGGCGATCTGTACAGACGTTACGCATGATACCCAATCGCCCATGTATAACAAGAAGGAAAGCGGGAATTTAAAGTGTGGTTTAGGGCCTGTGGTTTGTATCGGTCCCGCTGTGCAAAATAATGTTTTGAAAATGATCATTCAGACTGCAGAAAAGAAAAAAATTATTTATCAGCGTCAAGCTGTATCGCGGTCAACCGGCACCGACACAGATTCTTTTGCCTATTCGGCCGAAGGTGTGGCTTCTGCGTTGATTTCGCTGCCCTTAAAATACATGCATACTACTGTGGAGACCGTTCATAAGGATGATGTAGAGAGCGTAATTAATCTCATTTATGAGGTTTTGTTGCAATTGAAGCCTGGACGTGATTACCGTTACATAAAATAACAAAGGTTAAAATGGTTTTAAGTGGGATTTTTAAGGCATTTGGCAGAAGCCGGTAAAAAGATTTGTCAGATCTTAAATCCGATAGTTATCAAACCACTACGACCCCTCTAGTTTTCTGGAGGGGTCTATTTTTGAATCACTAAACAACAATAAAAACAAATACCCATGAAACCAGTAAAAGCCCTTTTCTTAATTCCTTTTCTTTTTGTAGGATCGACCTTCGCACAAGATCGCCCAATACATGAAATCCATACTATGATGGTATTCAATTTTACTAAGTAGGTGTAATGGTCGGATTCAGACAAGCCGGGTGAATTTGTAATTGGCGCCATAGGAAATAAAGATGTTTATAAAACTCTTACTCCTTGGTACAATGGCAAATCAAAAGGAGCAAAAACCTATGTGATTAAGAAATTCAATAATGCTTAAGAGGTGTCGGATTGTGCTGTGGTTTACATTGACAAAAGTAAAAGTGGAGAGTTTGAATCGGTTAACAACAAAGTAAAAGGCACTTTAGTGGTAACGGATCGCAACGGCTTAGCTGCAAAAGGAAGCTGTATCAATTTTAAGACAGTAGACGACAAGCTGAAAATTGAGCTCAATCAAAAGGCAATTGAGACCGCCAATTTGAAGGTTTCCAGCGCCCTCACAGCGTTGGCAATATTG